>FZPS01000168.1_pt67 | contig 13870 bp, 13 predicted proteins | sample 1817821 | NCBI WGS metagenome assembly FZPS01 (sample SAMEA104158645, study PRJEB21678) | metagenome | place: Germany | collected 2015-04-21 | reverse complement strand
CTATAGCAGCAGAAGGCATTGATCTTGTAGATAAGGATGTAGAGGCCATTATCCAAAAGGCCATTGACAATGCAGAGGAGCTGGCTAAAAGGTTCTAATTAAAAAAAGCAGCCTTAGGCTGCTTTTTATTCTGGTCTGTTAGCTTTAAAAAATATTTTAATCCATTACAAGATGGTAAAAGTCATCTGGGAAATAGAAATTTTCATTATTTAGATATATTTCATTTAACTCATTTGATGTTATATCAGAAGATTTATAGTTAGTAACCTCTTTATTAATTCTTTCCATTTTATGATCAAGTTGATTTACTGTTTCAGCGGCTTCTTTAAGGTCTTGTAATAACTTTTCCGGAACCTTTTTGTTATATTTATAGTAAATTTTATGTTCTAAGCTGGCCCAAAAATCCATGCCAATAGTCCGAATTTGAACCTCTACGCAAACTTCTTCCATTCTATCAGACATAAAAACTGGTACCTGTAAAATTAAGTGAAGGCTTTGATAACCATTAGGTTTTGGATTTTTAATATAATCCTTACAAGCTAATACCTTTACATCCCGCTGGCCTTGCAACATTTCGCTTAATTTATATATATCAGAGACAAAGGAACATATTATACGAATACCAGCGATATCTTGAATATTCTCTTTTATAGAGCTTAAAGAAAGTTTGAAACCTTTTCTATGTATTTTTTTCAAGATACTTTCTGGTGTTTTAATTCTAGATTTTACATGTTCAATGGGGTTATAATCGTGAATATACTGAAACTCCTGTTGCAAAATATTAATTTTTGTATTTAATTCGTCTAGGCCAAACTTATAGGACATCATAAATCTGGTCAGTTCAGTTTTCAGTTCTTTTAGCTTTTTTAAGTCAGTGGGGGTTTTTGCTTCCACTTGCATCTACTCCGTTCCTTATATATGATTTTCAGATATTCAAATTAAAGTTTTATTATTCATTAAAAGCCGTGTTTCCAATTAGAATCTTATATTTACCTACAATATATATTAATTTATTTATAGGCTTAAGTCAAAGGGGAAAATTTAAAAAACTATTGACCATAACCTTAGGGGCTAGCATATGATTATTTAGAGGTGATGTAATATGTTGATTAATGAAACAAGCAAGATAACAAATTTGACTAAAAAGGCAATTGACTACTATATAGAACAAAGGTTAGTTTCACCTGTGTTTTTAGACAATGGATATAGAGATTTCAGGGAAGAGGATCTGGAAGTTTTAAAAAAAATTTCTGTTTTACGGAGGCTTGGACTTAGTGTGGAAGAAATTAGACTTGTTTTAAAGGATGAGACAAACAGTGCATTGGAAAGGATAGCCTTACAAAAGGAATTAAGTTTAGAGAGAGAAGAGGCGAAAAAGGCCTTTATAGATGAGCTTAGTATGGGGAAAAGCTATGCTGAAATAGACGCACAATTAAGAGCTATTGAACATAGTCAAACTATAAGAGAAAAGTTATTGGAAGGATTTCCTGGATATTATGGGCGATTTATTTGTTTGCATTTTTCAAGATTTTTGAATGAACCTATTAGTAGTGATGTTCAGCAAGCTGCCTATGAAGAAATCCTAGAGTTTTTAGATAATGTGCCTTCTATAAACTTCCCAGAAGAAATACAAGAATTTCTAATTGAGATGGATAAACATATTAGTACAGAAAGTATAAGAGATATTATAGAGAAGACAAGGCAATCTATTGAAAATCCTGATAAATTCTTATCTAAAAACAAGGAAGTACTTAAACAATATTTAGACTATAGAGAGTCTGAGGAGTATAAAAGTTCAGCTGTTTATAAATTTCAAGGAATACTTAGAGAGTTTAATAATACAAGTGGATATTATGATGTCTTTATACCTGCTATGAAAAGACTAAGTAGCTCCTATGCCAAGTATTCCGTGAAAGTGGAAGCCGCAAATAAGAAATTATTGCAATCATACCCTGGGATTGAAAAAAGTCTATAAACTCTTGCTGCAGTTTTGGATTCTGCCCCCTAAATCAGTGTCAATTTCGGAGAAAAGTTTAGTTTTTTGCATATTTTTATAGTTATTCTGTTGTAATACAGATTAATCTATTTTACATTGAAAAACTATCATGTTAACATTACCATGTATTTGGAAAAGAACCGTCAGGATATTAAAATCATTCTTGAAAGGCTTTAGTATCTTTTGGGAGGATATACTAATGGGAAATGGGAGCGTGAAATTACGACAAGAGGTTTATAGTTCCGACGCTTGGAAGATTATTGATTGGTTAGAAGATGATGAAGTCAGCAGGTATTTGAATGAAAGTCAAAATGTTACTGATTCTATTAAGCAGGTAATAAATCGAGTAAACATGCCAATATTAACACCTCTATTTAACCAAGAGGGCAGTTTTTTTGTTATAACTATAAATGAAGATGAGCCTATAGGTTTTTTAAGACTTGTGCCTAAGAATAAATCTGTTGAAATAGTAATTGTTATTGGCGATAGGGACAAGTGGGGTAACGGATTTGGCTTTAATGCCATCAAGGAAGCTTTGAAGAAAGCATTTTTCTCTTGGAGAGCCGATGAAGTTATTGCTAAAATTAACTTTAAAAATGAAAGATCCATAAGGGTTTTTGATAAGGTAGGTTTTAAAGAGGACAAGCAGTTGGCTAAAGAAATACAGTATGCTATGACTATGGACGAGTTTTTAAAGCTTGTGGCTTAACATATAGAAATCACCGGATATGTATAGAATATCCGGTGATTTTTTTAGAAATTTTAATATAATCTAAAGAAATAGTAAGAGACTAACGGCCATTACCGCCATGCCAGCTACAAGGCCATAGATGGAAAGGTGGTGTTCTCCATATTCCCTGGCTGAAGGAAGAAGTTCGTCAAGGGATATAAAGACCATAATACCGGCTACTGCTGCGAAGATAATTCCAAACATCAGGTCGTTAATAAAAGGCATTAATACTAAGTATCCTACTAAGGCTCCTATTGGTTCCGATAAGCCTGATAGGAAAGAGTAAAGGAAAGCCTTCTTTCTGCTTCCTGTAGCGTAGTAAACCGGCACAGATACAGCTATTCCTTCTGGTATGTTATGGATAGCTATAGCTACAGCGATTGGTATAGCGATTGATGGTTCTTGTAAGGCGGAAATAAATGTTGCTAGGCCTTCAGGGAAGTTATGAATTCCAACAGCCAAGGCAGTGAATAGGCCAGTTCTTAGCAATTTAGAATCTGAAGGTTTCTTGCTTGTATCAAGCTCCTCAATCTTCTGCACATTGTGAGGATTCTCACCACTAGGTACAAGATTATCAATAAGAGCAATTAGAAGCATTCCTCCGAAAAAAGCAATAACTGTGATCCAGGAACCCTTCTTTAATCCTAATTCAGCTGTAAGGGAATCCTTAGCCTTAAAGAAAATTTCAATCATAGATACATAAATCATAACCCCGGCAGAAAAGCCAAGGCTTAGTGATAAAAATTTAGTGTTGGTCTTCTTAGTAAAAAAAGCAAGGGCACTTCCGATACCTGTAGATAAACCAGCAAAAATAGTTAATCCAAATGCAAATAGTATGTTATTCATTTCAGCCTCCCCCAAAATTAATATATATATATATTATATAGTACTTTTATATTCTATAGGAGTTTTGTTATAATGTTTCTAATAGATTTTAAAAGTCTTCGGATAATTTAAACTAATTAATAATAATTATAGATATTATAGCTTTTAATATACTTAGAGTCAATTTATATATAGTTTTAGCCTGATAAGAAATTACTATGAATTTTGTATTAAAATATCTTCAAGATACATTACAAAATCTGGTAATACATGGTATAATAAGTCACAAGATAATCATAAGTATATAGATGGGGGATGAGAGCTATGAGAGGAGAGGCTAATAAAAGTATTATAGTAATTTTGCTTATTACCTTAATATTAGGAGGTTGTAGGTGGAAGACTGAAGAAACATCAGCAGCGGAACAGGGTGGGAAAAATGCTGTTCATCTTAGTGATGAAAAGGCAAAGAATTCTAAGGAGACTTCAGAAAAGCCTGATCAAGACTCCTCGAAGCAGTCTGAGGAAAAGGACTTGGATAAGACTGATAAAAATAAGGATGAATCTATAAATAAAGAGACCCTTGATAATAATTCAGATAATAAGAAGGAAACAGTACCTGCTACATCTATTAATGTTTCTAGTCTTAATTCGGAAAGAAGAGGCTGGTCCTGGTTATATTCGCCTACGGAGGCAAAGGACTTGCTAGATAAGTATCAGGGCTATTCAGATGGTGATAAATCGAAAAAATATATATATTTAACCTTTGATGAGGGATATGAGAATGGCTATACCACATCCATATTAGATACCCTGAAGGCCAATGACGTAAAAGCAGCCTTTTTTGTAACAGAACCATATGTGAAGGGTTCCTATCAGGGTAGTAAAAATGTGGACTTGCTACGAAGGATGGTAAATGAAGGGCATATAATAGGTAATCATTCAGTGAACCATAAGTCTATGCCTTCCATAAAAGATGAAGAAGAGTTTGCTAAGGAGATAGTAGGGGTGGAAGAAGCTATAAAGGCTGTGCCAGGTTTAAAAATGTCTAAATACTTTAGACCACCAATGGGGGATTTTAGCGAGCTATCTTTGTATTACACACAAAAGTTAGGCTATAAGTCTATATTCTTTTCCTTTGCATATATGGACTATGATGTGGATAATCAACCAGATCCTGAAAAGACCAAGCAGATGGTATTGGAAAAAACTAAACCTGGTTCTATTGTATTATTGCATCCTCAATCAAAGACCAATGCAGAGATATTGGACAGCCTTATTAAGGAATGGAAGGCTAGAGGTTATGAGTTTAAAACTTTAGATGACCTTCCCGATAAGAATATGTAAAGTTATAATTTAATAATAGATATATAAAAGTTTTAGTTGAAAATTTAAATTTATAAAAAAGAGATTCACAGGGATGAATCTCTTTTTTTGCTGTGTAGAAATAAATAAGATTTAGGCAAAATTAGAGGATTAGCAAATTTTTAAATATTTTATGTACTGAAAACAAACAAAATATTAAGCTTAGATTAGAAGGGAATAAATAAATTTATAGAAACATAAAAAATAATAGCACAATAAAAGTTATGAATTTATGTGACTAAAAAGGAATATTGGAGGGGGTTGTTTGGACTGGGATAAGGAAATACGATTTTTAAAGAAATTACTAAAGCAATATAAAAGTGAATTTGATAGGCTTGTAAGGAATGGTAAAACCTATGAATATGAGAATATTAATGAATATCATAGGAAAGTATTTGAAAGAGAATTAATAATTCAAAATATAGAATCAAGAATAGAATTGTGTAAAAATAGGCGCTTGCTATGATTGAGAGTAGCTTATATAATTGGAAGGTAAAATCTTTTAAGATAAATCTAACTATCATACAAGGGGAGTAGACAGATGTTTATAGAAGAAGTGGGATTAAAGGTCATAACAGGGCCAATGTTTAGTGAAAGTGCGATGTGTTTCTAACTAGTAAAAGGTTAGGCGTAAAATAATTGATTTACGAACTGATATTTCGATTGGTGGAATGAGGGAATAGCAACTCGAAACGCCAACTCTTAACTGGCTGGCTAAATCATATGTAAGTAAGAGAATGTCAGAAGCCCAGTGAACAAGGCCATATAAAGGCGGTTTGCAGTACCATCAAAGGTCTCGCTTTTATCAATCATACAGGCTTATAGGACAGTCCTAACGGTATATATGTACAGATAGAAATATCGGAACACAGAAAGCCCGGAACGTGGAGTGCTTACACACTATGAAGCGTTAACAAGGAAAGTTGTATTATTCGATATAACTTGTTTTTATCTGGGTGAAAGCGGTGGCATGGTACTGAAGAAGTTGTAGAAATACAATGGAGGGAAGGCCACTAGTCAATATTTCATTAAATCAATAAATAGTAATCTCCAAAGATTCGAGTAAGACTAAGAAAAGCGAAATCCAGTCTCAGAATGGAGATTAACTGACTTTGGCAAATGCAAAAACATTAAAGAAAACCAAACTGCGAAATACCGAGTATTATGACCTACAATCAGAATTTGACGAATTGTATGCAAAGAGTCAAAATGGCAAGACATTTAAGAATTTGATGAGTTTAATCTCATCGGAGGAAAATATTAAACTAGCATACAGAAGAAAATTTCAGTGGTATCAACCCCAAACTGTAAGAAGGGTAGAAATACCCAAAGGAAATGGGAAACTTCTCAAGCAAATTTGGAATTTAGGTATACGAGATAAGAAAATGATTAAAATTATCTCTGTCATGATAAAGGCTGAAGTTGCAGGCATAGGATTTCCAGAACGAGGTACACCACAAGGGGGTATTATTTCACCATTATTATCCAATATAGTGTTGAACGAATTAGACTGGTGGATAGCCTCTCAATGGGAGGAATTTCCTGCATCATATAATTACAAATATTATATCCACCCGAGTGGGTCGGTAAATAGAAGCCATAAATTTCGTGCATTAAGAAGAACAAGATTAAAAGAATGTTTCATTGTTCGATATGCTGATGATTTTAAAATATTTTGTAGAAATCGTCAGGATGCTGAAAAAGTGTTTTATGCTACTAAACAATGGTTGAAAGAAAGATTAGGATTAGAAATAAATGAGGAGAAATCCAAAATTGTTAATCTTAAAAAACATTACTCTGAATTTTTAGGAATAAGGTTCAAAGTTGCGAAGACCAAAAGAGGGGATAAGGTGGAATATTTTATTACCTCATACATGACTGATAAAGCAAAAGGTAAGGTAACTCAGAATTTAATTAATTTGATAAAAATGATTCAACATCCTAAAAACCAAAGAGAAACAAACACTCTTATAGATAGGTATAATTCAAATGTAATAGGTGTTCACAACTATTACAATATGGCAACAATGATATCAAAGGATTGTAGAGACATTGCTTTTCGGATTAATCGAATCTTAGAAAACAGATTAAGGAACAGAATAAAGAAAACATCAGACTTAAAGCCTACTCGGTATATTGAGGAACATTATGGTGAAAGTAAACAACTTAGATTTGTAAATGGTCGAGCCTTGGTGCCTATTGGTTACATGCAGTATAAAAGTCCTGTTTGCAAGAAGAGGATTGTTAACAAATATACACCTGAAGGTAGAGAAGCAATCCATAAAAATCTAGTAGGGATTGACATGAGTATTCTACACTATTTAATGAGAAATCCAGTTGGAAATCAAACCATTGAATATAATGATAATCGTTTATCACTATATTGTGCTCAAAAAGGTAAATCGTCTGAGAAAACAACCAGGATTAGCCTTAATCTAACAAATCAACAAAAATTTTGAGAATAAAAATAATGTTGCGTTTGTAAATTACTATTATATTAGAAAGAACGAAATGTTGATAGAACGCCGTATGAGGGGAAACTCTCACGTACGGTGTGGAGCGGGGGAAAAGGAGGAGATAACTTCAAATCCTTACCTATCGCTATAAAGCGGGGAGCTTATCCATTCTCTCAATATAGCAGAGGCCTATGAAGGGAAACAGGTCATAGTATTTAAGCCAGATATTGAAGTTAGAGACGGTAAAGGCAGAGTGGCTTCTAGAACTGGACTTACAAGAGAGGCAGTAGAATTGCCTCAATATATAACAGATGAGGTAATAGAAAACACTAAGGAACTTATTAAGAATTATCATGTTATTGGTTTTGATGAAACTCAATTTTTTAAAGGTAAGATCCTAGAGTTGATACAGGCTATGATTTTTTCAAAGAGGGTTATAGTTTCAGGATTGAATATGGACTATGAAGGAATTCCCTTTGGGAAGATGGAATCTATTAAAAAGGTGAAATTGTCTGAATAGTATTTCCTTCATCTAGATCTATGCTCTTTTGTAAAGCGTCTGTAAGTATCATGGCACCTATTTGACTTATAATTCCACCTATAATCACTTGCTTATTTATAGACCTTGTACATGAATCTCTATATTTATTTTTATCATCTTTTGAAGCAGCCCAAAGAGCTGCAGCTATTGCAAATATGCCACCAAGCAATTTAATGTTGGCAGCTAATAAACTAAGGCGGTCACTTTTAGTAAATACATTAATAGAATCTCCTATAAAAAAGAGTAGATCTGAGAAACTAGCCAGTTCTTCTATATCTGTATCTGCGCTAGTTTTTTCCTTGGAGGTATCCTTATCCTTTGAATTGCTGACAGAAAGCTCCATGGTATTGCCCCCTTCCACTATAATATATTAATTGGTGATTTGGGATGTGTATGGATATCTAAAGCCATAAGTTATTTGATTAAATTGAATTTTTTTGCTAAGAACCTATTGTAAAAATTCCATTAAGTCTTGAATATATATAGGCAGTAAGGATAAAATGAAGAGGGGGTTAAGGGAATATATTTATCCGCTTAAAGAATTGGAGGATATTATGTCAAAGAAAAAAAGTAAAGCTAAAAGTAACAAGAAGGTAGTTTTAAATAGTATACATGGAAAAGAAAATTCAATCATCAAGCCTAATAACTGGGCTATATTCTACAAGGATAAGGCTTGGGCCCTTTTTCTAGCTATGGTAGCAGCTATAAGTGCCCTCTACACCTTTATCTACTATTACTTTATAAGTGAATCCAAGGTTACAGAAATTATGAATGAGCAGATTACAGAAGATATATCAGAAGGGATTGTAAACAATTCAAAATCCTTTGGAGTCGCATTGAAGTTATCCATTATGATGGTATTGGCAGCATTGCTAGTTGTGCTTGTTTTATCTGCTGTTTACTATGTTTTAGTGGTAACTTTACGGGGACAAATAAAGTTTAAGGAAATGCTGGCTATATACTCTGCAGCCTATATTATTACCCTCTTAGGAGAATTTGTTATAGAGCTATTTGGCAAACTTACAAACACTTCCTTCATGGCTGGAAGTGATCCCTATTTAAGGGTTATATTAAAGCAATTTAGTCCCTTTGAGCTTCTAAGTCTTGTATTTATTTTTTATGGCATAAAGGCCTTTACGGCAATGAGCAATAAAAAGATAATTACAACTATAATTATAGTGGTTGCAGGAACTATTTTGTTTAATATGATAAGAGTGTCTATTTCTCAAAGTCTATTGGCTATATAAAATAAAAAGGCTTTTTCCCAATATAGCTGGGAAAAAGCCTGATTTTATAATGTTTACTTACTTATAATTCTTAGAAATATCCTGCCAGTTAACTACATTCCACCAGTTATCAATATAATCTCCACGTTTATTCTGGTATTTTAAATAATAAGCGTGTTCCCAAACATCAAGGCCTAGAATAGGTTTAATACCAATCATTATTGGGCTATCCTGATTAGGGGTAGAGAGTATTTTTAAGTTTCCAGCAGAATCCTTTATTAGCCAAGCCCAACCGCTGCCAAATCTGTTTAGAGCAGCTTCTTTGAAAGTCTTTTTGAAGTTATCAAAGGAGCCAAAGGCCTTGTCAATATCCTGCTTCAACTTGCCAGTGGGGGCAGTGCCTTTGTCCTTTCCCATAAAGGTCCAAAACAAAGAATGGTTATAATGTCCTCCGCCGTTGTTTCTGATTTCCTCTCTAATTTCCTTTGGCACTTTATTTAGATCGGACAGTAATTCTTCAATGGTTTTACCCTTAAGTTCTGGATATTTATTTACAGCATCGTTTAGCTTTTCTACATAGCTGGCATGATGGCCAGTGTGGTGAATTTTCATGGTCTGAGCATCTATGTAAGGCTCAAGGGCATCATAGCTGTAAGGTAGGTCTGGAAGCTTAAAGGGCCCCGTTTGTTCAAGGGCCTTAACTGGCCTAGGCATAGCAATTAAAGTAGCCATTAAAATAGCTGATAGGAAATTAAATAGTTTTTTCATTGAAATTCTCCTCTCGAAATCTTTTGTATATAGGTACAACTATAGTTATTCCGTAGAAGAGTAAATTTTATGCTATTTTATAGATTACCTTTTAAGCCTATCTCTTCAGCAGCCTTTTTCATGCCATTTATAGTTTCTTTAATTACATCGTTTAAATCCATACCTAATCTTTCTGCACCTTGGGCTATAACTTCTCTATTAACACCTGCAGCAAAGCTCTTTTGCTTCCATTTCTTCTTAACAGACTTTACTTCTAAATCAAGAATGCTTTTACTTGGACGCATTAGACAGGCTGCAGTGATAAGGCCTGTTAGTTCATCGATGGTGTAAAGGACCTTTTCTAAATTGCTTATTGGTTCCACATCAATGCAAATTCCGTAGCCATGGCTTTGAACTGCACGAATATATTCCTCTGGCCAGTTTTCCTTTTCTAAGATTTCTCTAGCCTTAATGCAATGTTGGTCAGGATACATTTCATAATCAATATCATGAACAAGACCTATAATGCCCCACTTATCTGGATCTTCCTTGTAAAGTTCTGCAAAATGGCGCATTGTGGCCTCCACTGCCAATCCGTGGCTTATTAAACTTTCATTCTTGTTATATTTCTTAGATATTAGTAATTTGATGCAATATTGTCAAGAGTTTCTCCAAGAAATCCATATTAAAAAGCCTATTAATTATTTTTAATATAAGATATAATATATATAAAGCATATATATTTTTATGGGAGTATATATAATGAATATAACTGAGTTTAATAATGAAATCTTGGACCTTACAAGAAAAATTAATGAAAATACAAATATAATTTTTAACCCCGTATGTGAGCAATATGGTCTAACTGCTCTGCAGGCTAGAATTCTTATGAAGCTACATATGTGTGAAAAACACACTATTGGTAGTCTTGCAGAGAGAGTTTGTTCTGCAGAGGCAAATATGTCTGCTATGTGTAAGAAGTTAGAGAAAATGGATTTAATAGTTCGGGTTAGGGATAAAGAAGACGAAAGAGTAGTGAAAGTAAATCTTACAGATAAGGGCAAGGGTATCGTATTTAATATCAATGAATTGTTGGATGAAAAAATCTCTAAAAGCATCCAGGGTAATATGGAGGAAACCTTAGAGGATATAATAAGGGGAGCGAAAAAACTAAATGATTTACTTGAGAAAGCTGTAAGCAGTAAAGGCTAGCTAGGAAATTGGAAAGGAAGAATGACAAATGAAAGTGGACAAAAATTCTAGGAAACCATTTATATATTATTACATTATTGCATTAGTTGTTTTAATGGTTTTAAATACTTTTGTTTTCCCCTCAGTATTGAAGGGCAAAATTAAGCAAGTGGATTATGGTACTTTTTTATCAAAAATTGAAAGTGGACAAGTTAAAGAGGTAGAAATAGAAGATAAAGAGATAGGTTTTACTGTGGAAGAGGAAGATGGTAAGAATGGCATTTATGTAACTGGACGTATGGATGATCCTCAATTAGTAGATCGTTTATACAAGGCTGATGTCAAATTTTCTAAGGTTATTCCAAAGGAAAGTTCTCCTTTAACCAATGCTCTAATATCTTGGATTATTCCAATGGCAATCTTTTTTGCACTAGGTCAATTTCTTATGAAGAGAATACAGAGTAAAATTGGTGGAAACACTATGTCCTTTGGGAAAAGCAACGCTAAGGTCTATGTTGAGGCTCAAACGGGGAAAACCTTTGCTGACGTAGCAGGACAGGAAGAGGCTAAGGAGGCTTTACAAGAAATTGTAGACTTTCTTCACAATCCTCAAAAGTATAAGGAAATTGGTGCTAAGGTTCCAAAGGGAGCCCTTTTGGTAGGACCTCCAGGAACAGGGAAAACTCTTTTGGCTAAGGCTGTAGCTGGTGAATCCAAAGTACCTTTCTTCTCAATTTCAGGTTCTGAATTTGTAGAAATGTTTGTAGGTATGGGAGCGGCAAGAGTAAGGGATTTATTTAAGCAAGCTCAGGCTAAAGCTCCTTGTATCGTCTTTATTGATGAAATTGATACTATAGGTAAAAGTAGAAATTCTGGCGGTGTAGGAGGTAATGACGAAAGAGAGCAGACCTTAAATCAGCTATTAACTGAGATGGATGGTTTTGATGCAGATAAGGGTGTAGTAATTTTGGCAGCTACCAACAGACCAGAAACTTTAGATAAGGCATTACTAAGACCGGGAAGATTTGACAGGAGAATCCCTGTAGAATTACCAGACTTAGCTGGTCGACAAGCAGTTTTACAGGTACATGCTAAGAAGGTTGTCTTAGGCGAAGATATAGACTTCAATGTTATCGCTAGGGCTACCCCAGGAGCATCTGGAGCGGATCTGGCCAACATTGTTAATGAGGCAGCCCTTAGGGCAGTAAAGCTTGGCCGTAAACATGTAACTCAAACAGATTTAGAAGAATCTGTAGAGGTTGTAATAGCAGGATATCAAAGAAAAAATGCTGTGATTTCTAAGGAAGATAAAGAAATTATAGCCTACCATGAAATAGGACATGCATTAGTGGCAGCAAAACAGAGTCATTCAGCGCCAGTCCATAAGATAACAATCATACCTAGAACTTCAGGAGCCTTAGGCTATACAATGCAGGTTGAAGAAGGAGAGCAGGTTCTTATGAGCAAGGAGCAGGCTTTGGATAAAATAACAACCTATATGGGAGGAAGAGCTGCTGAGGAGCTTATATTTAATAGTATTACTTCTGGAGCCTCCAATGATATTGAACAAGCTACAAAAATTGCTAGATCCATGGTTACTAGATTTGGTATGAGTGAAGTATTTGATATGATGGCCTTAGAAACTGTAACTAATCAATATTTAGGAGGAGATGCTTCCCTGCTAGTATCTGCTGAAACAGCCTCTAAGATTGATGAGGAAGTGCTTAAAATTATTAAGAACTGCCATAATAAAGCTAGGGAAATACTAGAAGATAACAAGGAAAAGTTACATGAATTAGCTAAATATCTTATAGAAAAGGAAACCATAACAGGAGAAGAGTTTATGGATATTCTAGGAGAATAGAAGAGAAGAATTGGGACCCTTTGTTTGGCACCACGGTGTTAAGCAAAGGTTTTTTTCTATGAGAAGTGATTCTCTTTTAGTAGCTTGTAATAATCTCAAGGGATATAGTACAATTAGCTATATATTAATAGTTAGATCTTCTATTAATAATCAGTAAAGGCGGAATAATTATGGAAAGTAAAAGTGTAACCCTAATAACGGGAGCCTCTAGTGGTATAGGCTATGAGATGGCAAGGGTTTTTGCAAGAAAGAAACATAATCTTCTACTAGTAGCAAGGCAGGAAAAGGCCCTTAAAAAATTAGCAGACCAGCTTATAAGGGAAGATGGTGTGAAAGTATATGTCATAGCTATGGATCTATCCAAGCCCCAGGCTAGCAGTGAATTATACAATAAAGTAAAACAACTAGGCCTACAGGTGGATACACTTATAAATAATGCAGGCTTTGGATATGTAGGACTATTTCATGAAGAAGAATTGGAAAGAGACAAAGATATGATCCAAGTGAATATAAGTGTGTTAACGGAACTTACCAAGCTTTTCTCTAGGGATATGGTTGAGAGGAAGGAGGGCAGCATATTAAATGTTGCTTCTACTGGTGGCTACCATGCTGGTCCCTACACAGCAGTATATTATGCAACAAAGGCTTATGTTTTATCCTTTACAGAGGCTATAGCGAAGGAGTTGGAGCCTTATAACATAGTAGTAACAGCCTTATGCCCTGGAGCTACAAAAACAAACTTCTCCAAGAGGGCAGGGAAGAGAGATAATAAGGCTGCTATGTCTGCAGAAAAGGTTGCAGAAGCAGGATACAAGGCTCTTATGAAAAAGAAAACAGTTATGGTGCCGGGAATAGCTAATAAGCTATTGGTTAAGATACCAAGAAGTGTAGTGAAGGGCTTTGTGGGAAGATATCAAAGAAAGCTATCGGGT
>FZPS01000034.1_pt41 | contig 13874 bp, 12 predicted proteins | sample 1817821 | NCBI WGS metagenome assembly FZPS01 (sample SAMEA104158645, study PRJEB21678) | metagenome | place: Germany | collected 2015-04-21 | reverse complement strand
AAGTAAATAGCATGCAATCAAACTTTTAAAAAAGCCAAATGCAAGGCCTCCGATACGATTGAAGCTACTAAAAAAACTTTTGCTGATGATTCGATTTAAAAAATAGCATAAAATTTGCATGCTTATAAAAGGAATCAAAAAGCCCGCTATCCAACAAATCAATCGTAGTGATAACATAGAGATTTCTATGTTTGAATATATAAATGCACCAAATAAATCAAAGGCAAAATAGGCACCAACGAAACCTAAAATCCAAGCAAGGAGCTTAAAAAAACTTTTGACAAAACCCGAAATAAAACCTAATAAACTAAAAATAATAATTAGACTGAGGCAAATAATGTCTATCCAATTCATTGGAGATTAAGCCTTTAAAAAGAAAATTAAAAAGTGAAGTAAAACACTTAAAATAAATAGAAAGCCGAGTATCCAAAGTTTTTTGTTCGTTTTGATGGTGGGGCCTAAAAACTCAAAGTTACTATCTATTAAAGAGTGGTACCAGTGACTGGCGTGATGATCTAACTGCCTTGGTAAACCTTGCATGATAATGGCTAGTGCGTCTGCAGCTTCTTGAGCGGTTTTAAATCTCTTTTGAGGCCTTTTTTCTAACATTTTACAAGTCCAAGTTCGTAATTTTCTTGGTGTATTTTTTTTGAAAAAGTTTTTATGAATCTTCACATTTAAAATATACTGTGTAGTGAGTTCTAAGTTTTCTCCCCTAAAAGGATGCTTGCCGGTGAGCATTTCAAAGGCTACAATTCCAAGGCTAAATAAGTCGGATTGATTGGTCACTCCTTGGCCTGTGATTTGCTCTGGACTCATGTAGGCGGCTGTGCCCAAAAGGCTGCCAGGCTGTGTCATGTCTTGATTGGCGTGTTCATTTCTAGCCACTCCAAAGTCTAAAAGTTTGACATGTCCATTTTTATCGATCATCATGTTACTGGGCTTTAAATCTCGATGTATGATTTTACGATCGTGTGCATAAGCTAAAACCTGCAAGATTTCGTGCAAAAAATGAAGTGTGATAAACAGAGGAGGAGTGGCTTGGATATCTAAAATTTCTCGCAGTGTTTTGCCGTGCACAAACTCCATGGCCAAGGAAAGAGCCCCCGTTTGTTCTTGCCAAAGGGAATAGGCGTGGACTATGTTTGGGTGCCTTAAATGAGCGAGTAAAGCAGCCTCTCTCTGGAATCTAAGGTTCAATTCTTCGTATGCAGTCAGGCTTGGAATCATTTGCTTTACGATGACCATCCTGTCCAAAGAAGGGTCATGACACAGCCATATTTCGCCCATGGCTCCTGTCCCTATTTTTTGCGTTGGCGTGTAAGCCCCCATTTTTCGAGGTTTTCTGTTTCCCTTGGATGATCTTTGTTCTGAATTCATTTTATAAATATAGTAAGGCTTGTAAAAACATTTTGCTTGCCATTCAAAAACTTCCTGTTTAGAGTCAAAAAATCATTGGTTTTTAAAATAGACTTTGTTTAAATGTTTTTTTATTGTGTTAGTCATTTGAATTTGTGTTTAAATAAATTGAAATGAGAAAATGAGGGTAGAAGTAAAACACAGTAGCTCTATTATTCGTATGAAGAAAAAAATATTCTATGAACCATTGATCAAAAGTCAAAGCACTCGCTTGTTTTTGGCTTTATGAATTTAGATAAATCCGATTCCTTTTGGGGTGTTTGTTTTTATGAGGGTAGTCTAGAGTATAGTGTAAACCTCTGGATTCGCGTCTTTTTAAGGCACTTTGAAAAATCATTTTCGAATTTTGCACTGCATTTCTAAAACTTAAAAAATGGATGTTTGGAACTTCGTTTTTTGACAAGTACTTGTCTATATCCACTTCTAAATCTCTGATTTTTTGTAAGCCTGTTTTTAATTTTTGAGTGTTTCGTACAATTCCACAGTAATCCCACATGATTGTTTGTAGTGTGATTTTTTTTTCTTTCCAATATTTGGATTCACTTAAATTTACAGTTTGAGGAGTGGTTTGGGGAACACTAAAAGTAATTTCGTTTTGCTTAGTTTTGATGATGTTTTGAATGGCTCGTATTGCAAAGACCACACTTTCTAAAAGTGAGTTTGAGGCTAATCGATTGGCTCCATGAACTCCAGTGGCAGCGACTTCTCCACAAGCATAGAGTCCATCGATTTCGGTTTTTGATTCAGAGTTCACCAGGATTCCACCACACATATAATGAGCTGCAGGTACCACTGGAACCCAGTCTTTACTCATATCTATCCCGATTTCTAAACATTTTGCAAAAATATTAGGGAATTGTTTTTGCAAATCTTTTTCACTCTTGTGAGTGCAGTCTAAATACATATTGGATTCTTTTGTTTTTTCCATTTCTTTGTGGATTTCTCTGGCTACTATATCTCGAGGAGCCAAAGAGCCTAGTGGATGGACTGTGTCCATAAAAGGAAGGCCTTTTTTGTTTTTAAGAATCCCTCCAAAACCACGAACAGCCTCTGAAATTAAGAAAGTTTTTTTTAATTGAGGGGTATGCAAAGAAGTGGGGTGAAACTGCATAAACTCAATATCTTGTAAAGCCACTCCTGCTCTTGCGGCAACAGCCATTCCATCTCCAGTACTATCGACGGGATTGGTGCTATGAAGCCACAAACGACCCGCCCCTCCAGTAGCGATGATGGTGGTTTTTGCATATATAGAGCTTAACACACCTGTTTTTTGGTGTATGATTTGAGCCCCAATACAGCGTTTGGGATTGTCCTGGACTATCAGTTCGTGAATGCTAGAGTTTTCTAAAAAATGAATGTTTTTGTGTTTTTTTATTTCTAGTAAAAGAGCACGCATCATTTCTTTTCCTGTAAGGTCAGCCGAATGTAAAATGCGTTTGTGACTGTGTCCACCTTCTAAATGCAAGTCGAAGTGTTTTGATTTTTTTTGAGAAGGGTTTGTGGTGAAGCGAACGCCCCATTTTATAAGTTGTTCTATGGTTTGAGGTCCATTATGTGCTAATATTCGAACTCTATTTTTTTTGCACAAGCCTGCACCTGCTAAGATAGTGTCTTCGATGTGATATTCAAAAGAGTCTTCTTTACTAGTGACAGTGGCAATGCCACCTTGGGCATAATTAGTAGAACCATCGGGTCGATACCCTTTGGTGAGGAGCAATACAGAAAGCTTTCTTTCCGCTGCATAAATGGCGGCACTTAATCCAGAAATACCAGCACCAATAATTAATACATCGTACAAAATAGTCCCATGTAAAAGGGTGATTTGAAAGAATAAATAGAAAAAAATTAAACTAAAAGCTAGATGTTTTTAATAAAATAGATTAGACTTTGATTAGAGCACTCTGTTTTGGTGTGTTTTTGATAAAAAACAACTTTTTAGAGATTTAACTAAAAAATATCGTGTTTTATACTTTGTTTTTTCTTTTCTTTCACAGAAACTTTTGATAATTACTAAATTATGCAAGTTAATTTTTATGGAGTTTTTTAATGTTAACCTGGATAAATGAAAAAGCAAAATGGATTATAGTAGTTTTTGCCGTGGGTATTACCGTTGGCTTGCTTGCAATGGATCGATTGCCAGAGCATACTACACAGTTTCCTGTAGGGACTATTAACGGTGAAAAGTTATCTCACGAAACTTTTGATATGAGGTTAAAACAAATTACTGCAAACCGTTCTCAAGGTGAATCTCTTAGCGATGAACAACATGCCAAATTAAGGAACGATGTTTTTCAGTCTTTTGTTCGTGAACATTTACTTTCAAAAATCTTTGAAAACACGGGTTTAGTGGCTTCTGTTACAGAAATGCAGCAAGAAATCAGTCATAATCCAGATGTGGTTCGTAGTATTGTGAGTCAAGAAGCCCAGCAACGGCTTTACATTATTCAACAAGGGGCAAGCAATCCCGAAGAAGCCAATCAAAGGGTGCAAAATTATATCGCTACTCTTCCACAATTTTTGCTAGATACTGCTTTTAATAAAGAGTCTTTTGAGGCTTGGTTGAAGACACCTCAAGCATATGAATGGCAATCCATGATGAATTACGAGATGGAGCTAAAACATTCCACCATTCCTTTAAAGCAATTGCAACTTTTTGTATCTGCAGCTTTGCATCCAACTTCTTTAGAAGCTTCGTACAATGCAAAACGCCGTCTGACAGAGTATGAATTAGAAGTAGCATCTGTTAAGGCTTCTGATTTTAATCGTGATCATGTGGTGGATAGTGCCGAGGTTAAGGCTTATTTCCAATCTCATCCAGATAGTTTTTATATTGAAAAAGATCTTGTAAAACTTCAATATGCTATAATCCCTCTAAAGCCAACTCCTTCTGATGAAGAAAAAGTGAAAGATTATGCGATGACCTTATATAATCAACTTGCAGACTCTTCTACAGGGACCAACTTCGAGGATTTAGCTCGCATCAGTTCAGAAGATTTACAGAGTGCTGAGCAAGGTGGTCTTTTAGGAGATTATACAGCCAAAGGAGTTTGGGTCAAAGAATTTGAAGCTGTTGCATTTTCTTTAGATTCAGGTGCTATATCAGAGCCTGTTCGCACTCAGTATGGTTTTCATATCATTAAATCTCACGGCAAAAAACTAGATTCTTCAGATGCAGAACTCGTGAAAGTTTCTCATATTTTGCTCACCGTCACGCCTTCTTCAGAAACAATAGATAGCCTTGAATTGATTTTAGAGCAAGTTAAAGTGGATTTTTCAAAATCTAAAAACTTTAGTGCTTCAGTTCAATCCAATGGTTTGAGTGTTTTAGAGTCTGACTGGTTGACCAAAGAAGATTCGATCTCATCTTTGGGTTTTATACCTGGTCTAAGTGCCTATGCTTTTGCAAACAAGGAACGCCCCGAGGTGAACTCTGGACCCATCTCTAATGTTTTAAAGAATAAAAGTTATGTTTTTCTCGCTTCAAAAAAAGATAGTCTAAAAGCTGGAACTAGAAGTCTAAGTGCTTTTTATAAGAACATAGAAGAATCCTTACTTCAAAAAAAGGCCGTAGAAGCTGCAGCAACTTATTTAAAATCAGTAGAAGCAAAAGTTAAAGCATTAGACAAAAAAGATTCAATTTCTCTAGATTCTAGCCTTTCTATAGATAAGGTTTCTATTGAGAACTTGTCTACTTCTATAGATTCTTATGTGCCAGGAGTTGGTTTTGGAAGTGAGTCTTTTGTAAAGGCACTAAAAGGATTAAAAGTAGGAGAGTGGAGCTCTGTAGTTCCTGGAGAATCTTCGGCTTTTATGTTAAAACTAGTAAACAAAACAGAAGCTTCAGAAGAAACTCTAAACGAGACCGTAGCTTCAGAAATTCTAAATGCCTTTCGTTTTGAAACGAATTTTGTTTTTAATGATTTTATTAATAACTTGGAACATAGTGCCAAAATTCAGGATAATTTAGACCTTTACTATAGGAACTAGTTTTAGTATCTTTGTTTTGTCCATTTGGCGTGTTCGTCTAGTGGTCTAGGACGCTGGCCTCTCACGCCGGTAACACGGGTTCGAACCCCGTACACGCTATTCTAAAAAAGCCTCTTTCTTATGGAAGGGGCTTTATTTTTGATCTTGAAGCCATGCAATAGCTTCTTGAATATCTGCTATTTTAATTAAATTTAAATCAGAACTATGGGGAGGAGACTTGCCAGATTTTGGAATTAAAATGTTTTTAAATCCCAAACGGATGGCTTCTTTGATTCGCCATTCCAACAGGCTTACAGAGCGTAACTCTCCAGATAAACCAAGTTCTCCAATAGCTAAACTTTGTTTGGGCATGGCAATGTTGAGTATATTAGAAGCAATTGCTAAAGCCAAAGCTAAATCAGTTCCAGAATCTTTTACTTTGAGCCCTCCTGCAATGGAAGAAAACACATCGGAATTTCCTACGCGAATGCCTGCAAATTTTTCGAGTAAAGCCAGTATAATGGTGAGTCTTTTAGGGTCAATGCCAGCAGCTACTCTTTGAGCCACGGCGTAATTGCTTTGAGAAACCAAGGCCTGAGTTTCAAAAAGAAGCGCTCTAGAGCCTTCTAAAGTGCAACTAATTACACTTCCAGGAAGTGGGTTGTTTTCATTTTGTAAAAATACTTTGCTAGGGTTTTTGACCGCCTCTAAACCTTTGGAAGTCATCTCAAAAACACCGATTTCGTCGGTGGCTCCAAATCGATTTTTAATAGTCCTTAGTATTCGATATTGATGATTTCTATCGCCTTCAAAATAAGCTACCGTATCCACCATGTGTTCCAAAATACGAGGCCCTGCAATTTGACCATCTTTGGTCACATGTCCCACTAAAATAGTAATGCAATTACTGTTTTTAGCATAAATCATTAACTCTAATGTGCTTTCTCGAAGCTGCGTGATGCTCCCGGGAGTCCCAGGAAGTTCTGATTTATAAACAGTTTGAATAGAGTCGATCACCATCACTTGAGGTTTTACTTTTTTTGCTTCTTTTAAGATGTTTTGTAAATCTGTCTCACACATCAATAGCATGTCACTACCAGACACTTGCAATCTTTCACTCCTAATTTTGACTTGAACCGCACTTTCTTCGCCACTCACATACAAGGTTTTTACTTGAGCTGCAGACATGAGTGCCAGTGTCTGCAAAACTAGAGTGGATTTACCGATACCTGGATCACCCCCTATTAAAATGAGCGAGCCAGGGGCTAGTCCTCCCCCTAGGGTCCTGTCAAATTCGGAGTTAGCAGAACTCAATCGCTTGGTGTCTTCGGTGTGAATACTATGGAGAGGAGTGGGTTTAGAGCTAACATTTTTTCCGCCCAGGCCTCTGGATTCATTAGGAGTTTCTATTTCGTGTTCTTTAAGTGAATCCCAAGAGTTACAGTGAGGGCACTTTCCAACCCATTTAGAAAAAGACATTTTGCAGTTTTCACAAATGTATTCTATCTTATTTTTTTTGTTGGACATTTTAAATACTCCTTTCACTGAACAAACTCATGGGGATGGAAAATTGAAAAAGTTTATGATTAAAAAAGATACCAATTTTTAATTATAAAAAGGTTTTTTTTAGTAGAACATAAAGAGTGTGTATCGACAAGTTCAATGCATATATTTAGATTTTTTGTAATTGCATTGATCATTTAAACTCAGACATATTAAAAAACAACAAAATTTACTTACTAAAAGTAGAGAGAATAGTGGCGAGATAAAAATATAGCACATCACTTTTTAATGAGTATTAAAAAAAATGATAAAAAAAACAGCCAAGACGGCTGTTTTTGAAAGTTATTGAACCGGAGCTGCTCGTTTTTTTCTTCGTTTCGTAGGTTGAGACTGTTCGTTCGATTGAATAGCTGTTTTAGAGGTGACAGGAGTCTGTGGTGATACCACAACAGAGGCAGCTTTTTCACCTGGTCGTGTGAAGCCGTATTGACGAGGTTCAAAGCCACTTGGGAATTTAGTGTTTGCATCGTATATGACTTTCTTTGCTGTAAATCGTTCGATTTTTGCTCCAGAAAGATTAGCACCCGAAAAGTCTACTTCTTCCATTTTGGTGTCGGCGTTAAAACGAGCTCCTTGTAGATTAGTGTTTCTAAAGTTTACCTTTCTAAGGGTAGCTCCAGAAAAATTAGCACCAGAAGCTTGAGCACTAGTAAAGTCTGTCATTTCTATAGTTGAGTTAGAGAAATTTGCTTTAGTGAGGTCAGCAAAATCAAAGATGTTTTTTCGAATATAAGCCCCGTCAAAGACAGATTTTGATAAATCTGCTTTTTGAAAAACTACTTTATTCACTTCTGTATCAAAAAAAGAAGCTCCTGTGAGTTTTGTGCTTTCAAAAGAACTACCTAAAACTCTACCTTTATCAAAAATGACACCGGTTAAATTTTGGTTGTTAAAATTCATTTTTTTGAGTGTGGCTTGAGCAAAGGAAGCTTTTTCTATCTGAGACCTAGAGAAGTCTGTTTTATTAAATGTAGTTAAAGAAAGGTCTGCAGAATTGAAATTTACATTATCAAATTTAGCACCATTGAATTTGGTTTTTGAAAGACCTGCTCTTGAAAAATTTACATTTTTAAGATAAACACCACTAAACGAGGCACTAATTAAGTTACACCCAGAAAAGTTAGTGTTTTCTACAGTGGTTTTGGATAAGTTAGCCTCTCCCATCAGTGAACGAGCAAAAGTAGCATTGGTCAAATTAGAACCTTTAAAAGTGGCTTTAGTTAAATCCATATCGGTTAAAGAAGCATTGGCTAAATTAGAGTTGCTAAAATTAGCACGGTCAGAAACCTTCATAGCATCTAGGCGTGCCCCTTGCAAGTTGGTTTTAGGGAATGAGCTTTCTAACAAAGTGGCACGATACAAATTTGCATTTTGCATGTTTGCCCCTTTAAAAGAAGTGTTTCTAATGTCAGCTCCACTGAGTGTAGCCCCAGTTAAATCTGCGTTAGTGAAGTTAGCATTGGATATAACGGCATTTTGAAAATTAACATCCACAAGACTTGCTTTAGCAAAGGAAGGCTTGTCTCCTGTGGATCGTTGAAAGTCAGTGATTCCTTTGACTGCACGCGCATTATCGAATCTAAAGTTATCAATGCGTTTGTCTCTAAAAGAAACTCTAATGTCTTGATTTCGCCAATCAGATTCTTGTGCAAAAGAGTTTAAAGTCATTGTAGTGACAAGTAAAAGACAAAACTTGAAAATAAATGGAATGTTCTTATTCATGTAGTGATTCCTTTGGAGAAGAATAATCAAAAAACAGATAAGTCTAAAATAATTAAAAAAAATAAAAAAGAACTACCTAAAAGAAAAAAACATTCAAAATAAAAGCTAATATTCAAATATTATGGATAAAATTAAGATTTTGCAATATGACATTGTGATTTGTGGTGCTGGACCAGCTGGTTTAAAGGCTGCTTATGAAATTCAAAAAAAATCTAGAGGAATATATAAAGTTTTACTATTAGATAAAAAAGAGCCTTGGACAGAGCCTGCTTTTTGTGCTGAAGCTGTTTCTTTGGATCGTCTTTCTAAATTGTGGGAACCAAAAAAAGAGTGGGTGAGACAGTCTATTTCTGGAATTTACTTTACATCTCCAAGTCGAAAACGAGCAGAGTTTTATAGTAAAGATTGTGGTGTGATTTTAAATAGACCACTTTTTCATAAAGACATAGCGGATGCTGCTACAGACATAGGAGTCTTGTCTCACTTCAACACCCAATGTACAAAGCTTAACTATGAGCCTAACGGACAATGGAACTTGTCTGTAAAAAGAGATGGAGAAGCTTTAGACATCAGAACAACAGTGCTTATAGATGCAACAGGTGCTGGAGCTAAGCTTTCAAAGAGTGTGCCAGAATTGGCGGGTTTAGAGGCTGGCAATATCGATTTGGAGTCGGCTATTTTTGCAATAGTAGAAGGTGTAGAGCATAGCAAAGAACATATTGAATTGTTTTTTGGTTCTGAATTTCCAGGTGGCTATGCTTGGCTTTTTCCACGCGACCATAATCAGGTGAATATCGGTTTAGTTTTGGGTCGCGATGCTCCAAAAACACACTCTCTAAAAAAGCAACTAGAAAGATTCATTTCAAAAGATTATCCAAATGCAAAAATAAAAGGTGTTTTTGGAGGGATGATTGCCTGTGGGCAATCCAAAAAAGCCATAGCAAGAAATGGTTATTTTAAAGTGGGTGATTCTGCTAGTGTGGTCAACCCAATCAGTCGTTCTGGCATAGTAGAGTCTATGTTAAATGCGGAGTTATTGAGTGATTGTGTGTTGAGATGGATGTCCGAAGACTCATTTGAAAATCGACAAAAAATTGAAAAAAACTACCTTGATTTATGGATGAAAGCTTTGGGTAAAGAGCATATGCGGCTTTATAAAGCAAAAAGAGTTTTCTCAAAAGTCACGGACAAGCAATTCAATAAAGCGACACATCGTTTAAGTCGTCTTTCTAGAGAAAAAACATCATTATTTAGAATTGTAATCGCTGTTTTAATATCCACTCCCAGTCTCATATGGAAAATGCGATCTTTTATTAGGTAAATTATGTCTATAAAAAATAACCAAGCAGAAATACAAAAAGTTTTTAGTGCTTTTCAAAATCCAGACGATAAATGGAAGTATTTAATGAAATTATCCAAAGAGCACCCGTCCATAGACTCCTCTCTATTCGAAGAAAAGTTTTTGGTTCAAGGTTGTGCAGCTCGTATGTATTTAATACCCGAGTTTAAAGAAGGGCTTTTATACTTTTATATGGACACAGAAAGTGGAAGTGATTCCCCCCTAATCAGTCGTGGCTTAGGAGCTTTAGCATTAAAAATTTATAACGGAGAAAAACCTCAAGATATTTTGAGCTCATCACCAGATTTTTTTCAAGAAATAGGCTTGAATGTGGGTCTTTCTCCTACAAGAGCCAATGGTTTTGCAAGTTTATTAAAGCAAATCTACTTGTATGCACAAGTTTTTTCAATTTTGTGATTATTTTTCCTTTTTTTGAAATTCAAAAAACTATATTAAGCTTATGATTAGCTTTATGAATTTTATGAACAAAACCCCTCTTGAAGACGAGGATAGTGATGAGGTTAAAACCCCGGAACCTACTCGTTTTATGAGTTGGCAAGACGCTGTTTTTCTTTTAGTCATTGCGGCTTTAATTACAGGCGGCTATTATTATTTCCAAAATGTTAAAAAGAAGGGATTAAAGCAGTTCACCGAATGCAATCTTTTATTTGAAGCAAAAGACTATTTATCTAGTGAAGCATGCTACGAAAAAACTTGGAGCTTGTCTTATGTCACTGACTCAATGGAATTAGTCCGTCAAGAAAGGTTAGGGTATATTACCGATTTAAGGGCTGCTCAAGTGGATGTTTTTCACCTAGTAGAAATCAGTTTCAATCAAGGTGATTCATTAGAAGCTTTTAAATCCATGGACAAAATACAAAAACCTTTGTTGTTTTTAGAAGAAGATTTCATAAGTCAATGGACAGAGTGGGAAAAAGCCCATGCTTTATGGGCCGCTATTCAAGCAGCGATTCCTAACGAGGAAAATCCTTCGTCAACACCCTAATTTCTCTTTGTTCGTCAATGGAGTGTTGGATTTGCACCCAATAACTAAGTTCAATCACTCCTTTTCCAAGGCGTTCGGGCCATTCAATCAGTGTGATCCCTTGTTTAAAATAGTATTGGTCAAAACCAATTTCATCTAAACTACTATGTTCTGTTAAACGATACAAGTCCAAGTGGTAAATGGGGGGACTATGGGGGTATTCGTGAACAATAGTGTAAGTTGGAGAATTTACAAGGCCTCTGTAACCCAATCCTTCACAGATTCCCTTTGAAAAAATAGTTTTTCCTGCTCCTAAATTGCCCGCAATAGCGATCACATCTCCCACAATTAATTTTTTAGAAAACTCTTTAGCAAACTCAAAAGTTTCTATTTCACTATTCGTAATCATAGTTTGTCGCGAAATTGTTCATAAGTGAATTGACGAACCCACCGAAATTGATTGTCTTGAGTCCAAATACCAATATTTGGGTGTCGAACTCCATTAAAAAAAGTGGTTTTGACCATAGTATAATGAATCATATCTTTAAAAACAATTCTATCCCCGACTTGTAGAGCTTTATCAAAAGAATAGTCTCCAATCACATCTCCAGCTAAACAAGTGTTTCCAGCCAAGCGATAAGTATAAGTTTTTTCGTTTGGCAAAGCAGCGTTTTGAACTTCGGGTCGATAAGGCATTTCTAAACAATCAGGCATATGAGCACTCACAGAAATATTGAGAATCGCAATATCCATTTCATTTTTGACAATATCTCCAACTGTAGCGATTAAATCCCCTGTTTGCCAGCCCACAGCCTCTCCTGGCTCTAGGATTACTTGTGTTTGTGGGTATCGTTTCTTAAAATCTATTAATATTTGAATCAGCCTTTCTACATTATAATCTTCACGAGTAATATGGTGACCGCCTCCAAAATTCACCCACTTCATTTGAGGTATCCACTTAGAGAATTTACTTTCAAAAGCTTCTAAAACTTTTTCCAAAGCATCTACATTTTCTTCACAAAGCGCGTGAAAATGCAAACCTTCAATCCCTTCCAATTTGTTTTCATCGAACTCTTTTAAGGTGATACCAAGACGAGAAAAGCGTCCGCATGGATTATAAAGATCTGTGCTCACGCTAGAATACTCTGGATTCACCCTTAAACCAGGACTAACTTTAGCGGCGAGCGTTTTTTCTTTGAATCGTTTCCATTGAGAAAAACTATTAAAACTGATGTGATTTGCCAGACTGAGGATTTCATCGATCTCATGATCTTCAAATAATGGTGCATAAAGGTGGACTTCTTTTTTCATTTCGTTCTTTGCTAAGAGTGCTTCGTTTAAACTAGAAGCAGTAGCTCCAGGCAAGTACTCAGCAATAATAGGGAAGGTACTCCACATACTATAACCTTTTAGAGCAACAATTATTTTGGTATCACTCTTTTTTTGCACATAATCTAAAAGCTCTAGATTTCGTCTTAATTTAGACTCTTCTAACAGATAGCAGGGGCTGGGGATGAGTTGGTAGTCAATCATAAAGCAAATATAAAATACTTTTAGCTTTTCTGAATTTTATTTAAAATATAACCGCTCTTTGAATCAAAAACACAAGCAACTTACTCAAAAACCTACTCGAAATCAAATAAAGATATAGAACAATGATTTTGAAGTCTCACACACGCCTGGCTTTTTTCAAGATGAATGCCCCTTCTCCTCATGGCGAGAACTTTTGCTCGTTGACGGGCTTTGCCCGTGGCAATCCATATGAAATGGACGGGTGAACTAAAAAGTATTTAGAAATGAACAACATTTTCGGTGCCCCGTCCTTTATTCTTCTTGAAAACATCTCTCCGCAGCATCAACTTTGGTGTTGATATTTGCTTAAAAAAGTCGTTTTTTATTGGCTAAAATCGGTAAAGTGGCGACTCCTTTTTACGCTATTTTTGAAAAGTTTTTTGTCCCTATCCCTCCATAATAACCTATATTTTCTTTATGCGTAGTAAAGGGATATATTTCAGCGATGGCGTGAGGGATGGTGACCCGTACGGGCGGAGACTGGCGTGGTGTTAATCGCTTTGTTTATTAGTGAGCAAGGCTCCGTTTTTGGAGCTAACTGGTTAGCCCAAAAATACAGCCCGACCCAGCGGAAGTGTTGTGTGCGAGGCTATCGCTTAGCTGGGGCACGCCCATTGGATAATATTGCAAGTGCTGGTGGAAAAGGTGCAAGTCTTTATGCTAGTGGGGCAGAAAACGGAGGGGGGAGTTGGGGGAGATAAAAGGTTTGATGTAGGGAGGTATGAGAGTGATGGAAATGATTCAAAATTAAACTTATTGGGAGTTTCATATTGCTTGGAAAGTATGCTATTAAGTGTAGATGGATTTTATACAGATGATCTTAGAGTGAAAAAATGAGCGAAATACTTTAAAGAAAATAATTCGGATGTTTTTGAATTCATGGCTCATGCAGATGAGGTGGCTTATGTTTAATGTTGTTTGAAAAACATTTTTGGCAAAATAAAAAATGAAGAGCTTGATGAACACCTCTTCAAAGAGCTCTTTGAAGATAGGGTTAAAACAGTTAATTTCGAGCAGGCGAAAAGCGATGTTCAGCCCTTCATTCGAGATATAAAAGCCTTGGATGCTTGGTCTGAGACTTTCTTTTTGAGTTTAAGAGATAGAATCAAGGCCAAAGCTGATTGACGATAGGCAGTGATTCGTTGCGCCCGTTATTGATTTGATCTGCTGCACACGATGACAGGGGCGGGGTTGGAACGTCTCGTTGCAACGAGTATCATCTGTGTTAATTCATGTCAATTTGTGGAGAAGAGATAGAAAGCGGGGTTTTCTCGGGCAACAAGATGTTGCCCGCCCAATCTATAAGGA
>FZPS01000016.1_pt138 | contig 13881 bp, 17 predicted proteins | sample 1817821 | NCBI WGS metagenome assembly FZPS01 (sample SAMEA104158645, study PRJEB21678) | metagenome | place: Germany | collected 2015-04-21 | reverse complement strand
TTCGGCGGGAACGGGCCATTCCAATTTGACCAGATATAAATCTTCGCGGCCCAGAAAACGGCTGGCAATTTCAATCAATGGGAACGCGCGCCGACTGGCCTGAATATCGCGAACCACAAGCGCCAGACAATCGCGATTCGGAAGGAACGAAACTTTAACATCCAGCCTCGGCTGCGGCTTGTGACGGCGTGGCCCGCGACTGTCGCGACGGTCGCCGGTGCGCTCACCACGCCCCCCGCGCTCACCCGGTGCCCGACGCGGACGCTCCCCGCCCGCCGGCCTGCGTCCGCCGCGCTCATCCCCGAAACGACGTTCCGAGCCGCCGGTGCGCCGCGAATCACGCGGCCCGCGAGATGACCGCCGGTCTCCCATCCCCGGCCCCCGCCGACCGCCGCCACCGCCGCCGCGCTCAAATCCACGCCGGCCATCGCGACGCTCGCGGGGCGGGCGCGACGAATCACCATCGGGGATGTCCCGGTCCGCATACGGATTCTCCGGCGGCTTCCGGGCCCACGTCGGCACAAAATTCAAATCCAGAATATTTTCGTTCTTTTCTGGCAACCCTTCTTCAGGGGTGGCTTGGTCATCCATGACTCTTCTCGTTTCTTGCGGATTTTCCACAGTGTGGAAAAATCACTCTGAAGTCTTGCGTTCCCGCAGCTTCGCTCCATTCCTTTTCTCACGCCCAAAAACAGGCGGATATTCTGTCTTTATACCACGTGCCGCCCTCATCTGGCAATGGACAAGCATCGGAAAACCCACAAGGGGTAACTCCATTCATAGACAGCCCCCCCCTGAACGAAAGGATGCGACAGGGTGCGAATGAGAGCGCGTGGCTTACTTCGGCTCGCGATATCCGGATGACCAAATGTGCGAAAAGAGTCTCGTACCGACAAACATTATTCCAACGTCGGAAGTGCTTCAGGTTTGGGCGCCATCTCTTCAATCAACTTGGAAACCTTCTCCTGCACAATCGGATGGGTGTCCTTCACCAGTATGTCCATCCGTTCGGGGGTTCGTAAAAGCGGATCCTTTTCCAGGATACTTGCCACATACAAGTGCGCCCACCATTCGGAGCGTTCGGCAAGGGTATGCAGGGCAGCCATCGGTTCGCCTGACAATATGTTGGCAATATCGGCCTCCACCACATTGTCACCATACACGCGGGCCATTGACAATACGGCAGCCCGTGGCTCACGGCTGAACATGTAATCAACAATGCCCTTGGGGATATTTCTTTTTTGCTCCAAGAACACCGGCTCAATCGCCCGGAAATCATATGTGCCTTTCTCTTGGTCGTAGAAAGACTCGTCCAAGGCATTCCTTGCTCGTTTGTGGAGCCATGTGTTATCCGACTCGAGACATGGCAACAAAACCCTTACGAGACTTTCCGGGGCAATATCCTGCCACATGTCACCGAGTATTCCCAAGGCCCCAAGTACTTTTCTTTCGTCTCGTCTGTTGTGCAATTGGTATAGAAACAGTTGCGGTACAATATCAGCCCCGCCGTCACTACTCAGTGATTTAAGCTCTGTGATATAGCGGGAGGCAACCTCCCGTGACTCTTGAGCGAGTATCTGATCGAACAGGGCCTGCATTCTCGGATCAGGCGCAATTGCTTCACGACACTCCTCCGCTATAGCGGAGTCGGAGTGGAGTGCCATAAAAAGAACCGTGGACGCCAGTAACTGCTTGAACAGTGTCTTCATTGTTTACTCTACTCCCTTTGATGTCACATCATCTTGATATCCGGGTCATTAACTGACTTTTAATCCCACCAACAACCCGGTAATCGTCATCAATGTTGAAATGGGTGTACCACCGCAGGTTTTGGCTCCATCTCTTCAATCAACTTGGAAACCTTCTCCTGCACAATCGGATGGGTGTCCTTCTCTAGTATTTCCATCAGTTCGGGAGTTCGCAAAAGCGGATCCTTTTCCAAGACACTTGCCACATACAAATGCGCCCACCATTCGGGGCGTTCGGCAAACGACTGAAGGACAGGCTTCGGGTCGCCCTTGAGTTGGGCAGCGAGCTTGGTTTCGGTCGCCTTGCCGCCATATACACGCGCCATCAACAACACGGCAGCCTCCGGGTTGTGGGCGTACATGTAGCGAATCAGCCCCGGCGAGGGATTTTGTTTTTTCTCACGCAAGATGTTTTCGTACCGGCTGAAATCGTATTGCTTCGATGCACGATTGTAGTCAAGTCCTCCAAGCCATTCGCGAACCTCCTTGAGGACAGATGCGTTGCTGGTCTCGAGGTAGGGCAACAAGGCGCTCGTTATGTCGTCCTGAGATATCTCAAGGCTCTCGACAATGACCCCCGCAAGCATCGCTTCTCTCATATCTTTTGCATCCGCGGAAAAAAGTAATAACTGGCGAACCAGTTCGTGCGGTCCCCCCGCCGCATCTTCGATCTCACGAAGTTTCTCTTTAAAGTCTGCTTCCGTGAACGTTGCTTCCGTTCTTGTAGGGAAAAGCTTCTGACGATCTTCTAGTTCTGGCGAACTCAAGGCACGAAGAAAAGCCTGGACTTCTGCGTTCGCAAAGACGGGGATGTCGGCCCGTTCCTTTTGCGAAGGGACTGTTGCGCTGCTATGCGTGGCGGATGCGCCGGATGGGGCGGTCAGACGTCCCGTCCCCTGTTGTGCATGAACAACCGAGCACATGAACAGGGCCTGAATGATCCCGATGACTGCATATTTCTGTAACATGTTCGCCTCCTATATCACTTGGACACTCTTGGCATAAGCCGACTTTTGATTCCATACTAAAACATTTACATCATCAATCGTGCGTTGGGTGTACCTCAACAGGCGTTGGTGCCATCTCTTCAATCAACTTGGAAACCTTCTCCTGTACAATCGGATGGGTGTCCTTCTCTAGTATTTCCATCAGTTCGGGAGTTCGTAAAAGCGGATCCTGTTCCAAGAAAGATGCCACATACAAATGCGCCCACCATTCGGGGCGTTCGGCAAAGTAATCTACTGATTTTTTAGCATCACTTTGAGATTTGACAGCTATCTCCGAATCCGCTCCCTCCGGACCATATACCTGCGCCATACTGACCACTGCCACTTGTGGATCGCGATCATACATGTACAGAATAAGCGCCTTGTTTTCATGGGCGCTATTGCGCTTTAGCAGTAATTCATAATTATCATAATTTGGTCTTGAGTCTGCGGCCCCTTCGTCCATTGCCATCAACCAATTTCGAACTTGATCCCGTTGTACAATATTAGTTGTGTCAAGGAATGGCGCGATTGCACAAACAATATCAGGCAGCGGAATTTGCAGGCGAGAAACCACCAAGCCCGCCGCCATGCCATGTTTGATATCTTTTGCCTCGCGCTCATAGATAAGCAACTGAGGAATCAGCTTTTCATAATGGGAGCCTGCGCTATTTGAAAGCGCATTGAGATATTGTTGTCGCTCATCTTCCGTGTTTGCATTCACGGCGTCAGTGATCGCTTCAAGGATTGGCTGATATGATTCGATGTCCTTTCCTAGGGCGGAATGGATCATGATCGTGACCAAAGAGAACAGGATGGTTCTGAAAACACTGTTCATATTCGCTCTCCATTTTTAGTAGGGCATTAACATAAATAACGATTTCAAACCGCTCATGACATTCGCATTGTTGTCAATCGAATGATCAGGTGGCGGATCCGACAAGCCATGCGCATGTGTGACAAGCGGATCCCAATTGGTTTGAACATTCACTGAAAGATTCGCCCCCGGAGGATCAGTTGGACCGCCATGAGGGGTGTCTCGAGTCTGATAGTAGTTTGCGTGGTAGACTGCGCCCTGCGGGCGTCCTGTTTGAGATGCCCAGAAGGGACGCGCGATTGCGTCAACATATGCTGAATATGCAATGGTAAATGCTCCAATTTTAGCCCTATTCTCATCCAAGCGCCTTGATAGGTCATGTGTAGCGTCACCGCCATAGCTGTATCCAAAAACCCCGACACTGCTGACACCACGTGTAGCTATAGCATTGGTTACTTCGGTATATGCAATGCCCGACCCGTCGGTTGCAAGAGTTTTCTCGTCATACGCATGCACATCAAACCCGTTTGTATACAAATCTAAAGCCACAAGAAACACGCCCTCATTAGCATCCGGCGGGTCGTTGGGAACTTGGGTTCTTCCGCCGAAGACAGTTATTATGCTTGAAAACGGATAAAAATGCACCTTGTCCGAACAGATGACGGTGCCGTTGGTCGTGCGGGCCTCGAATGTCAAATCGGCGACGCCGCCGGTGGGACATTCCACCCACACGGTTTTCGAATGGCTGGAAAAGTTCAGATTGGTTTCATGGTTGGACCCTAGTAACGCCGTCCCCATCGTCTGGGTGTCCCATACCTTGATATTCGAGTTATTCCGCTTAAGAACGCAGGTCAAACTTGAGGGAATGGGGAACGGCGCAATGTTGAGTTGCACCTCAATGAGATCATTCTCATTTGACGAGCTTTCGATGTCGCCGTTGACCCGAATACCGGCCCCCGGCGATTCTTCCAAGTCATCGGGGACTTCGTACCGCTGAAAGGGATTCCCGTAGGCGGGCAATTCGGTCGTCGGACGGTAGGCCGTTATGCCTACAGACAGGACGCCAATCTTGTATTCCCCCCCCAGCTTGCCGGTGAAGTCCGGACGCTGGCCCGCATCCTGCACGAACAAGTAAGGTTGCGTATTGGCTTCTGCGCTGGCGCTGGTCACAACCTCCTGGTCGCCGAGCCAGTGGATACCTTTTTGAGTTGCACCCCTCCACTCCACTCGAAATTGCTCTTGCGTGCGGCCCTCCTGAACCCAAACACATAAATCCAGATTCGTCTTTAGGTCTTCAAAATGAATTTTGACCCATCCTCTTAATCCAATGTCCTTCATTCCGTCATTTGCCCAACCCGGCATCGAAGATTCGTATCTGATGACATAGGGTTGGGCCGTATTGGAGTCTGGGTCGTGGGGGTCGCTGTTTTGCATCAATTCGTCGAAATTGGAGATGCCATCATTATCCGCGTGGCCATACAGATTGGTTCCCGGAAACGCCATCTCCCAACTGTCGGGGATCCCGTTGGTATTTTCGTCAGGGTTCAGGGGATCCCACCCGTTGGCGATTTCATACGAATCACTGCCCCACCAATCAGACACCGCGCCCGATGGCGGCGGCCAGGGATAAATGTCGTCATCCGTCGCCCAGGTATTGGGGTTTGTGCCGTGGGTGATGCATTCGGCATAGTCGGATAGCCCATCTCCATCGCTGTCAGCATTATGCGGATTTGTGGGTTCTCCGTAGGGATTTCGGCTCCCCGTCAATTCCTCCTTATCCGTAAGCCCGTCCCCGTCCGAATCGGAAATGTCGGCGAAAGGATTGGGGGTTGGATTCTCGGTGTACCACCAATCCCACACTTGATCGGTATCATGCCCGTTGAACCGCCGATAAAGGCTTTTGCCAGCCCCTGCCGAAAGGGCATGGCTGCTAATCCAGCCGGTCGTGTCCAGCCCGTACAGATTGAAGTTGCTGGCGCTTCCTCCGTACATCAGGCAATCCACCACAACGGTATTTGTGCCGGTCTCCGCCACTAGCCGCACCGCCGCGGTCGGGTCGTTGGTAAAGCGATTGGGCATCCGAAAATTCACTTCCAAATCGCGATTCGGCACATTGCTGCCGCCCAGCAGCAGGAACCGGCCGGGTTCAATCCAAGTGTTGGACGGGAACACATAGGCGTTGGAATAAGCCGTGTCAGCCACTTGAATGACAAAATCCTCAAGATTCACCGGATAGCGCCCCGCGCAATACAACTCAATCCATTCATAGCCCAAATCCGGTCCCGTCGCATTGTATAGCACTTCATTCAGCACCACGTCCCGCGCCAGCTTGGTGGCGCTGAACCTGTCGAGCGGCTCGGTTCCCGCAGCCAATTCCTCAGCATCGCTCCATCCGTCGCCGTCCGTGTCGGGATTGCCGGGGTTGGTGTGGTGAACAAAGATTTCAGCGCCGTCGGTCAACCCGTCGCCGTCGGTATCCTGCCGATTCGCCACGGCATAAAAGCGTATCCGCGCGTTGCTGGATATATTCGCGTCCTCGTAGATGCCAACGCCATTCGTTAGAACCAGATTAGTCGTCAGGCATTCCCACGCACTTTCCAGCCCGTTAAACGCTGGCGACACCTGATGCCATACCGTATTGGTGTCCGTAACCACATTGGATTGTTCATTGGTCCACGTGACCACAACCACCGACGAAGTGTGCCAGACGGTATAGGCGAAAACTTCAACCACATCGGCCCCGTTCGTCACCGTGAGCTGCACATTTCCGTTGCTCAGAATCTGCATATCCACAAAGCCGAATTCGCCCGCCTCTAAACCACGCGTTGCCGCGCCGCCGGATTTGGCTGAACGCGATGCGTTGTGCCGCGCAAGAGATTCTTCGATGCGCCTTTCGGTATAAAGGTACGGCTCGACATCCTCCGTGGGTAGCAAATCCAGTTGCAGAATCACGCGGGACGGGTCCGCATCCGCCGGCCACTCGCGGGAGCCGCAGTCGGCGGGAATGGCCGCAATCAGCTCCCCTTCGGCATTGTAAATGAGCGTTTCCCGTGTCTTGGGGTCTTGCATCAGCGAAAGCGGATAAATCGCCACGCTGTTTTTGTCCTCGCCTAAAAGCCCCGCCAAAAACTGCTCGTCAAAGTATTGGGCGTCAAACGGCGCGACCGGCGGGAACATCGGCTGAGTCCATGAAAGCCCCGGCGGGGTGATTCGATTGAACATCCGGCGCTGGACTTCCGCGCCCTCCGCCAAATCCTGAATATCCAAAACCTCATGCCCCATGAAATCGGCGAATTGTTCGGCGTCAACGGCCGCGGGCTTTTCGGTGCGGGAAGCAGCCGACGCAAACGCGACAAGACAAAGCACAGCATAGAGAGCGGCGATGCTGCTCCCGATGGCGATTATTTGATGTTTGTTCAGATTTTTCATGGCTGATGCTCCTGGGGGTGAAAACACAGGCCAGGTGCCGCGCAAAACCGAAAAGAGGCGCGACACCAAGCTCATGCTCCGTAGAGGGCCGCCAGGCCCCGTGTGAGAACATCAGACAAGGAGCCGCGCCCATTGCTGGGCGCATTTCACAAGCCTTGTTCCCACACGATAAAATCTGGCGGATTTCTACGGAACAGTCCCCGCTTGCGCGGGGAAGACTTCAAAACGCAAAATGGCAAAGAACGTGATTCATTTCAGAAACCACGCCGTATTTATCGCAGAACTCCGTGCAGTTGCCTAGAAAATAAATGACGTGACGGCCCAAAATCGGCGTAATAACCGTGTTTTCGCGATTTTGGGGCCATTTTTTAGAATTTTCCCTGAAATTCCCCAAAATTTGACATTTTTCCGGGGAAAGCCTAGATTTTCCCTCAGAACCCAGTTTTTTGAAAGGTATTGCCATGCAAATGACAGTAAGGGATGCAGCCAGAGCGCTGAGTGTGGCCGAAAAGACGGTGTACCGCTGGATTCAGTCGGGTGGTTTGCCGGCGTATCGGGTGGCGGGGCAGTATCGCATCAATCGCGCCATGCTGTTTGACTGGGCAACGTCCAAACGCATCAATTTCACGATGGATTCCGACGCGGAAGAGCCGGAGGTGGCGCCCCTGCCGGGTCTGGGGCTGGCTTTGCAGAATGGGGGCATTCACTATCGGGTCAGCGGCGACACCAAGGAGAATGTGCTCCTCTCGGTGGTCAACTTGCTCAAGTTGCCGGATCAGGTGGACCGCAGTTTCCTCTACGAAGCGTTGCTTGCGCGCGAGCGGTTGCAATCCACGGGCGTGGGCGATGGGATTGCCCTGCCGCACGTTCGCAACCCAGCGGTGCTGGACATTACTACGCCGTTGGTTTGCTTGTGTTTTCTGGAAGCGCCCGTTGAGTTCGGCGCGCTGGATGGCAAACCCGTGCGGATTTTGTTTTTGCCGATTTCGCCGACGGTTCGCATCCACCTGCACCTGCTGTCGCGGATTTCCTTCGCGTTGCGCAACCCGGCGTTCAAGTCGCTCATCACCAACGAGGGCCGCCGCGACGAAATTATCGCCGCCGCTCAGGCGCTTGACCCCGAATCGGACTGATTTTTCCATTTTTTGAGCGTTTTCGCCTCGCTTGAGCGCTTTCCGGCGACTTTTTCGCCAATTCTTACCTATTGGCGGTAATTTTTGCCGGTTTCAAACGTTTGGAAGCAAAATTTTGTGATTTGGGGATGATTTTGCGCTTTTTTGCCAAAACCCTTGCGTTTTTTGAGGTTTGGGGCAGAAAATCGGGCGCATTTCCGCGCGCGCGCGATATATATGCGGAATAGACTTGACTCGTTGCTAAAACGGTTTATCCTGACACCCCAAAATCTGCCTTTTCGTTTTAGTGTGGAATCCGCTTGGGCTTTCGTGCTATCGTTTGGGCGGTCTGGTTCTGCTCACCTTTTAGGCGTTTTTAGGAGTATATGTTTGCTTTTATTGTTACGTTTCTGTTTTCAGGCGGAGTATACCTGTTATTGACCGCCGGTTCCGGCTCTGTGCTGGGATTTTGGGCCCCGCAAGAGCTTTGGGTGGGGCTGGTGATTTCGCTGGCGGCCGCGCTGATGGCCCGGAATTACTTTTTCCGCACCCGGCGACGCCCCTTGGACTATCTGCGCCGGTGGGTGCGGGCCGTGGCGTATGTGTTCGGCCCGTTTTTCGCGGAACTGACCAAGGCCAATCTGGATGTGGCCTATCGCGTGCTCACGGGACACATGCGGCCGGGGATTGTCCGCGTGAAGACCGGCATGAAAACCGATGCCGCCACTTTGCTGATGGCCAACTCCATCACGCTGACCCCCGGCACCTTGACCGTGGATATTGACGAGGAAACCAACGACCTGTTCATCCACATGATTGATGTGCCGGAGGGCATGGAAAACCGTGACTCGATTGAGGTGGAAGAACTGTTCTCGTTGTTCAATTGCCCGAGCTGGGTCCGGAGGATCGCAGAATGAGCCCGTGGATGTTTGTCGTGACCGTTCTGGCCGGCTTGATTTTGTTGGCGATGGTTCGCCTCATCCGCGGGCCGACATCGGCGAATCGGGTGGTGGCGATGGATGCCATCAACACGCTGGTGGTGGCGATTATGATTGTGCTGAGCGTGGTGTTCAAGCAGGTCATTTTTATTGATGTGGCGATTGTGTACGCCCTGCTCTCTTATGTGGGCGTGTTGTTCATCGCCAAATATCTCGGAGGTGAGCTGTGATCTGGAACGTGTTCATCGGGCTGTCCCTGCTCATCGGGCTGGTGGCCAATACTCTGGGCATTGTGGGCGTTTTGCGCTTCCCGGATGTCTATACCCAGCTTCACGCGGAAACCAAAGCGACCACCTTCGGTTCCATTTTCACGTCGCTGGCGGTCATTTTGTACGGAATAAGCAAATTCTGCCAAACGTCGGACGGCCAATACGTCACGCTGATTTTGCACGCGCTGATTGCGGTTGTGGTGCTGGCCATCACCAATGCCACCGGCGCGCACGCCATCGCCCGCGCCACGTATCGGCGCGGCCACCGCCCCGTCAAGGCCGTCGTGGACCATCTGGAGGGCTTCTCGAAATGACGCCGTATCTATTCTTTCAAGGGCTGGTGCTGGCGGGCCTCATCGTCAGCGGCATTCTGGTGGTGACCTTCAAGGACCTGCTGGCGGCGGCCATCGCCTCGGGGGCGTTCAGCCTGCTGCTGGCGCTGGAGTTCTACCTGCTCCAGGCGCCCGACGTGGCCATCGCCGAAGCCGGCATTGGCGCGGGCCTGACCACCGCCATCTTCATCATCGCCATTCGCGGCACCAAACGCTACGAGGAGGAAGAATAATGCGCACCGCCCTTTTCTGCGTCATTTTGCTGGTGCTGGCCGGCGGCCTGCTCCTGATGGCCACGGATTTGTCGTTCGGCCATCCCCTGCGCTCCGACATGGATGACTATTTCATTCGCCACGGCCAGTACCAAACCGGCGTGAACAACATCGTCACCTCCATCGTGTTTGATTTTCGCGGTTTTGACACGCTCGGCGAGGCCACCGTGCTATTCACCGCCGTGCTCGGCGTCGGCCTGATGTTCCGCAAACTCCATTCGGGAGAAGAATATGAAAATGACTAAAATCGTGCGCACCACCGCCGATGCGTTCTATCCGTTCTGCCTCGTCTTCGGGCTGTATGTGGTCACGCACGGCCACCTGACGCCCGGCGGAGGCTTCCAGGGCGGCGCGGTCATGGCCACCGGCACGGCGCTGCTGATTGTCAGCCGCAGCTACCGCGAAATCACCGGCCGTCTGCGCCAGACCATGCTGAAGCTGTGCGAAGCGTTCGGCCTCATGCTCTTTTTGCTGGCGGGCCTGCAAAGCCTCGCCAACGCCCGCCCCTTTTTAGGCAACTGGCTCACGCAAACCGGCGGCTTCGTCGGCTCGGTCGTCAGCTACGGGCCCAATCCGGGCTCGCTGGATACCGGCGGCCTGGTTCCGCTGCTCAACGTTGGCGTGGGGCTGGAAGTATTCGGCGGCCTCACCCTCATCATTTTGTGCATGCTGTCCGGCATAAAGGAGGACCGCCCGTGATGACCCGCCTGTTCCTGGCGCTTCCCTTCGTAACCGTGGTGATTCTCATCATCCTCGGCCTGGGCGCCATGCTGTTCAAAAAGAATTTAATTAAAATCCTCCTGGGCCTTTCGCTGATGGAGTCTGCCGTCAACCTGCTGCTGGTGGTTATTGGCTACCGTCAGGACAGCGTCGCGCCCATCTTTACCAATGTGCCCAGCGGCGAAATGGCCATGCCCACCGTGCAGGCGCTCACGCTCACCTCCATCGTCATCGGCGTGGCGACCTCCGCCATGATGCTGTCGTTCGCGATGGTGCTGTACAAGCGATACGGCACAGTCAATGTCTTGGAAATCAGGAAGCTCAAACATTAACATGCAAACGTTCCTTATCAGTCATTTGCCGGCGTTGTTGGTCGCCCTCCCCTTGCTGTGCGGTTTTTTGATGCCGGTGATTGGCCGCGCGGGGCCGCGCGTGCGCAACGGCTGGGTGCTCCTCGGCGGAGCGCTCACCGCCATCACGGGCCTGCTTCTGGCCATTCAGGTGCTTCGCTTCGGCCCGGTGACCTATGTGTTCGGCGCCGCCCACACCACCCAAACGCTGGCCGAAAATCCCGCCGCCGCGTTCCCCATTCGCATCATGTTTGAAATTGATGCCCTGGGCGCGCTGATGATTATCAACACAACACTCGCCACGCTGGCCGTCATCATTTACTCCGTCGCCGCCGAAGCCAAACAATCCGGGCTGGATATGTTTTACGCCCTGTTTTATCTCCTGATTGCCGGCGTCTATGGCATGGTAGCCACGGGCGACTTGTTCAACTTCTTCGTTTTTCTGGAAATCACCTCGCTGGCGGGCGCGGCTCTGGTGGCCTATCGCATTGACCGCGGCGTGGCCGTGGAAGCCGGCCTGAAGTACGCGCTGCTGAGCACCCTCGCGGCCCTCGCCGTGCTGACTGCCATCGGCATTCTGTTCGGCCAATACAACGCGCTCAACATCGCGGCTCTGGCCTCCCGCCTGCAATTCACCCCGCTCGATAAAGTCGCCCTGTGCCTGCTGATTGTTCCGCTGGCCATGAAATGCGGCGCGGTGCCCATGCACTTCTGGACTCCCGACGTCTACACCACCGCCCCCTCCTCCGTCACCGCGTTTCTGGTGATTTCCAGCCAGGCCAGCCTGTACGGACTTTTCCGCGTCCTGTTCTCGCTCTACGGCGCCATGCTCTCGTGGGCCACCTTCGGCTGGTTCCTGATTATCCTCGGCGTGTTGTCCGCCTTCATCGGCGTGACCATGGCCATCCCGCAAAAGGACGTCAAACGCCTCATGGCCTACCACGCCGTTTCGCAAACCGGCTACATGCTGCTGGCCGTCGGCGTCGGGCTGGCCGTGCTGGGCAACGCCTCGGCGCTGGCCAAATTCGGCCGCGCGGCCATCGCGGGCGGCCTCTTCCACATCATCAATTACGCCTCCTGCAAAGGCCTCCTCTTCCTGACCGCCGGCGCGATTTTCCTGCGCACCGGCACGCGCAATCTCAACCGCCTTGGCGCGCTGGGCCACGCCATGCCCGTCACCATGGTGCTATTCATGATTGCCGCCCTCGCCATCGCCGGCATTCCCCCCTTCAACGGCTTCGCCTCCAAGCTGATGATTTACCAGTCGGTCTTCCACTTCTCCCCGCTCCTCGCCATCGTCGCGATGATTGTCAGCATTCTCACGCTGGCCTCCTTCGTCAAAGTTTTCCAAGCCCTGTTCATGGGCCCGCGCCGCCCCGAATTCGCGAACGTCCGCGAAGTGCCCCGCCCCATGCTCATCGGCATGAGCGTGCTCGCCGCCTACATCGTCATCGCCGGCATCTTCCCGCAATTCTTCGTGACGCGCATGATTGCCCCCGCCGTCAACGCCCTGCTGGACCGCGCCGGCTACATCGCCACCATTCTCGGAGGAATCTGATATGGCCCTTTTCCAAACTCTGAAAACCGCCGCCGGCGTCTGGAATCCGCTCCTGTGGCTCATCGCCCTGGCGGTCGCCATCGGCATCGGCCTCTACATCCGCTCGCGCGGACGCGCCGACAGCCGCCAAGGCCCCGCCCGCGAACCCTTCATCTCCGGCAACCCCGAACCGGAAAACGCGGGCGCGCACATCCCCGCCACCAACCTCTACTGGGGCTTCACCGAAGCCCTCAAAGGCTGGTATCAAAAACTCCTCCCCATCCACACCGGCGTCCTCACCGACTATGTCGCCTGGTTCCTGGGCGTCATGGCCCTCACCTTCATCATTGCTTTGGCAGGATAACCCCCCACCATGAAACTTTCCCAAACACTCGGCAAATCCCTCTGGGCCTTCATGTTCAATTCCGGCTCCTGCAACGGCTGCGAAATTGAAATGGTCGCCTGCGTCACCCCGCGCTACGACCTCGAACGCTTCGGCATCAAGCTCGTCGGCACCCCCCGCCACGCCGACCTGCTCCTCATCAGCGGCCCCGTCACCCGCAACATGGTGCCCCGCCTCAAACTCGTCTATGAGCAAATCCCCGACCCCAAAATCGTGGTTTGCTGCGGCGTCTGCGGAATCTCCGGCGGCGCATTTTACGATTCCTATAACCTCGTCGGCCCGGTGGACCAGATTATCCCGGTGGACATGTATGTCCCCGGCTGCCCCCCCCGCCCCGAAGCCATCATTGATGGCGTCGTCAAAGCCCTCGCCCGTTTGGAAGCCAAGGAAAAAAATGCATCATGACGAAGCTGCTCACGCCCCAGGAAATAGCTGACACCCTCCAAGCCGCCGCCGGCGCGGGCTTTGAATCCGCCCGCTGCACGGAATGGGCCGAAGGCATCAAAGGCAAAACCAGCAAACAGGTTTGGCTGCGCATCTCGCGCGAATCCCTGCTCCCGACCCTCGAACGGCTCGTGCAAATCCACTTCCCCCACGTCTCCGTCATCGCGTTCGCCGATGTCGGCGACGCCGTCGAACTCATCTACCAATTCCATGTCTACTGGGGCATTCCCCACGAAGAAATCCTCGTGGTATTCACCGTCCCGCTCCCCAAAACGGACCTGAAAGTCCCCACCATCACCGGCATCATCCCCGGCGCGCTCACCAGCGAACGCGAAAAACAGGAAATGCTCGGCATCGAAGTCGTCGGCATCCCCGACGGCCGCCGCATGTTCCTCCCCGACGACTTTCCCCAAGGCGTCTACCCCTGGCGCAACGACGAAACCGGAATCCCCGACGGCATGATTAAAGAACTCTGGGCCACCGGACGCGACACCGTCCCCGCCCCGGAGCCACCACCGCCACCC
>FZPS01000074.1_pt87 | contig 13895 bp, 7 predicted proteins | sample 1817821 | NCBI WGS metagenome assembly FZPS01 (sample SAMEA104158645, study PRJEB21678) | metagenome | place: Germany | collected 2015-04-21 | reverse complement strand
GTCCAGGCGATGGTCTTCCAGATACTCCAGGCATTCTTTCTTTTTTTCTTTTTTTGAAGTGATATTTTCCCAGTCAGAGCCATTCCAAAGCCATTTGCTTTGAAGCTCATCTTCACTAATAGCAAAGAGCCTGACTTGAACAGTATTTTCCAGGAGCTCCATCACAAAGCGTGGCCTGGCCTTATGGGCTTTACAAATCTCTTCCCAGGGAATTTCGCTGGAGTATCCACGGCGGCAAAGCTCACGAATAAAATTCGAGGAAAAGTGTTTTAAGGGCAGGGAAGAGGTGCTGAAATGGCGTCCCAGCTGTTTTGCCTGCGTACCCCCAGAGAGCAGATAAAACTCCTGGCCAACTAAAACAAAGCGGGGAGTACCTGCAAAAAGCTTGGCTGCCTTCAACTCAATCTTGGAAGAATCAGGTAACTCCAGGAAGTGGTATAATTTAAGCTGGTTTTTTTCTTGGCGTACTTCAGCTTTTAACTTTGCTATTTTATTGTTAAAGAAGAGAGACTTAGAGTTTGATGAAAGTTGAAGCAGGCCGCTTTGTCCCCACTCTACGAGCCAGAAGTGAAGGGTACAGGGGGGGAGGGTGATCTGGGACAGGTCATCCTCTTCCTTTTTTAGTTGGTCGAGCAGCCATTCCAGGAGAAGCCACTCTTCTACAGGGAAAAGCTCTCGTTCATGGGCCGCTCTGCTCAACATATCTCTGAGCTTTTCAAGCTGCCGGCAGCGTCGTCCCAGTCGCGGACGGGTGACTTGGAAGCGAACATTTAAGCTGTACTCGTTAAGTTCCGAATCTTTTTTCACTGGCTCAAAGAGGAGATTGAACCGTGAAGTGGGATCATCCAGGTGTGTGTGGGCAGGTGGGAACATCCACTCTTCGGTTTCCTTTGCCAAAAAGGCTTCACATTCCTCTTTGACAACCTGCATTAATCGTCCGTAATCCGCATATTTTTCGAGCTCAGTCGGTAGGGAGCGTCCACTGCGCATAAACTGAAGGGCCAACTCCTGGAGGCGAGAGTTGCCAGTTGAAGATTGAATCCTCATCCACCACTGATCATCTGCAAATTCTTTTCGAGTGAGATTGATCTGCTTAAAGTAATCATCCAGATAAAGCCATGTTTTTTGAGCGTGGTCGCTTTTCGCAATTAGTCCTAAGAGGGCAGCTCTGCGTTCAATATCTTCCTTTGAGTTTGCGATGCCTCTTCTTATATCTGCTAATGCACCATAAGTGTGAGTGAGCATTAACTGATCGGCATCGTACTTGGTCTTATTCCCGTTTCGATTGTTGCTATTCTGTTTCACTGTCTTCTAATAGGGGAGCCTGGTGAGCTCTATTGTCTGACATTGTAGCCAAATTTTACCTGAAAAACCTAACAAAAAATTTTAATAGTCCGTTCTTTTGGGTAGCGCACTGTCTCAAAAACATCAGTACCGCACTGATAACATAGAATAAAGAAAGGGCAATTACCTGAAAAAAGGTCTGCTTGAATATCAGTATCTCTTTGAGTATGAGGACAGAAGAGAGCATGGGGAGTTATGGTTGTCAGGAAGAAACTGAGAGTATAGGATCGTTAGAAGACATCTGTGAGACCATACTGTCCAGAAGTTGCAAAATAAGCACTTTACTGCTCACGAACCCAGTTATTCGGAAAAATCGGATTGAAAAGTGGGTTGACAGGTAGCGAATATCCCTGAAAGCACCCTGCCTAAAAGCACAGAGAAACCCTCTGAAAAGCGAAGACGCTACGAAAAGCGTCAACCTTCCATCAGGCCTTAATCCCTTTAAGTTTTAAACGTGGTCTGCCCCATTGCAAGAGGGGGGCAGATACTACCAGTCTTTCAATGGAACGAGCGGTTTGGGTTGGTATTCTTTATCAGGATGAAAATCTACGCGCAATAGGCCTTGTTGGTAATTTTTCATTTGGATAGCCAATTTTTTAAAGCCTTTATTTTCACTATTTTGGCTCTTAGGAAATTCTTGTCCCGGCAAATAAGAGGCCGGGAGCACCTCGAATTTACAACCTTCTGCACCAATCAGGTCCACATACATTTTCTTTTGATTGAGAGTGAGAATCGCCTGACGCCCCGAGCTGGATATCTCTATATCAGCTTTGGTATGCAAGTTCCACCAGACCATTGATGGGGCTTTGGCTTTGAAGTCATCTTCGATTGAAATCACTCTCTCAGTGCGATTGATGCAAATACCGCGGGCGTATTGCTCCACATCGCGGGAGTAACAATCGTTCAGATCGGTAATAAAAGCGCTCTGAGCAGGAGAAGATATTTTTTTAGTGATAAAAGCTCTGCCTCTTGGGTTTTGGTCAGGTCGGGTATCGGGATTAAATACTAAAGCATTTTTCCCTTCGGCCCGCATCCGATAAAAGTGCCAGCGTCCCGCTTGGGTTTGGGGGCCGGGTTCATCCGTGTAGTGCGGTGGGGTTTGGCTAAAATAGCCGGGATAGGTATAGTTATCCCCGCCCAGGCAACCGTATGCCCAGACCTCTCCCAGAGCCTGGATGTCAAAGGAACCAGCATCCAGATGTCCATGGTTAGCAGCATTATCCCCACTATGCATGGCGATATAAAGGGCTTCAGGGTCTTCGTGTTTTTCCAATAGTGAAGAAATTTCCAAACCGTAGATATGATTGTCCAGTGGTGTAGAGATGGCTTTATTTTGTCCCTGTTTAACAAGATCGGGGTCATAGCAAAGAGCGTCGAACCAGCTCATCCTGCCAGAGGATTCTTTTATGAGGTCATACTGGCATCGAGCCAGGAGAGGGTCTTGAAAATGTTTGGCAAACCAGAAAAAGGAGAGACTTTTGCTCTGCTTGATGGAGTCATCCCCTATGTTGATAGTGGTTACGGGACCCGTGACCATAAAGGGGAAGTAACCTGCCTTTTTCAGACCGGGTGTCTCTCCCAGGCCATAGGTGCTTCCCAGCATCCTTTGAACTCCTTCCAGAGAGTAGAGAGTAGAGGTTAATCCATAAATCCAGTAGCTAACCCCTTCTTCGCTTTGGCCATCGGGTTCAAACTCTGCTAAATAAAAGGGGAGCCCTTCCAGAGCGTAAGCTGCCAACGCACTCATTCCCTTGGGGTCGCGCTCCATAAAGGTAAGAGCTGCCAGAGCCAGATTGCCATTGCAGATACCGTTCCAGTTGTTGTCCGTGCGGGCCCACCATTGGCGTCTTACGGTTCCATCAAACTGGGCTATCGAGGGGGTGAGGACGTACTTAGAGGCGGTCTGGTAGATAAAGTCTTTTTGTTCATTACTCAAGTAATCATAAAGCCCATCATAAACCAGGGCGGCGCAGAAAACGCCCATAGCCGTATCGAGAAAATGGCGGCCTGTATAGGGTGGCTGAGTGGCAATCCCCCAATCGGGGTAGGTGCAGAGGTTTTCGTAGGCTTCAAAAGCCCGCTTTGCATATTTTTCCTCACCTGTTACCCACCATGCAATGACCAGAGGCGGCACAAAACCGGCAGTGGCGTGAGTTCCGGAGACTCGCAAGTTAGCACCATCCAAGCTGCCATCAGGGAAGGTTCTTGTCAAAGAGAAGTCGGCCTGGCTTTTAAGAGACCTCCAGGTTGGGAGCATCAGAGGGTCTTCCTTTTGAATCAGAGCTTTAATTCGTTCAATATCTTCTTTGGTTGCAATCATCCGAGGATGAACATCCTGAAATCCTTGCGCTTTAAAATCATTGAGGATTGTTTGTTCTGTTACTTCTTGAAACTTTAAGGCAGCTTTCATCGCCTGAACAGCCTTGATTTCCTCTGAAGACTGAGCATTGGCAAAAAACAGGCCAGCCAGTAGAAAAAGGGTAATTAAGAGGGTTTTTTTCTGCATATCAATATTCCTTTCAGACTTGGAGGGTTATATAAAAATCCAAGTCTCTTTCAAGAGTCTTTATATCACTTTTTAGTTTGCAGCGCGATAAAATCTTTTCTCTTTATCTCCAAGGGGAATGGAATACGGGCTGCTGACGGGGAGCTCTTGCCAATTTAAAAGGTCAACACTGGTTTGTAATTTCCCCGTAAAATGAAGAGTCAGAGAGTTGGCACTTAATGACCAGCTAAGGAGAGGCTCTTCGGGCTCTTCCGGATAGGGATCGTTGATGCGGATATTTGCTCTTATGTTTTTACCGGGGAGTTGAAGCTTAAAACGGCGAGACTCAGAAAGGGGGTATCCCTCAAAGCGAAGGGTGGCATGCGCTGTATTCAGGTCGGAGTAGGGTAAAGCGTAGCCACCTGAACTTGAGGTCACCGTGTAGTAGTGGCCTCCTTCAAGGCTCACAACGATGCCGGAAACACCCTCCCCAAGGTCATAAGCATTGTTCTGATTGAAGTCATCGTAGATAACACCAGTTATGTAAGGAGAAAAAGAAGCTCCACTGAAGGCAAAGTCAATTGTTCCTATTAAAGAAAGAGTTTCAGGCTCGAAAAAATCAAAAAGCCCTTCAGCCAAACCAGCTCCTACATCTTCAAAAACAGGTGAGATCATGTTGTTCCGGCAAGAAGCCGATTGCTTAAACAAACCTTCATAGAGTTTTTTCGCATCTGACGCAGGGTCACTGGCAGGACTGAAGAGACCCAAACTTTCACTGCAAGCCCAGCCTTCGATATCTGAAAACGGGTAGCCGGCCTCAGTCATTCTTTGGCGAGGAGTGCTCCCATCTTTGCCTGCATAGCTCCATTGATGCTCTTTCAGGAGCCAACTGCTATGCCCTCTGGCAGAGCGAAGAAGAGCCTGGTGGAAAGCCAAAGGAGGAAGAGGCGTTTGCTCTAAGACCTCTGAAGGTAATTCTTCCGGGTTGACTCCAAGACGGAGCGCTTCAGTCTCTGGATCGCTGCGGGCGCTGTTAATCAGTTCCAGCATGTATTGCTCCTGTACCGTGGGCTGGCCGTGACTGTAATATTGATCAACATCGCTGGGAATGACAGTCAGAGTTGCGTCCTCAAAAAGATAATTATGGAAAAGCTCAAGAGAACCCATGGAAACGTTAATAGGATAAACACCAACACCGCTTTCCAGGTCCGCAGGTGTCATTAAATAGGGGGCACCCGATGGTAAAAAGGCAGGAATTGCCCCCTCTTCATCAGTAATGCTGTAAGCTAGGGGCGGATTTGCGAGTCCCTCAGGGCGAGTTACTGAGTAAGCGCTTACAAGATAAGTGCGGGGTAAAGGTATTAGTTGAGCTTCCCCACTTACCGTTTGGCCTGCTTCGTTGCTAACCAAAACCTGGTAAATTCCAGCATCACTGGGGAGCACGTTGAAGAAGACAAGGGCGGAGACCGTAGCTCCAGGTATGGGCTGGCCATCTTTCAACCATTGATAGGAGAGTGGTTCGGTTCCTGTGGCAGTGACCTTGAAGGAGGCACTTTCACCAGCCAGTACAGTGACATCTTTGGGTTGAGTTAGAATAATCGGTGCTACAGATGTGGTGCTCTCAGTGACGGTAAGCTCGCCATCTATAAAAACATAGTTGTAGATTGGGTCAAGAGTCCCCTGGCTAACCTGAATCGGGTAACTCCCGACTGGGCTGTTCAAAGTTGCTGGAGTTGTCAGAACGGGAGCTCCAGAAGGATTCACTGGGAGAGCGTCCTCAGTGGTTATGGTATAGGTGAGAGAAGGATTGGGGGTTTTATAAGGTCGAGACAGAGAGTCTGCCCTTACATGAAAGGTGGGAATATGGACGGTCAATAAAGCTTTTTGGCTGGCAGTCCTACCTGCGGAATTTAAAAGCTCTACCCAGTATTCACCTGCATCGGCCGGTTTGGCAGCGCTTATTTGGTAAGTAGAGTTAGTGGCATTTAAAATAGGGAGCTCGTCTTTAAACCACTGGTAGCTAAGAGGCTCAGAGCCAATAGCTAAAACGGAAAAGAGAACACTTTGGTTCAAAGTTGCCGACACACTGGAGGGGTGACTCACAATACTTGGAGGTTCAGGTTCGGGCTCACTCAGGTTATAATTAAGGTGAACATTTGCACCGGTCAGGTTAACCACTATGGTTCGACTTTGGAGTGGAGTTTCAGATTCGAAGTGGACTTCTGTCCAGCCTCTTCCCTTATAAGGAATAGCATAGCCTCCAGATATGGAGCTCACAGCGTAATAATCGCCATCAGCAGTGGTGATCGTGACCCCAGAAACCCCTTCTCCCGGACTGTAGAATCCGTCTTGATCCAAGTCATCATAGACAACGCCCAGAATAAAAGGTGCCAAAGAGGCGCTGGAACGGGCAAAGTTTTGGGTTCCCATCAGTGCATTGTAGACAACAGTGTTTGGAGGAGACCCAGCTGTAAAGAGTCCATTTTGGATACCAATACCGATTTCGTTCACCTGAGTAGCCAGTATGTTGACTCTGTGTCCCGGGCTTTTGAAGAGGTTGTCATGTAAAATCGAGGTGAATCCATCCAGATCGAGGGGAAAATTTGTATCACCTATACCAGCCCAGGCAATGTTTTCCGCAGCGGCATAGCTGCCGGTGAAGGAATATCCTGCTTCTACCATCCGCGCGAAAGGGTCACTATCCTCTTTCCCTGTATGGCTAAAAACATCGTTATCGAGCATCCATTGACTGTGAGCGCGAGATGAATCAATAAGAAAGTGGTTAAAAGCCAAGGGAGGTTTAAATGTGCCTTCCAGTGTCCCCGGGGTTAAACCCTGGTTTAAGTCAATGCCCAATCGAGCTGCTTCTTCCAGCGGGTTTGCCCTGGCTTTATTGATCAGCTCCAGCATGTATTGCTCCTGTGCGGTAGGCTCGCCATGCTCGTATAGTATCAAACTGGCCGGAGATACCAGGAGGCGCTCTCTGGCAGTTTGCAGATCGTTAAGAGGAGGGCTGGTCTCAATAAAAAAAGGTGTACCAGCTTCAAAGCGAATACCTTCCTTCTCTTTTGCAGACGTTGCCACAAGCAAGAGTAAAAAGCTAAATAACGTTACTGCTTTTAAGGACTTTCTATAACAGTTCATTTTCAGAAATCGTTTTGGCGATGTCTGCCAAGCTAAGTGTAGCACGAAAGAGATACAGGTGAAATTCTAATTTAACTATTAGTTAGATATATTTGCTCTCAAACAAAGGGTGTTAAGAATTATAATAACTTTGTATTTTTGAAAGAGAAATAGACGGAGTCATATCTGGCAAATTGCAGTCAATTAAGGCTCTGCGTATGCCTTGCCAGGCAGGGTTTTTTTCTGAAAATTGTCTTAAAAAAGAGTTTAGGTCTTCCTGGATTGTCTTTGGGAGCTGGAGCTCGAACTGTTCATCAAGCAAAAAGACGAGACGAAACACATCGTTTCGATGTTTTTTAATTTCAGACCTCCAGATAAGTTTACCCTGGCCTCTGGCAGTTTCCAAATCGAGAAAAGCCTTTATCTTAAGGAGGAGCAAAGCCCCAGGGGAGATCAGAGGCAGCCCATGAGAGGTTTGCTCGCGGCACTTCAAAGCCAGTTGATAGTAATCTTCTTGTAGTAAAACGGCTGAGAGATTGGGTATATCTTTATCGAATTGCATTAGTGTGACTCCAAGTTCTGGAGGCGGTTGCAGATCGATATCGGGATGAGAAAGCAATTCAATCTTCTCTGGATAATCAATATTTTCAGTGCGAGAGAAACGGAAAAGTGTTTTTTTCTTACCGCACAATTCTCGTATAGAATAATTGGCTGCTAAAAGATAGTCCCAGAACTTTTGCGAGAAGCTCTTGTTTTCTGGCCCTGGAACAAGGAAGATATCAATGTTTTTTGTGCTTCTGAAAGGATAATGAGCCTGCGCAAACCATTCCTGGCAGGCTGCTCCACCTAAAACCACAAAGGAGTCTGAAACTTCTTTGAAAAAACTTTGAAACTTCTCAATTCCTCTTACCATAGACGGCCGATATGCTTAAATGCCAATAAGTTCGATTTTATGTTTATTTTTGTTTTTGAAGCTGGATGCTTTTCAGCATCCAGCAAACTGTTTATTTGTACCTGCTGTTGGGCTCTTGGTTAAACTTTTCCATAAAGCGGCCCATACGCAGAGCAGGCACGGAAGTCACCCCCTTCAGGGCACTCTGTCCCAAAAGAGTTCCAGGAGGAGGGGCGAAAGATGTTTTCCGGGTCAACGTTATGCATGAAAACCGGAATCCTCAGCATAGAGGCCAGCGTTATAAGCTGGGAACCAATATGCCCATAGCTCAGCACCCCATGATTGGCGCCCCATGCATTCATCACAGAATAAACATCTTGGAACGGTCCCTTGCCGGTGAGCCTGGGTGCGAACCAGTGCGATGGCCAGGTTTTATCGGTACGATTTTCAAGTACCTGGTAGATTTCAGCGGGCAGGTCTACAAAGTGTCCCTCGGCTATTTGTAGTACAGGACCAACACCTTTTACAATGTTCAACCGAAACATTGTGGTAGGCATATTGACCCGGGTTCCATAGGTGGAGGAAAAGCCGCCGCCTCGGAAGTATCCAAGGCTAGCTGGTGACCATTTAGTAGCCTTGAGACAAGCCTTTGCCTCTTCAGGAGTGATTTCCCAAAAAGGTTTCATAGCCGGTTTGCCTTCTTTCATTTGAAGGCCGCAGCCATCCAGCGCAGCAGCGCCAGAGTTAATCAAATGGATAATCCCATTGGCAGCTCCAGCGGGGAGCTCCACACTGGTTACACGCTTGACAGCACTGGGACTCCAGTAAGTTCTGACATCAGCAAAAATTTGGGCCGCATCGGTTAACAGGTGCCCAAAAAGCAGACAAGCCCCATTTAAGGAGTCGTTTTCCGTGGCAACCAGATAGGGCTCACGAATGCCGTTCCAGTCAAAAGAAGAGTTTAAAATAGCTTCCAGAAAGTCGGCATTGGGAAAATGATCGGTCCACTGACGCTGGCCCTGGAAGCCCGCCAGGATAGCATTGCGCCCCAGAGCTTCCTCACCAAAGCCAAGTTCAGCCAGACGAGGGTTACCTACCATGAGATCCCGAGCGATGATTGCGCACTTAACGCAAAACTCCCATTCCTTAGCCTTCTGTTCGGGAGTATGTGGGGTTTCGTTATAATCCTCACCCTGCTCGCAATGTTCCTTAGTCCAGGCTAAGGCAGCCTCGAACTCGTCGGGATCGTAAATATTTTCCTCAATGCGCCGAATAAATTCACTCATGTCGATGCTCTCAACTCGCATCCCAAAGTATTTTTCAAAAAGATCATGATTGACCATGGACCCAGCTATCCCCATCGAGGTCCCGCCCATGGAGAGATAGGACTTGCCACGCATTGTTGCGACTGCCAGGCCAGCTTTGGCAAATAGGAGAAGCTTCGTTTTTACATCTTCGGGAATAGAGCGGTCATCGGCATCTTGCACGTCTTGGCCATAGATGGTAAAGGTTGGAAGCCCTTTCTGAGAGTGGGCGGCAGCGACGGCAGCCAGAAAAACAGCGCCAGGACGCTCAGTTCCGTTAAATCCCCAAACTGCTTTTGGAGTTAGCGGGTCCATATCCATCACCTCAGCACCGTAGCACCAGCAGGGGGAGACGGTAATGCTAACTTCAACACCCTCTCGGCGGAATAAATCCTCGGCCATGGCGGCCTCTGCCACCCCTCCAATTGTGGAGTCGGCCACGACACACTCAACAGGCAGGCCATTGGAGTGGCGAAGGCTTTCTTCCAAAAGCTGGGCAACGGCTTTAGCCATCTCCATGGTTTGGACTTCCAGTGCTTCTCGAACACCGCGGCGGCGACCATCAATAGCGGGCCGAATGCCGATCTTGGGCATCCGTCCGATCAGGCGCTTAGTTGGTTTATTTAGTTTTAACTCGCTCATAGTTGAAATTGGGTAACAGTATTTATTCTTTCCGTTTCAGTTCCTTGCCAGAGGAACACATGTCAAATCTCAGGTGTTATCCTACCCGTCTCCGCCAAAGTTCTCAATCTTTTTTTCAAAAGAGCGTTTTCTACAGCCTGCGGCTTGACAATACCGGTTCTCTCTTTATAATTTCCTTCCACGTGAACGTGGCGTGTTCGTCTATCGGTTAGGACACAGCCCTCTCAAGGCTGAGAGATGGGTTCGATTCCCATACACGCTACCATGCTCTCGTGCCATGAACGGAGTTTTCCCCCCCAAATGTCCCAAGAGCCCATTTTTCTTTCTTTTATTTTACTTCTTTTTAAATTGTTGTTTTCTAAAAAAGTGAAGAGTTATCTCTTGACTGCCTCTTAGGGTAGCGGTATTGTTTTCCGCACGGGTTGCTTCTCCCCGCTTAAAGCAGGAGCAAAATAGCATGGATGGAGAGGTGGCCGAGTGGCTGAAGGCGGCGGTTTGCTAAACCGTTGTACAGGTTATACTGTACCGGGGGTTCGAATCCCCCCCTCTCCGCCATCAGAGTTTGCCAAGGGTAACACTTCATCAGTCAGGCTGTTTTGGCACTCTTCAGTTCTTCTTCTAAATTCTTATCTGCAAAAGAGCGTAGAGCAGTGAGATTTCGTCTTTTCGCCTGCTTTGCAGACTCAGTGCGTACTAAAAGGGGGATGTTTTTTCTTAAAACTTTACATTTGTCTACAGAAATGCCATACTTTTCCTTTAGCAGTTTGGGAACAAACGGCTTAACTCGGCTAGAACTACCCGTGCTTGGCAGCAGACAAAAACTATACAGACGAAGCCGCTCTAATTTTGGGATTATTGCTCGGATTGAAGAGCAGGGCAAGGTCTCTGCCGTGGTACTTTCAGTGCGGGAAAAGTTTAGAAAGTGCGCTCTACATAAAAGCTTGATATTTCCAGGTGGGAGCCTGAACCCCGGAGAAACGGATAAGGCCAATTTAATACGCGAGTTGGGGGAGGAAATTTCATGTGACCAAAAGCCACTCAACGTACAGCACGAGAATGTAAGTTTTGTGTTGGAACTAAAAAAGCCAGGCGACCATGGGGGGCGGCTTACACAGAACTTTTGGTATCTTCCAATGAGTGAGGTGATTAAGCTTCGCGGGGAAGAGCAGCCAGAGTTAATGGAGTCTGATGGGGCTTGCCTGGGCAGGCCAACTTGGCTTGATGTTTCAGAAATCGTTTTGCGAAAAGACTTGAAGCTGGCCCACTTGGCGGCGATAGTCATTTTCATGGGAAAACTGATGGATTCCAAATTAGCTGAAAAATTTTTTGATATCGACAAAGCTGTGTCCCAAAAAGTTCGAGAGCATTATCATGCCCAAATAGAGCCGTACTTGCATAAAACTCACTTTTTCCTGAACCGCCTGAGAGGTTGCAAGGAGCACAAAGAGTACGTACAGAATCTTCATTCATACTGCAGAGACTTGGAGAAAGCTCGGCGAACGGCTTAATAGATAAAACATTGAGATTTCTTTTGGAAAAGAAGGTCAGAAGCTTGGGCTGTTTGTTGCCACAATGCATGTTGCATGATCAGGTGCGATTGGGCTTGCAGCTCAAAAGGATTCTAAGAAACCGAGAAAGCATTAACGATGCGCTACTCAAAAAATTGATGGATAGAGCACATCAGTCGATAGAGCTGCGCCAGTCAAGGGGGGAGCATATTCCAAAAATAAGTTATCCTTTGCTTCCAGTTTTAGAGCGTAAGGATGAAATTATAGAGGCCATTTCCAATAATCAGGTCATTATAGTTTCTGGAGAGACCGGTTCAGGCAAGACCACGCAAATCCCTAAAATGTGCCTCGAATCAGGGCTGGGAGTCCGTGCGATGATCGGCTGCACCCAGCCGCGACGTGTGGCAGCCATGTCGCTGTCCAAGCGCTTGGCTGAGGAAATGGATGTAACTTGGGGTAGGGAGGTGGGATGTAAGATGCGCTTTTCAAACCACTGCCATCCAGAAACCTATATCAAAATGATGACGGATGGGATTTTGCTTTCGGAAATACAAAGTGACCCCTTTCTCTGCGAATACGATGTAGTTATTGTGGATGAGGCCCATGAAAGGACATTGAACATTGATTTTCTTCTGGGGTATCTAAAAGAGCTCACCCGCAAGCGCGACGATCTTAAAATCATCATTACTTCGGCAACTATCGATACTGAAGCCTTTTCTGAGGCATTTGGAGGTGCGCCCATTTTGGAGGTCTCTGGCAGGTCTTATCCAGTGGAGGTTCGATATCAGGAGATGGCCCAGGCTTCTGAGGAGCAGGATGATTATACTTTTGCTGAAAGTTCTGTTGAGACAGTATCTCAGATACTAAGTAAGACCTATGCTGGTGATGTTTTGGTTTTCATGCCAAGCGAGCGTGATATCCATAAGACTATTGAGGTGATGAGTGGTCGCCAATGGAGAGGAACTGAAATTTTACCTCTTTATGGACGCCAAACTTCAGCCGAGCAGCAGCGGGTTTTCACATCTTCACAGCGGCGTCGGGTGATTGTTGCTACCAATGTAGCGGAAACCTCCCTCACAATTCCAAATATCCATTTTGTAGTGGATACCGGAATGGCTCGAATCAGCCGCTACAACTCCAAAACCCGCACAAAGCGTTTACCTATTGAGTTTATTTCACAAAGCAGTGCTAACCAGCGCAAAGGGCGTTGTGGCCGTATTGCCAGTGGCGTTTGCTATCGGCTTTACTCAGAAAAGGATTTTAATGAGCTTGCCCCTTATACTCAGCCAGAAATCCAGCGGGCCAATCTGGCTGAAGTCATTTTGAGAATGAAAGCTTTCAGGTTGGGGCAAATAGAGGCTTTTCCTTTTATTAACCCACCTTCATCACAGGCAATCCGTGCCGGCTACTTACTTTTGCAGGAGCTTGGAGCGTTAGATGAGGAGCAGAAGCTAACCCGTTTGGGGATGGAGCTGGCTCAAATGGCGTTGGACCCTTCTTTGGGGCGGATGGTTTTGCAGGCCAGGGAAGAAGGTGTTCTGGAGGAGGTCATTGTCATTGCAGCCGGCTTGAGTGTTCAGGATGTTCGGGAGCGCCCCGCAGAGCAAAGAGCCGCAGCAGAGTCAGCACACAAGGAGTTTGTTGATTCTGAATCAGATTTTATTACTCTCCTCAACATTTGGAAAACATGGCGAGAAGCCTGGCAGCAACTGCGCACTGAAAACCAGGTTCGCAAGTTTTGCCGTGCTCGCTTCATCTCGTTTCTGAGGATGCGTGAATGGAATGACCTTTATGAGCAGCTCAAGGACCTCATTTCAGAGTTGAGACCAGGAGTGAGTATATCGATAGACCGCAAAATCTCTCGTCGCTCTTCCAGGAGAAGAAAAAATTCTCACGATGCAAGCGGGTTGAGCCAGGCGGTCCGAGCTGGGATTCATCGCTCTGTGCTATCGGGGCTGGTAGGGCACATTGCTCACCGCAAAAATCGAAATCAGTACAGAGCAGCCGGCGAGCGCGAAGTAATGGTTTTTCCTGGATCTAGCCTGTTTAATAAATCCAAGCCCCCATCAGGTAAAGGGCGGAAAAATGTCCAAGATTTTGAATCGGTTGAAAGTAAAGCACAGCCAGAGTGGATAGTTGCTGGTGAAATCGTGGAGACATCGCGCCTCTTTGCTCGAACAGTTGCAGGAATTAATGTTGCCTGGGTTGAAGAAATAGCCCCCCATATTTGCCTGAAAACGTATCATGATGCTCACTGGAGCGATAAAAAAGAGAGGGTAGTTGTTTTGGAGCGGGTACGCGCACATGGTTTATTGATTCAAGAGCGCTGGATTGACTATGGAAAGATCGACCCCAAAGCTGCCACGGCTATCTTCATCCGCCAGGCACTAGTGAGAGAGGATGAATATGAGAGTATTTATGATTTGGAGGAGGATTCTCCAGAAGGGTTTCGAAAGAGGCTGAAGTTTATAGAGCATAATCGAAGCCTTTGCCGGAAGCTTGAGCTTTGGCAAACGCGGAATGCACAGTCCAGCTTCGTAGACGTTTACCAAGCCCTTTCTCTTTTCTACAGCAGGTGGCTCGAGAGTGTTTCTTCC
>FZPS01000171.1_pt22 | contig 13903 bp, 12 predicted proteins | sample 1817821 | NCBI WGS metagenome assembly FZPS01 (sample SAMEA104158645, study PRJEB21678) | metagenome | place: Germany | collected 2015-04-21 | reverse complement strand
AGCCCCTTCTATGCTTTTGAGCCCTCTTCCTTCCAGGCTTCTTGCATCCTTTATTGCGGAAAAGCCATCTCCCATTGAGTACGTTAGTGCAATCAGTTCAATTGCCTCACATCGGACATTAAAATTCTCCTCGATCGAAGTCAGAATCTCATTTTCGGACATGGCAGCTGCCTCAGCCCTCCCAAGCTCAAAGGTCAGAACCTTTTCCCCTTCTATCAGAGCAAAACGCATTGCAGTTGTGCCATGGTCAATTCCTATAAACGCCAATTATTTGTCTCTCCCTTAACGCCTCAGAGGGCAGCTCTTAAGATTTCATTGAGTTCGCTCATAATTCTGTCTCCCTCCTCTGCGGTCCCAACTGTTGTTACCAGTCTTATTTCTTGGAAACTCCTGCCTTCAGTGAGCAATAGCCTCAAGTTCCCTCTTACATCCGCACGCAATACTTTTCCGGTCAGACTTCCTCCTGCAGCGCCTTTTACGGAAATTACGGACGGGATTACCTTTTTTACCTCAGGATGCTGGCTTACCAGTCTTACAAGCCTTTTACCAGCCCTTCCCCCGATAATTGTCGTATGGACTCCACCAAGCTTATTTCTTGAGGAGTTTTGTGTGTTTTCCTGTAAATTAGTTTTATTTTCCGCCATTATAGTCAAACCGGTAACCTATTCTCCTGGCAACTTTTTTGCTTCTCTTATTTATTCTTCTTTATAATTATTCTGTATATCCAGTTATAGTTATTAAGTTAGAATCTCAAAGAGGTCTTCACAGGCTATGTATCTCATATTAAAGTTTTGCCCTGATGCCAGAAGCTGTAAAAAGAGCTGTTCCAGAATCATGAGAAAATATATTTATTTGATTCTGGATCATTCCGTTATTTTCTCCTTTAAAAATTACTTTCTTCTCCGGAAAATCCGGTTACAAATTAAAATCAGATCTTCTCAAGCTCCTTCATGCTTATGAGCTTGATATTCTCTTTCTCAAGCGTTTCAATTGCTTTTTCGATGTCATTTACCCGGACTATTAAAAGGGCTTTCTGCTCCCTGGTAACAAAAGCATATGCATAGTCAATATTAATCTTGGCTTTTCCGAATATTTCCGCAATACGGGACATGCTGCCGGGCACATCCTCCATTTCGATCCCCAGCACGCTGGTTTCAGATACAGTAAACCCTGCATCATGGAGTACACTGTGCGCATAGTCGGATTTGTCCACAACCATGCGGATTATCCCGAAGTCTCCGGATTCAGCAATGGTAAACGCCCTGATATTTATGCCGGCACTTTTTAATTTGCCTGCAACATTTGCAAGTCTGCCAGGCTTATTTTCCGCAAAAAGGGAAATCTGCTTTATAATTTTATCTTCCATTCCAGCACCCATGTCCTTATATTGCTTGTTCTTATTTTCTCTTGCTTTCTTTTTTAATCTTTTTACTGGAGTATAATATATGTCTTATGCATCTTTTAAGTTTGCGTGCAGTTTCCATGTTATAACCAGGTAATTTATTTCACATATGGTAACTTTATCTCATATTCAGTAATTATTCCCGCAACTCTTTTTTATATCTGACTCTCCTTTCTATAAAAATTCTGAGATACCTGAGCCAAAAAGGAAAACTTGCAGAGTATTTCCTCCTGGTTTTGTTTTCGATCTCCAAAAGCTCTCAAATCTTTCGTTTGTCAATAACTTTCTTTGATTTTCCTTCTGAGCGAGGCAGCGAGCCATGTTCCACCAGCTCCACCTCAACCGCAAGATTAAGTACGCTTTTCAACGCACTCGAAATCCTTCTTTTAAGTGCCATCATGTCTGACATCTTATCGCTGAAAGCCGACTCATGCATTTCAATCTGAACCTTCATCGAGTCAAGGGGACCAATCCTGTCTACAATAATCATGAAATGGTTTCCGACTTCAGGAATCTTCATAAGGACCGATTCTACCTGTCCTGGGAATACATTGATTCCGCGCACGATAATCATGTCATCCGAACGGCCGCTTATGCGTGCAATTCTAGGATGGGTTCTTCCGCAGGGGCAAGGCTCTGAAAACTTTCTTGTAAGGTCCTTCACCCTGTAGCGGATAAGGGGCATGGCTTCTTTAGTAAGAGTCGTGATCACAAGTTCTCCGCTTTCTCCGTCAGGGACAGGTTGTCCTGTCTCCGGGTTAAGGATCTCAACAAGGAATTTGTCTGCCCAGATATGAATCCCGCGCTGTTCCGAGCATTCGGTAAAAAGAGGGCCGCTCATTTCCGAAGTCCCGTAAATATCATACGCTTTTATTCCTGACTCAGCTTCTATGCGTCTCTTGAGTTCCGCGGACCAGGGTTCAGCTCCGAAAAATCCCATTTTTAATTTCGTGTCGCTTCTGAGACTGATATTTAATTTTTTTGCGGTCTCTATCATATATAGGAAGTAAGAAGGCGTGCAGGCTATAGCAGTAACATCAAGGTCTCTCATCAATTCAAGCTGGCGTTCGGTATTTCCGGAACTTGTAGGAAGGACGGTTGCACCAAGCTTTTCACTTCCGTAATGGGCACCGAGCCCACCTGTAAAAAGCCCATATCCGTAACTTACCTGAAGAATATCATTTTCCCCCATTCCCACAGAAGTAAATCCTCTCGCAAGGGATTCAGCCCACTCTTCAATGTCATGCTGGGTATACCCCACCACGGTCGGTTTTCCTGTTGTACCCGATGAAGCATGGAATCGGACTAGTTCTGTATTAGGGACGCAAAACATACCTGTTGGATAGGTGTCTCTGAGATCCTGCTTAACTGTAAAAGGTAACTTTCTAATGTCATCAAGAGTCTGGATGTCTCCCGGTTTAACACCATGTTCGTCAAACCTTTTTCTATAGAAAGGAGAGCGCTCATACACATAATGTACAAGTTGTTTCAACTTTTCTTCCTGCAACTTTTTTAAATCATCTACAGGCATTGTCTCGATTTCAGGATCCCAGTATTCTGGCATTTTTTTTCACACTCTGTATACCTTGTAATTGGGCTCTTAATCTCATGCCCAATATTTTCTAGCTTGCTTTTTGTATATATATCTCATTTCATGTCCCTTCAAGGCCATGCTTAAGTCCTTGTTCTCTCTTCTCTTTTTCTTGTCTTCTTATTCCGGACTCTCAATATCTTCAGTGGATATATTTCCGGTAAGTATAATAGGAAGATTAAGCTGGATTCTTATATAAATATTAGCTGTAAGGCTGAAAAAAATTTTAAACAAACCCTGAAGGTTAATTGCATAAGGAGAAAAGTTTTTACCGGCAAACCCTTTATGAGTCCCGAATGGCACAGTAAATTCATTCATTGCAGGTAAATTGTAGAAATTACAGGTTCCGATACTTTTAGGGTGACCAGAATTTGAAGTTTGTGCTGGAGTACAGTTTTTAAAATATATTCTTAAGTGTAATTTTCTGAAGAACGTTCTGGAGTATAATGTCTTAAATTGCCTTTAAGCTATGATTCGTTCACTTAATAGTCATTCATCTTCGAACTCGTCGATTTCATCCTCACAAGATATTTCTGTTGACTTTGCCCCAAGTGAGGCTTCAAGGATTTTCTTTGTTCTTTCCCTGCACTTATTCAGCACTTCTTTCATGTCTGCAATAACGTCAATTCCGGCAGCTCCTGAATGTCCGCCGCCTGTGCCGTTGTATTCGCTACTTATATCTTCCATTAGCTGGCCAAGGTTAACTCCGGCGTTTACAGCATCACGCTTCGCTCTTGCACTCACTCTGACACTCTCACCTTTGGCTGTGCCAACGAAAGCAATATCTGCTCCGATATTAATTAGCATGGAAGATGCAGAACCCCCAAAAGAGCTGACATGGGAGGATGCTATAAGCATATCCTGTACTCTATCGAGCTCGACGCGGCTGGCGGCTTTCAGGATAGCTATCCGCATGGAGATGTCCTGTGGAGTGGCAGCCATAAGGTCGAGCACTTCCCCATACTCGACACCGCTGTCCTCAATAATTTTTGCCACTGTTCGGAATGTGTCTGCAGATGCATGTTTGAAGTGACCGGTATCAGTAACTATTCCTGTAAGCATCCCAATCCCCACACGCCGGTTAATCGGGGCTCCCATTGCTTTTAAGATATTGTAAACTATTTCTACGGTAGAGGTACTGTTCCTGTGCAGGTAAAATTCTGCGTTTTCTGTTAGAGCTGTGGTTGTATGGTGATCAATTACGCAATACCTTGTAAGCTCCAGGTCATTCAACTGCGCTTTTGTCGAAGTATCAACCACAACAACAAAACCGTAATCAGCAGGATTGGGTTTATCCACAACTTCAATCCCGAGTCTATCTATAAGCACAGAAGCTACACGGTTGCATCCATCCACAAGTCCGATAGTACCTCCGATAGCTTCTGATAGGGCGAAAGCACTGCTAATTGCATCCGGATCTGCGTTCCGGTGGCACAAATACAAAATGTTTTGATAGTCAAGGAGCCGGTTGAAAAACTCCGCTTCATCAACTTCCATTGTCCACTCTAGCTATCGTTTTTATAGGCATTGATCTCCCTGGATTCAAGAACTTTGGGATTCCGTTGATTTCTATGTGAGTTTAACAAAGCTATACTTTATTTCCTGTTCCATATGCGGGAACAAAAGAACAAAATTATTGTGCTTTGGTACCCAATGCCTGCTGGACTTGCTCCTGAAGCTGTTTAAAGCGAGTTGTGAGCCTTTCTTCCTGCCTGGAAATGGACTGAAGCCTGAGTGAAAGTGTCTCTTCCCTGTCTTTCAGTTTTGTAATAGACTCCCCTTTGCTCGTTCTTATTACCAGCTCTCCTACATTGCGATAGACTATTGCATCGTCAGTGAGCCTTTCCAGCTCTTCAAGAGCCATCTTGGACTCTTTCTGCATAGCCTCAATCTGTGATTTTTGCATCGCCAGAGACTGGATCTGCTGCTGGATCTGCTGAAGCTGTGCAATCTGGTTCTGAACTTGAGGGGGTAATTCTGTACTCATATTATTTTCACCTGAGTCCTCAATAAACCTGAAGGGATTTTAATGTTTCTGTCCTTGCAGTTTCTGAAAAATCTCCTTTCGTCACCTGGAATTAATCTGGAGCCTCAATTGCTAATAACTTAAATAATAGGTTAGCCTTAATAGACGGACAGTATAATTATTCTTGAGTAGAATGATCTTATTAATCCTAATCAGAGAATTTAATAAAAATTGTCTGGGAGAAAGTAATTATAAAATTCTCTGTAGATATATTATAAAATTCACTTAGCAAAAAATTACTTTAAAAATTATTTAATAAAAGTGGTTTATCAAAAAATGGTTTAATATAATGTTGTTTAATAAAAATCGTTTAACAAGAAAATCGTTTAACAAGAAAAATCATCTAATAATAACTTATTTAACAGAAATTTATTAACAAAGGATAATCATGGGTAATTATAATATTTCCATTAAATTACAATTAGTCTCATTAAGGTCGATTTGAACTTTAAATTAGCTGATATACAGGAGATATTAGAAAATGGAAGAAGATGGAAATTTTAGAGAAATAAAATCTCTGCTTGAGAAGTTTACAAACGCTCATGGAATCTCAGGTTTTGAGCATGATATCAGGGAACTCCTCAAAAAGGAACTTGAGCCTTATGTTGACACTATACGAAAAGACTGCATGGGAAACCTTATAGCTGTCAAAAATGGAGAAGGCCCTTCTATAATGCTAGCTGCCCATATGGACGAAATCGGGCTCATGGTCAGATATATTGATGATAACGGCTTTCTCAGATTTGTTGGAATTGGGGGATGGTTTGACCAGACTCTTCTTAACCAGAGGGTTATGGTTCACGGGAAAAAAGGTTCGATTCCGGGAGTTATCGGGTCCAAACCCCCTCATGTAATGAAAGATGAAGACAGGAAAAAGCCTGTAAAGCTTGATGATATGTTCATCGATATCGGGGCAAAAGACAGGGAGGATGCTGAAAATCTTGGAATCGAGATAGGCACAACAGCTTCAATCGATCGGGATTTTGTATCCCTGGCAAACGGAAAGGTAACTTCCAAGGCCTTTGACGATCGTGCAGGCCTCGTGATCCTTATTGAAGTTATGAAGCGGCTTTCCAAACATAAAATTGAAGCGAATGTCTTTGCCGTGGGTACTGTTCAGGAAGAAGTAGGGTTAAAGGGTGCAAAAACCTGCGCTTTCGGAGTTTGTCCGGCTATCGCACTTGCCCTTGATACAACTATTCCTGGAGACCATCCCGGAATCACTAAAACTGATTCTTCACTTGAACTCGGGAAAGGCCCTGTAATTACCGTAGCCGACGCGTCCGGAAGAGGTCTTTTAGTTCATCCACAGATACTTAAGTGGCTTAGAGAAACCGCCGCTGAAAATAAGATTCCCTATCAGCTTGGAGTCGGATCAGGAGGTACGACCGATGCAACCTCAATACACCTCACAAAGGAAGGTATCCCTACAGGCACGGTTAGCATCGCCACCCGATACATCCATTCCCCTGTTGAAGTCCTGGATATGGCAGATATTGAAGCATGTGTTTCTCTGATAGTAAAAGCAATAGAAAACGTAGGCAAGTATTTTTAAGCCCTTTCTTTCAAATTTTTCTCTCTTATTTTTCTTATTTTTCTTTTGTTCTAAATCTTTCTGAGTAATATGAAAAAAATGGAATACGTAATAGACAGATGATTTTTCTTCTTTTTTCAAATTTGGCATATTGTTAACTGGAAACTAAAAATACTATGGTCTACTATTGAAGAAGAGTTTTCAGAGAGCTACGGCAAAAACTTGGAGATCTTCCTGAAGAAGTCGTATTCCTGAGAATAAAATATATGTAATTTGTATAATAATTAAAAGCTGCAAAATAGGACATAATATTATAATATAATAAGTATATTATCTGAATATTATTTCCTATATTGTTGATGAATCTATATTAATAAAACAAATACTGAGGGATTATATTATTCGAAAACATCCGCTTTCTGGACACTACTTTGAGAGATGGTGAACAAACACCTGGCGTTGCCTTGACAAGGGATAAGAAGCTCTTAATTGCCCGGGCTCTTGACGAAATGGGAGTCTCGATAATTGAAGCCGGTTCTGCGATCACTTCCGAAGGTGAAAGAAATTCCATCAAGGCTGTTACAAACGCAGGGCTTAACGCTGAAATTTGCAGCTACTGCAGGATTGTAAAGTCCGATGTTGACCGTGCTCTTGAGTGTGACGTTGACTCTATCCATCTTGTAGCACCTGTTTCAGACCTTCATATAAAGACAAAAATCAAAAAGGATCGGGATGCAGTACGGCAGATCGCAGCTGAAGTAACGGAATATGCCAAGGATCACGGCCTGATAGTGGAACTGAGCGGAGAAGATGCTTCGCGTGCAGATCCCGATTTTCTAAAGGCTGTTTATGCCGATGGAGTTGATGCAGGCGCTGACAGATTATGTTTCTGCGATACTGTAGGCCTTCTGGTACCTGAAAGGACGACTGAGATTTTCCGGGATCTATCTTCGTCCCTGAAAGCCCCTATCAGCGTTCACTGCCACAACGATTTCGGGTTAGCGACTGCAAACACGATTGCTGCGCTTGCGGCGGGGGCAAAACAGGCCCATGTAACTGTAAACGGGTTAGGAGAAAGAGCTGGGAATGCATCTCTAGAAGAAGTAATAATGAGCCTGGAATGGCTCTATAAGTATGATACCGGCATTAAACACGAGATGATCTACAGGACTTCAAGGCTTGTAAGCCGGCTTACAGGTATTCCAGTGTCACCCAATAAGGCTCTTGTAGGTGGGAACGCATTTACTCACGAAGCAGGTATCCACGTTCACGGTCTTCTGGCCGATAAGGCAACCTATGAGCCTATGAGTCCCGAATATATCGGAAGGCAACGCCAGATCGTGCTAGGAAAACATGCAGGGCGGAGTTCGATTTCCCTTGCCTTAAAGGAAATGGGACTTGAGGCTGATGATGTTCAGACCGAGGAGATTTTCAACAGGGTTAAGCAGATGGGCGACCAGGGAAAATACGTAACCGATGCAGACCTGCAGGCTATAGCGGAAACCGTGCTCGATATTTATAGAGAACCTCTCGTAAAACTGGAAGAATTTACCATTGTATCAGGAAACCGGGTGACTCCAACGGCATCTATAAAGCTCAATGTAAAAGACAAAGAGATAGTACAGGCAGGAATCGGTAATGGGCCTGTAGACGCCGTGATCAACGCCATCAGGAGAGCGGTAAGTTCCTGTGCAGAAGATATCATTCTCGAAGAATATCATGTAGACGCAATTACTGGCGGAACCGATGCCCTTGTTGAAGTAAGGGTAAAACTTTCCAAGAACGGAAAAGTAATTACCGCAAGCGGTGCAAGAACTGACATTATCATGGCTTCCGTAGAAGCCGTAATGAACGGTATGAACCGCCTTATACGGGTCGAGTGATTCCAGAAAGATGCACTTTAAGAACTTCTCAGGAGGACTCTTATGTCCTCTCTCTTTTTCCTGCTGTAGAAATTTTAAAATAGCATACCGCTGGCATTTCTGGAGTCAGGAGAAAACTTTATCCATATATAACATGATCGATTATGATGTATTTGGAAAATTCATAACGAAAGCATATCAGAGATAAGTATTTCTGATAGATACACCCTTACTGGAAACGGACTCACCTAAGGATGAGAGTCCAGTTAATCTACGTTCAATTAGATAAATAGGAGTTAAATAATGACAACCGGGTCAACAGAAAAAGTTAATGGCGCAAGGGCTCTGATAAAGTGCCTGGAAGAAGAAGGGGTTGACACCATCTTCGGATATCCAGGAGGGCAGATCATTCCCTTCTATAACGAACTTTACGATTCAGATCTGCGCCATATACTTGTGCGCCATGAACAGGCAGCAGCTCATGCTGCGGACGGGTACGCCCGTGCTACTGGAAAGACCGGGGTCTGTGTTTCTACTTCAGGTCCCGGAGCAACCAACCTGGTAACAGGCATTGCTACCGCATATATGGACTCAGTACCTATTGTAGCCTTAACAGGCCAGGTTCCTACTTTCCTGATAGGTAACGATGCTTTCCAGGAAGCTGATATTACGGGAATTACCCAGCCCATTACCAAGCACAACTACCTCGTACAGGATGCAAAGGAACTCCCAAGAATTGTAAAAGAGGCTTTCCATATTGCTTCTACCGGAAGGCCTGGCCCGGTATTAATTGACCTTCCAAAGGACGTACAGAATGCAGAGATTGAATTCTACTATCCTGACAAGGTAGAACTTAGAGGATATAAACCGACTTACAAAGGCAATATCCAGCAGATCAAACGAGCCGCCGAAGAAATAGCAAACTCCTGCATGCCTATAATTTACGCAGGCGGCGGAGTGATAAGTTCTAATGCCAGCTCCGAGCTTATAGAACTGGCCGAGACAATCTGTGCTCCGGTTACCACCACTCTTATGGGAATCGGGTCAATTCCGACAGAACATCCCCTGTACGTCGGGATGCTCGGAATGCACGGGAGCAAATATGCAAACTATGCTGTCCAGGAATCCGATCTAATTATTGCTGTGGGCGCTAGGTTTGATGACCGTGTGACAGGGAAACTCGAGTCTTTTGCTCCCAATGCCAGGGTTATTCATATTGATGTTGACCCTGCAGAGGTCTCCAAGAATGTAAAGGTTCATGTTCCAATTGTTGGAGATGCAAAGCAGATACTGAAATCTCTAAATAAATATATTAAACGTTGCAATTCCGAGGCATGGCTTGAAAAAATAGACCACTGGAAAAAAGAGTATCCTCTTACCTATAAACAGATGTCACCTGATGTTATAATGCCTCAGTTTGTTATCGAGCAAATTTCAGAGGCATGCGGGGACGCAATTATAGTTACCGAAGTCGGGCAACATCAGATGTGGGCTGCCCAGTACTTTAAGTATAAAAAGCCCCGCACTTTCATCACTTCAGGCGGGCTTGGCACAATGGGCTACGGTTTCCCTGCAGCTATAGGCGCAAAGGTTGGGAAACCAGATAAAACCGTTATCAATATTGCAGGCGATGGCTCTTTCCAGATGAACTCTCAAGAGCTTGCAACTGCAGTCCAGAACGATATTCCGGTTGTTTCAGTGATCCTGAACAACGGTTATCTGGGTATGGTCAGGCAGTGGCAGGAGCTGTTCTATGACAGGCGGTATTCTCACACCTTCATCAAGGGCAGTGTAGATTTCGTGAAGCTTGCTGAGGCCTACGGAGCTCTGGGCCTGCGCGCTGAAAAACCGTCCGAAGTAAGACCTGCAATTGAAGAAGCTGTCAATTCTGGCAGGCCTGCTGTTGTTGAAATCGTTGTTGAGTGCGAAGCAAATGTTTATCCTATGGTGCCGGCAGGAGCTGCAATCAACGAGATACTTGACCCAGAAGAGCATGCAGACACTTCATGTGCCATGCCTGACCTGTGCACTGCAACTGATAGGATTCTTGACCTGGAGGAACACTGATGAAACACACACTTGCAGTCCTTGTGGAAAATAAGTCTGGAGTCCTCTCCAGAGTGGCTTCGCTTTTCTCAAGGCGTGGATTCAATATCGACAGCCTGGCTGTAGGAGTTACCGAGGACCCTGATATCTCCAGGATGACTATTGTGGTCCAGGGGGACGACCATGTGCTCGAGCAGGTCACAAAACAGCTTAACAAGCTCGTGGATGTTATCAAGGTCTCGGATATCGGGGGCGATGATTCCGTAGAAAGAGAACTCGCCCTGATTAAGGTAGCTGCAGATGTAAGCACACGAGCCGAGATCATTCAGATTGCTAATATTTTCAGGGCAAGGATAGTAGACGTGGCTCCAAAATCCATGACTATCGAGGTAACCGGGGATGAAGCCAAAATCGAGGCAATCCAGAAACTCTTCAGGCAGTTCGGGATTAAGGAAATGGTCCGGACAGGTAAGATTGCCCTGGTTCGCGGCCCAAAGAAGGTTTAAATATTAAGGGCAGGTAATGAAAGGTAGCTGCTTAATTATTTTTCACAGATTGGGGTAGCCGGAAACGATTTAAAACCCCCAGTGGTTTCCTCAAAGGGATGCCTGAAATCTCAGGCATTTCCTGAAACTAAAATGCTGCCCCTCTCCGAAGAAAGCAACTTTTTGAGAATGTACTTAAAGAAACTCAGTTCTCATGGAAGCAAGTTGATACCATAATGGTATACTTCCTGGGAAATATAAGGAGTTTTACTCAAAAACTGAAGAATTCATCAGGAGAATCAAGTATGGCAACGATAATCTATGATAACGAGACTACTTTTGATGCACTTAAGGACAGGACTATCGCAATAATGGGCTATGGAAGCCAGGGGCACGCTCATGCTCTGAACCTCCACGAGTCAGGGCTTAATGTCATTGTTGGGCTCAGAAATGGAAGTCCAAGCTGGGCAAAAGCTGAGGCTGACGGCCTGAAAGTGATGTCTGTGGCGGAAGCTGCAAAAACTGCAGATGTTATCATGATCCTCCTTCCGGACGAGAAACAGGCTTCGGTTTACTACTCTGAAATCGAGCCAAATCTGAAAGCCGGGGATGCTCTTGCTTTCGCACATGGCTTCAATATCCACTATAACCAGATTGTCCCTCCGAAGAGCATTGATGTTTTCATGGTCGCTCCCAAAGGGCCTGGTCATATCGTAAGAAGAACCTATACCGAAGGTATTGGAGTGCCAGGCCTGATTGCTGTCTATCAGGACGCAACTGGAAACGCCAGGGAAATCGCTCTTTCTTATGCCAAAGGTATCGGTGCAACGAGAGCAGGTGTTTATGAGACAACCTTCCGTGAGGAAACCGAAACCGACCTTTTCGGAGAACAGGTTGACCTCTGCGGAGGACTCTCAGCTCTTATCAAGACCGCTTTTGAGGTGCTTGTGGAGGCGGGATACCAACCCGAGATGGCTTACTTCGAAACCTGTCACGAAGTCAAGCTCATTGTGGATCTTATCTATGAAGGTGGGCTTGAGAGGATGTGGCACTCCGTTTCCAATACCGCAGAGTATGGAGGCATGACCGTCGGTCCCAAGATCATTAACGAGCAGTCCCGCAAAGCCATGTATGAAGCTCTGGAAAGAATCCAGAATGGTGAATTTGCCAAGGAATTCGTGCTCGAAGGAATGGTCAACCACCCTGTACTCAAAGCAATGGAACGCCAGGAAAAGGAACATCAGCTTGAGGTAGTCGGAAAGCAAATTCGCGCAAACATCCCCTGGCTCAATAAAAAGATTGATGACGACTGATTTTTTGCAGATAGTTTCAGACAGAAAATTCATTAATCTGGAAGTAGAAAATGGAATCCGGAGGGAAATAATGGCAATAAAAGGAGAATGCAAAGTCATTGACACTATCCTTAACAGGCGGAGCGTCCGGGAGTTTACGGACAAACCCATCAGCAAGGAAGATATCAACACAATCCTTAATGCAGGCCACTGGGCTCCTTCCGGATTGAATAACCAGCCCTGGCGTTTTATTGTTATTCGAGACCGAGAGACTATCCATAAGCTCTCGGAATGTACGCATTATTCCGGTATAGTTGCAGGGGCTCCTCTGCTTATTGCCGTTTTTCTGGATACCGAAAATTCGTACAACAGGACGAAAGATGTCCAGGCGATAGGAGCCGCAATCCAGAACATGCTCCTTGCCTCCTGCGATCTTGGCCTTGGCGGAGTCTGGCTTGGAGAAATTCTGAACCAGAACGAGAAAGTCAACTCAATTCTCGACTGCCCTTCAAAACTTGAGCTCATGGCAGTGCTCGCAATAGGGGACCCCGTCCCAAAAGAGAGAACTTCAACCCGCAAGCCTCTTTCCGAAATCGTATTTGATGAGAGGTATGGGCATAAATGGGAAGAATAATTATTCCTGCCGTAAAACTGAAAAAGAAACGGGAAATGAACTCTATTGCCTTACTCTAAAAAACTGAAATTTTATTACGCAGGTTTCGGGAATTTCCGGCTTAATCTATCTCAGGACTCATTTTCATTGTCTGTCTGAGGATAATTATTCCATTATTGGGGATAAATTTATAAGCTATTTGGCACTATAAACAGCCAGTTGACTGATCACAGTTTTATCAGCCAGTTAACTGATTCAAATTTTCCTCAAATTTGAATATTTCCATATGAAGGTCTGTAGTGTAGAGGATATCACTGGAGCCTCCGGAGCTCCGAACCTGGGTTCGATTCCCAGCAGACCTGCTTACTTTTAATAACCTATTATAATGGTCTGGTTTTACTTTTATTACTTTTTGGACAAAATTTATAAAGCCTGAAATGAAATATAAAAACAGGACATCAATTTTACAAGAAAACAGGATCTCAGTTTTAAAGGTGCTTATATTATGGCTAGAGGATGGAATCGCCGCTTTCTGCGTGCCGGAAGAAGAATATCTTTAGTTCAGTTAATTCTCATAGCTATAATACTGTATTTTTTGCTGCGGATTCTTTTGCCTCTGGTGTGGACTTTTATTTTGGTTCTTGCTTTAATTATACTTTTGAAAGTAGTGCTGGAAAAGCTTTAATTAATTTTGATGTATTTCAGCTATTTCTGAATATTCTCAGCGCTGTTTGTCTTTTAGAATATGTACTTTATATCTTGTTTTAAAAATGTCTTAAAGCGGCTTAGAATGAGAGACGTTTTCACTGTTACGTGACTATAAAAAATGTAATGAGAAGGGCTCTGTAGAAATCCTCTAAATTCTGTTTTTACCCAAAAATTATAAAAATAAAATTGTAAAAATGCTCCTTAATTTTTTTGTCCACACAAAAAACAAAGGAGCAATTGCTATTGTCATCAAATAAGTATATTAAATTTATTGATCTCAGTCTTAAAACGGTTCAGTCTTCCAGACTGAACCTTTACTCCTGCAAATATTCCAAACGTGTTTA
>FZPS01000100.1_pt337 | contig 13906 bp, 14 predicted proteins | sample 1817821 | NCBI WGS metagenome assembly FZPS01 (sample SAMEA104158645, study PRJEB21678) | metagenome | place: Germany | collected 2015-04-21 | reverse complement strand
CACTCGCGTCGGTCACTGCCAGCAGATCAGTCATGCGACACAGACCTCTTATCTTGCGGGCGACGGAAGCCCAGAGTCTGGGGTGGACAAGGCGCAAGGGACGACCGCTGACCGTGGGTACGCGCAACAAAGCCACGCTGAGGGGCAATCGCTCCAGCCGACAAGTGTCAACCGCCTGTTCGAGCAGTACCTCAGTCGCTTCGGGATCCAGTGACCCATCATCGGACGATTTCTCTTTGACAAGAGAAATCGCGGTCGAGTTGGTGCCGGTCCCCATCTGAGGCACCAGACAGGCTACTATGGCAGGTTCATCCGCGAGGGTAAACGGGTACCATTTGATGCCCACAGTGCCTGAAGGGGCATCGTAGGTCATGAACCTGGTGTCATTACCCTCGCAGGAGAGCAAGTTCAACAAGGCGGTGCCCAAGTCTCCCGAGGGGAGTCTGGCGGGGTAGGCAGCGGGTACCGGAGTACCGAAAGTGTGCCAAAAACAGGGCGTGGCGGCGATTACATGACCCGGTCTTTTTAAGACCACCGTAGTCATGGGTAGAGTAACGACCAATTCCTGTGCCGAGAACTGAGTATCCAGTTCAATGCCCTCCTTTTGCCCCTGAAACAATGAAGTTTAGACTCAAAGAGCAGAAATCCTGCCGGTTGCTAACTCAACCCCAGAAGCAGGCGCGCCGTCTCGAAGTATATCAGCAGGCCGACGGCATCACTGATGGTGGTGATCAGCGGCGATGAGAAGACTGCCGGGTCAAGACCGAATCTCTGCCCGATAATCGGCAGTACGGCTCCGATGGTCGAGCTGATCAGCACGATGGCACTGAGACTGATGGCTACAGTCAGGCCCAAATCGGCGGGGGTGCCGATAAGCAGAGCTCTGGCATAGGCAAAGATGCCCAACGTAGCGCCCAAAAGGATCCCCACTCGCGCTTCCCGCCAAATCACTTTGAGGAAGTGCTGTGAATCGACCTCCCCCAAAGCCATGGCGCGGATCACCAAGGTGGAGGCCTGCGAACCGGCATTTCCGCCCGCGTCGATCAAAAGAGGTATGAAAAACGCTAACATGATGACCTCATTCAGCAGATGCTCGAAGCGGCTCATGATGCTACCGGTGAGATACCCGGCTATCAAGAGCACGAGAAGCCAGCCGATGCGCTTGCGATACAGCTCCTGAAGAGGTGCTTTAAGATACGGACTGTCAAAGGGAGAGGTCCCGCCCAAGCGCTGAATGTCTTCCGTGGCCTCTTCTTCCACAACGTCCAAGATATCATCCGCGGTGATGATGCCCACCATGCGTCCGGCCCGATCCGTAACGGGCAAAGCGGTGAAGTCGTACTGGCTGAGCAACCGCGCCGCTTCTTCTTGGTCGGAATCGACAGGGATGGAGATGGTCTTCGTGACCATGATCTCCGCAACCGGCGTTGTGGGCTGAGCCAGGATTACCTCCCGCATGGAGGCCACCCCCACCAGGCGGCCATGATGGTCGATGACATATACGTAGCCGGCTTCTTCCACCGTCTGTCCGACTTTGCGGAAATGGGAGATCACTTGTTCAGCGGTCCATGTGGCTCTGACTGACAGGTAGCTGACGGTCATCAGACCACCCGCGGATTCGGGTGGGTAGGTCATCATTTGTCGGATGTGGTCTAAGTCTTCCGGGGGAAGACGTTTGAGGATCTCGTTGGCCTGTAGGGGATGAACGGCCCCGAGTAAATCGACGAGGGAGTCACTGGCCATTTCAGCCAGAATGGCGCGAGCCACCCGTTCATCGACGTGATCGAGCAGTCGATACTGCTGCTCGTATTCGAGATGGCTTAAGACCTCGGCAGCGGAGACTGCAGGAAGAAGTGTAAGAAAAGACAGTTGCTTGGGATCTTCCAGCCCGTTGAGCACGTTGGCCAAATCGAAGGGCTGGAGTTCATTGAGGTATTCTGACAGGGTGGTCTTCTCAGACGAGGAGTTCTCCCCGACTGCAGAATCCAAGAGATTGTCGACTGTGGCAACAAGGGCATCAAGATCCAGTGTCTGTTCGAGCACAGGCCTCTCCTCCGTTCTGACTGATGAGGTCGAGGCCACGGCCCGTAAGCCCTTGGCTTATACGGCTGACGGCTCTAGAGGCACGCAGGTCGATCTCATCATGACATATTGTGTGGCATAAATCGTCCGGCAACTACCAGGACCGGCTTCCAAAGCTCAATCTCCCCTTTGTGGCCTGAGTCTGTCGGCCTTCCCCAGTATAGTACATTACTCTCCGTTTGGCACTTCTGCGGGCAAAAAACATACTAAGAAATCACCTTTGACAGACGGCCGGGTCTGTCGTCCGTCCTGGGGCAGCGTTTTTTTCCTTGTGGATACGGACGATTGAAGGAGTTGGAAAGATTATGCCAAACAAGGTGGTAGCATGGCTCGAGATATGTGAGGTGTAGATCATGAGGCACATCAAGCAGCAGCTTCTGCCAATTGAGCGGCTCACCCGTGAGCCTGGGCACTATTTCTTTGGTTACTACGATCTGCAACCATGGAGCGCCGACGGACGTTTCCATCTGTGTCATCGTGTCGGTTTTCGCGACCGCATGCCGACGGGAGCCGATCCCGCCGAACTCGGTATCATCCCGATGAACGGCGAGCAGCAGTTCATACCCTTTGCCAGTACGTATGCGTGGAATTTCCAGCAAGGAGCCATGTTACAGTGGCACCCCGTGAACAGCGACTCTGAAGTGATCTTCAACACCCGCATCGGTAATGAGTTCAAGGCTGTCATCCGTGACATCTGGTCGGGTGAGGAACGCCTCCTCTCTCGGGCGGTGGCCAATGTCGATCCCCTGGGGCGCTGGGCGTTGGGTATCAACTTCAGTCGCCTTCATGATTTTCGTCCGGGCTACGGGTATGCGGGTATAGTCGATCCCTTCTTCCATGAAGATCATCCCGAAGACGACGGCGTTTTCCTTATAGACTTGCAGGACGGCAGCAGCCGCCTAATCATTTCGTATCGTGATATCGTCGACTTCTTTAAGGAATATGCCTGGCTGGCGGATGTCAAGATCTTGATCAATCACATCACCTTCAACAACGACGGCACCCGATTTGTCTTTTTGGTGCGGACATTTCCCGGCCCGGACCGGCGCTCTTGGCAGACGGCGGTGCTGACTGCCGATACTGACGGCGGCAATATGCGTTGTCTCATTGATTTCGGTATGGCTTCTCACTATTGGTGGCGAGATCCTGAACATATCCTGTTTTGGGCCGGAGTAGGTCGACCGGCGGTCAATGGGCTGTATGTGATAAATGACGTCACCGGTGAGGGCGAGCCGGTTGACCCGGAGTACTTCACGCATGACGGCCACTGCAGCCATTCGCCTGACGGCAGGCGCATTCTCTACGACGGCTATCCGGGTCGCGAAGGATACCGGCGGCTTTATGTGTACGATATCAGCGGGAAGAAGGGTGTGACCCTGGCGACCGTGCGCTCGGAGCCCACGAATCGTCTTTTCAGTGTCGATCTGCGCTGTGACCTGCACCCGCGCTGGAACCGTGACGGAAGTGCCATTTCGTTTGATTCCATGCACGAGGGTCACCGACATGTCTACTGGATTGATCTGGCGGACCTTGATGGACTGCTCAGTTAATGAGAGATCATAAGATCAAAGTTCCGGGGGAAAGGATGGTTCATGTGGCTCAGAACATACTGACGGAGGCTGAGCGACAGGCCAACTGGAGATTGCTCTTTGACGGCAAGACGCTCGAAGGATGGAAAACCACCGGCCAGCCTGAGGGATGGGTGGTCTTCGACGAGGCCATAATGTGCACCGTACGGCGCGGAGGCTATCTGTATACGGAAGAGCAGTTTGAGGATTTCGACCTGTTCTTGGAGTTCAGACTCGCTCCCAAAACGAACAGCGGGGTCTTTGTGCGCTGGTCGGATCTGGGCGATCCCGTCCATACGGGGATTGAAATACAGATTCTTGACAGCTACGGCACCGAGCAACTGACCACGCATACCTGCGGTGCCCTCTATGATATGGTCGCTCCAAGCGAGCATGCTTTCAAACCCGCGGGCGATTGGAATCAGATGCTGATTACCTGTAACGGTCCTTTGATCTCGGTCACTCTCAATGGAAAGAAGATCGCGGAAATGGACGTGGATCGCTGGACGCAGGCGGGTCTCAACCCGGATGGCACCAAGAACAAATTCACCTATGCGTGGGCGGACATGCCGAGGAAAGGACACATCGGTCTGCAGGATCACGGCGGTGTTATTTGGTACCGTAATATCAAGTTGCGACCGCTTTAAACAGACAATTAAAGAAAAAGAAAGGGTGCTGCGTCGATCTTACGCAGCACCCTCGAATACCTATGGATCTTCCGGACGCGGATCTCCGGGAATGCGTGTCTCGGTATCGATCACCAGATTGCCGTGACGCATAAAGCACTCATAGCGATCGAGGCCCCTGCTTCCGGGACCGCTCAGCCACCGCCCCCGGATATCATAGCGGGCATCGGTGCAGTAGCTGGCAAAAACCTGTTCATGGCGCAACCAGCGGACGCGACAGTCATCATGAGGATCCGTGCCGATGAGGACATGATAGTCGCCGCCGTCGTTGATGATGTAAAGCAGACTGCCCTTCTTGATGGTCGTGTTGAGCGGATAGATGCCGCCGGGGGGATAGCTGTCGGGCGACAGATATATGTAGCGGGTTTGACCCGGTAGAAGACGGCCCCCCAGAAAGTAAGCCAGCGCCAAGGCTATAAGCAACATGGCGAGTTTGATGGGCAAGCTCATAATGCCTCGCTTTTGGCTTTGAGTTGCAGACCAACGCTTTTTTTTCATAGCGTCTAAATTGTATCACGACAGAGACTGGGCAGCAATGCATATTGTGCTGGCCCCCGCAATAGTGCATAATGGTATAGGAAACGACGTTAACCGTGACGTGGCTTTTGACCTAACGGCCTTCTGGTCATTTGCCCCTATGAACCGATCGCTACGAGGTTTACGATGATGAGTGGGATAGTGTGACGCTCCGCATCAGACGGAGTGTGTTGTTGTGTGTAAGTATGGAGCTTTATGGCTTGTCCATGTCTTTTGGCGCGTCGATGTTGCAGTTTCAGTATTGATGTCGATCTGAACTCGAGGTAAATCGACGATTTTTTGCAGGAGGTGACGTCCCGTGAGTGTTGATTCGGCGACCACCGTGCAAGCACAAACGGAGACATACGACGAAGCCAGCGATGTTATTGAAATTCGCTGGCATGGGCGTGCGGGCCAGGGTGCCAAGACGGGTGCGCTGTTGGTGGGCGAGGCGGCTTCGGGCGCAGGCAGGTATATTCAGGCCTTTCCGGAATATGGTCCGGAGCGCATGGGGGCCCCTGTAGTGGCCTACAACCGTATCAGCCGCGAACCCATCACTCTGCACTGTGGTATTGAAAACCCGCGCTATGTAGTCATATTGGACACCACTCTTGCCGGGCAAATCGACATGACAGCCGGTGTTCCCGACGGCGGCGCCATGATTGTTAACGCCTCATGGAGTCCGGCTGAAGCTCGTGAAAAACTCGGTATAACCAACCCTTCAGTACGTGTCTATACGATCGATGCCACGGCAATCTCCTTAGAGAATATCGGCCGGCCGATTCCCAATACCCCAATGTTGGGTGCACTCAACCGTGTGGCAGGCCTGTTGGACATCGACAGCCTTCTGGCGAGCGTGCGGAAGAAGCTTGAGCAAAGATTCCGCAACAGGCCCGAGATTGTCGAGGGTAACGTTGAGGCCGTAAGGCGGGCCTACGAGGAGGTGCAGGGGGAATGAGTGACGTGGCTCAGCAGAAAGCCAACCCGATCCGTCCGAATGCCGGTTGGAAGGAGCTGCCTTGGGGCGGCATCATCCCGACCGGAGGCACGGCCCGAGATTTTAAGACCGGTGGCTGGCGCTCCAATCGTCCCATCTGGGACTCTGAGAAGTGCATCTCATGCATGACCTGTTGGATATACTGCCCGGACATGTCCATCGAGGTCGAAGACGGCAAGATGGTCGGTATCGATTACGATCACTGCAAAGGTTGCGGTATCTGCGCCGAGGTCTGTCCTCCTCGAGTAAAGGCTATTACCATGAAACCCGAAGGTGTCTAGGAAGGAGGTTGTCTGATGGCAGTACAAAGAAGGTCGCCTGCAGAATCTGTAGCTATGACCGGTAACGAAGTTGTAGCCGATGCCATGCGCCAGATCAATCCGGATGTCGTGGCAGCCTATCCGATCACACCGGCGACGGAAATCGTGCAGATATTCTCCGGCTATGCCGCTGACGGCCGTGTAGACACCGAAATGGTGTTAGCCGAAAGTGAGCACTCCGCCATGAGCGCGACCATTGCGGCGTCAGCCGCGGGAGCGCGGGCAATGACGGCCACCTCATCGCAGGGGCTCCTGCTCATGCATGAGATGCTCTATGTCGCTTCAGGTGCGCGGCAGCCGATCGTCATGCCAGTGGTCAACCGTGCGGTGTCAGCGCCGCTTAACATCCATTGCGACCACTCCGATACGATGGGCTCCCGTGACTCGGGCTGGATCCAGATTTACAGTGAAAACGCCCAAGAGGCATATGACAATCTGATTCAGGCCATTCGCATTGCAGAGCATCCGAAAGTCCAGTTGCCCTGTATGGTCATGATGGACGGATTCATCATCAGTCATGGTATGGAAAATGTCTTCACTTTGCCGGATGAGAAGGTTAGGGAGTTCATCGGCGTCCGTGAGCCGCACTATCCGCTCTTGGATGTTGACAATCCCGTGACTTTCGGTCCGGTTGATTTTACCGACTTCTACTTCGAGCACAAGAGACAGCAGTTTGAGGCGATGCTTGAAGCTAAGAAGGCCATTCTCGAAGTGGCAGCGGAGTTTGAAAAGATCTCCGGGCACAGCTACGGTCTGTTCGAAACCTACCAACTCGAAGATGCAGAGATGGCTATCGTAGTGATGAGCTCTGCAGCGGGTACATCACGCTATGTCATCGATCGGTTGCGCCGCCAAGGTCAGAAGGTGGGTATGCTGAAGCCTCGCGTTTTCAGACCCTTCCCGGCCGAAGAGCTGGCTGAAGCTTTGAAAGACATACCTGTGGTGGCTGTTATGGACCGCGCAGACAGCTTCAGCGGCGAGGGCGGACCGCTCTTTGCTGAGATTCGTTCGGCGCTTTATGAATGTGAAAAGCGCCCCACAATGGTCAACTATGTCTTCGGTCTCGGTGGCCGCGACGTGCGAGTCGAGAGCATAGAATCGGTGTATCGCGATCTAGACATTATCCGCAGAACCGGTGTGGTAGGCCCACGGGTCCGCCACCTGGATGTGCGCGAGTAGGAGGTAACGGAAGATGGTTGCACCACTTAAGGTACTATCCAACCGCTCCGACCGCCTGACAAGCGGACATCGGGCTTGTCCGGGCTGCGGCTTTCCCATCGTGCTGAAGATGGTGCTATTGGCCACGGAAGACCCGGTGGTTGTGGCAAATGCAACAGGGTGTGCCGAGGTTTGCACGAGCATATTCCCCTATACTTCATGGAATGTGCCTTGGATTCACAGCGCGTTTGAAAACTCCGCAGCGACGGCATCAGGTGTTGAGGCGGCTTACAGATCCCTGAAGCGCCAGGGTAAGATTGATCCCGACCGTACGATCCGCTTCGTCGCTTTCGGCGGAGACGGCGGCACGTATGACATCGGCCTGCAGTCGCTGTCCGGTGCCATGGAGCGCGGTCACAATATGTTGTACGTCTGCTATGACAACGGGGCGTACATGAATACCGGTATTCAGCGTTCATCTGCGACACCGGTGGGGGCGCATACAACCACGTCTCCGGTCGGCAAGCAGAGCACGGGTAAGCGTGAGAGCCGCAAGGATCTGGCCGCCATCATGGCCGCCCACGACATTCCCTACGTGGCTCAGGCTTCGATTCATAACCATCGGGATCTCATGCGCAAGGCCGAGAAGGGACTCCATGTGGACGGGCCGGCGTTCCTTAACGTCTTGTCGCCGTGTCCTCTCGGCTGGGGTACCAATCCCGCCATGGGCGTAGAGTACTCCAGGCTGGCGGTGGAGACCTGCTTCTGGCCTCTGTTTGAGGTGGAAAACGGTGAGTGGAAGCTCTCCTACAAGCCGCGGAAGAAGCTTCCCGTTAGTGAGTTCTTGAAAGACCAGGTCCGCTTCCGCCATCTGTTCAGAGATGAGAGCCTGATCGAAGAGATTCAGGCGGACGTCGACAGACGCTGGCAGCAGCTTCTGGAGCGTTGCGGTGAGAGCGGCGAGTAATCTAAGGTAACCCAATCGGGCGGGGCCATCAGCTCCGCCCGGTTCTCTTACGCCCAGCCAACCAGTCGAGCCAAGAACGTGAGGGTAAAGGTGACTGCCGAGGCCACCGCCAGGGGAAGCAGTGCAGCCAGTGCCGTCCATTTGAGCTCCTTTGTCTCCGTGTGGATGGTTATCAGTGTGGTGGCACAGGGAAAGTGGAGCAACGAGAAAAGCATGACGTTGAGCGCGGTTAACCAGGTCCATCCGTTCTGATCGATGAGTATCACCTTCAAGGCGGCCAGGCCGCTCACCTCGATCATCGCCCCCGCCGCCAGATAGCCCATGAGCATGATGGGCATTACTATTTCGTTGGCGGGCAATCCCAGAAAAAAAGCAAGAAGAATCATGCCGTCCATACCCAGAGCCTTTCCGGGCCCGTTGAGGGCCGTAGCCATATGAGCGAGCAGACTGGCATCTCCGATATGGATATTGGCCAACAGCCAGACCAGGCCGCCTGCCGGGGCCGCCACCACCACTGCCCGGTAGAGAACCTTGGCCGTGCGGTCGACCAGAGAACGCATGATGACGCGGCCGGGTTGCGGCTTGCGATAGGGTGGCAGCTCCAGAACAAATCGGGAAGGGAGTCCGCCCAACAGGGTGTGAGAGAGTAGCCATGAGACACCCAATGTGACGGCGAATCCGGTTAACACCATTCCGACTACCGTCCCGACGGCTAAGACGGTTCCCCGGGCGGCCAAAAAGAGCGAGGCCATGGCGATGAGAGTGGGGAAACGGCCGTTACACGGGACGAAGGTATTAGTGAGGATGGCGATCAGCCGTTCGCGGGGTGATTCGATGATGCGCGTGGAGATCACTCCGGCCGCATTGCATCCAAAACCCATGGCCATCGTCAGGGCCTGCTTGCCGTGAGTGCCGACGCTGCGAAAAAGACGATCAAGATTGAACGCCACGCGGGGGAGATAGCCCACATCCTCCAGGAGCGTAAAGAGCGGAAAAAAGATGGCCATCGGCGGTAACATGACCGAAACGACCCAGGCCAGTCCTCGATACACCCCCAAGACGAAGAAACCATGCAGCCATTCGGGAGTGCGCAGGCTTTCCAGAAAGAGGCTCAGGTATCCTTCAACGGTGAAAAAGACGGTGGCCAGAAGCTGTGATGGGTAGTTCGCGCCGACGATGGTTAACCAGAAGACGATTCCCAACAGCGAGATCATAACCGGAAAGCCCCACAGTCGGGATGTCAGGATATCGTCGATGCGATGGTCCCAGTCGGGACCTTGGTCGGTCTTTGTGGTCGTCTTCTGCGCCAGATGGGCTGCTTTTTCATAGATACGGGTGAGAAGGTGCTCTCTGAGATCCAAGGGGTTGGTTACGGGTGTCTCGGCAAGGGGTTGACGTTTCTCGCTCATCCGACAGCCTCCCTGGCGGGAATAGCAGATATATGGCATGCTATGGGTCGAATGAGTATTGTGTTCCTGGCATCCGCCCGGGAGACAAGGTATAGTGTCCTCCGTGGCGAATAGAAGGGGACAGATTGACATGTTAGGGGGAAACAGTAGTTGCAGATTGTCGCCTATCGACCTGAGCATCTGTCTCGGATCTTGGAATTGACGGCTGAGGGCTTTCAGGGAGTCAGCATTGATCATCTCGTCGAGCAACGCTTCGGCTTCATAGAGCCCGGCTGGCGAGAGCGAAAACTGACGGATCTTCGTTCGGCCGCCGAGCGTGAGCCCGAAGGGATCTTTGTGGCGGTCAAAGAAGGCGAAGTTATTGGCTATATCACGGTTAGCATCTCCCGAGCAAAATCGCTTGGCCGGATAGCCGACATGGTTGTCGACGCGCGTTTTCGTCGTCAGGGCATCGGCTCAAAGCTCATTGAGCGGGCTCTCGACTATATGAGAGAGCAAGGAATGCGTCTGGCCAAAATCGAGACTCTGACCAACAACGAGGCGGGGCAGGCTGCCTATCCCAAGCATGGTTTTGTGGAAGTGGCTCGCCAGATCCATTATGTTATGCCCCTGCAGGATACTCCGGCGGAGAAATGAGGTCGGACATGGAGCTGTTGGCCAAGGCGGAGCGACTGACACATATACTGCAGGACATGGGAAGTGCCCTTGTGGCCTTCTCCGGGGGCGTTGACAGCTCACTGCTCCTGCACTTTTGCCACAAGGCACTTGGCGAGCGCTGTGCGGCGGTCACACTGCACACGCCCGTGCACGTTCCGGAGGAGCTGGACTATGCCCGGTTTGTCGCCCGGACCATCGGAGCTCGGCATCTTGTGGTGGAAGATGACCAACTCGGCGATCCCGATTTTGCGGCCAATCAGCCCGACCGTTGTTATGTGTGTAAAAAGAGGATCTTCGCCAAGGTGTTGGCACTGGCCGAAGATCTGGGCTACGCCTACGTGCTCGATGGCTCCAATGCCGACGACAGCGCTGACTTTCGTCCGGGAGCTCTTGCGGCCCGGGAGCTCGGTGTGCGCAGCCCACTGCAAGAGTTGGGGATCACAAAAGAAGAGATTCGCCGATTATCCAAAAGCGTCGGCCTGCCAAACTGGGACACGCCGTCTTCGGCCTGTTTGGCCTCGCGTTTTCCCTACGGCGAGGCTATCACGGCGGAGAAGTTGCTGCAGGTGGGCGAGGCCGAGAGACGACTTAGGGCCCTGGGGCTGCAGCAACTTCGGGTGCGCTATCATGGTGAGTTGGCCAGGATCGAAGTGCCTGCGGACGACATGAATCGTGTGCTGGGCGACAGAGAAAAGGTGGTCAAAGAACTCCGCGATGTGGGCTTTAGCTACGTCACCCTGGACCTTCTCGGCTATCGCACGGGTAGCATGAATGAGACACTGAGCACACAGGCTATGAATGAAGCACTACCTCCTAGGCTCGACAATGAAGATCGGTGTGTCGAAGGCCATCTCTAGATCCCCGGCTTTCAAAATCACCTCTCCGTATACAGCCCTATAAAGAGCACTGTGTCGCGTGATTTCGAAGGTGTGTCTTTCACCGCCGGTTACGCTCTCGTGTGACCATCTGGCGTTACGGAAGTCGCGGCTGAGCGCCGTTGCGGACCACAGATTGAAAGCGACAGACGGCGTGGGAGAGATCACTTCCAGGGTAAAATCCTCGTCGCTTTCGGTGACATTCCATTTGACGGGACCGACTTCGGGACCCCGGGTCTGGGTGATGAAGAACCCGGCCAGGGTGGCCAACACCCGCGGGTAATTCGAAAGATCATGCCCCCCGTTGGGATCGTTGTGAATCCATGTGTCACCGGGCAGATCCGCGATATACAGATTTGTGGCGTCCGTGGGCCAGTAAGGATCATTGCTGCCCCGGATGATGAGCTTGGGCAAGGTGTAGCGGTCTTTGTACGCGTACGGATCGACGATATCCACCAATTTGAGTCCCTGCTCGGTCGCCAGTCTCTGCTGCAGGCTTCGATCGGTGTAGTCGTGGATCGCAATGCTGTAAGAACCGAAGCTCTTCACGTGGAGCTCCATTTGGCGGTTGAGATCCAGGTTATCATAGGCGATGGGAGCGACGACAGAGATGCGATCGTCAACCGCTGCGGCCAACCAGGAGGTCCAGCCGCGTTTTGAGCCGCCTGTAACGAGAAAATCTTCCACGTCCAGCTCAAGCCGGGAACGGCAGAACTCGGTGATGACGTCCAATGCCCGGACCGCGGCTTTGGTCATCGGTACCAGGGCCGGCCACGTGGGATCTTCGGTCTCGAAGAACTTGTCGAAGGTCAGGGCGATCAAAGCGTCTTCTTTGAGACCGCCGAACAGTGGTTGATTGGGAACATCAAAGAGAACGGCGACAGGGGCGCCTATCATTTGCGCCAGTTGTGTCATGAGGGTGACTTCGGTGGTTCCCGATCCGCTGCCCGTAATAAACAAAAGCGCCGTGTTGCCTACCATCTCTCCGTCAGGAATGACCAGGTAAAGCCGGTGTTGCCAAACCGTCTCTTTCCAAGTTTGAGAGGTAAACGTTATCTGATGCAAGGAGCCGCCGGAGGGTACGGGCAGACTGGTGAGCAACTGCCATTTGTAGACTGAGTCAGGGGCTGTGACGTACTCGTCGAGAGGGAGCGTCTCCCCGCTTGCAGCCGATGGGCACAGCAACAACCCGACGATGAGAATCAGCGCTGCGTGCTTCTTAACAAACCGCATTATTGTCGCCTCCTTGTGAAGGTACTTCTTTCCGGCCCGATGCCATTCGGGTAATAGATTGAACTAGATACAGCCCTCCTTTCAGAACACCGATGCGTTCGTCCAGGTAAACCTTTTGTTAATAGCTGCAAGATCATGTTGCCATGAGACTTCTGCTCGGATTACAATGACTGTGAGAGGCGTCACCGCGCCAATGCTATCTTACAATGCCATTTATGATGAAGCAATCCAGCTCGAATTTTAACAAGCGTTGTGACGTCTGCTTAGAGCAGTATTCATTGCAGCAGCGGATGTACTCTTAAACTTCACAGGGATGCCAGTGGTTGTTTTTCCAAATGCGGCGGGGGATCGCTTCTGTAGGCAAGCGGTCCTTCGTCGCGTTATATAAAAATTCCTCCCTTGAGGCTGCTTCATTTTTGCCGGTCTGTGCTATGATAGGCAAAGAAGGGAGGGCATTTTGATGGCCAAAACACGGCGTCAGCTGGGGGCTGACCCCGCGTTAGGATTGCGTATGTTGGCCACCATGCTCATGTTGGCTGCGCTGTACAGCGCCTTTGTCTGGGTCCTATGGCAGGCGGGGGCCGGGACGGTTACGATTATCTTCTTTGTGGCAGTGATGGTGGGCATTCAGTACTTCTTCTCCGATCAGCTGGTTCTGGCTTCCATGCGGGCTCGGATTGTTACCCCCAATGAAGAGCCCGGGCTGCACGCGACAATTGCCCGGCTGGCAGCTGTTGCGGACATGCCGATTCCGCGTTTGGCAATCATGGAAAGTGATGTGCCGAACGCCTTTGCCACGGGGCGCAGTCCGGGTCATTCCGCCGTTGCCGTCACCCGCGGCCTTATTCGTCGTTTGAACCCGGCCGAGCTTGAGGCCGTCTTGGCCCACGAATTGTCGCACATCAAACACCGCGATGTGGCGGTGATGACGTTCGCCAGCTTCTTCGCCACCGTTGCCTCGCTTATAGTTCAGAATGTCTTCTATATGCGTCGCTATGGCGGAATGGGGATGGGAAGGCGCCGAGGTCGTTCTGATCGCGGCGGAGAGGGGCTGATGATCGTGTGGCTGGCCGCTTTCGTGGTTTGGGCTGTCAGCTACTTCCTCATTCGGGCCTTGTCACGCTATCGCGAGTATGCTGCCGATCGCGGAGCGGCGATTCTCACTGGTTCTCCGGCCAACTTAATGTCAGCTCTGTTGTCCATCAGCGGGGCCATGGATCGCATTCCGGTTCAAGATATGCGTGAAGTCAGCGGGCTTAACGCCTTTCTCATCGTGCCGGCCCTTCGGCGGGAGTCTTTGGCGGAGCTTTTTTCTACGCATCCTTCTTTGGAGCGCCGCTTGGAGAACTTGCAGCGCATCGAGCAAGAGATGCGCAGCTAGGCACGACAAATTATCGACAGAGGCGTGGAACATATGCGGTTCTTTGACTGGTTGTTC
>FZPS01000018.1_pt700 | contig 13908 bp, 13 predicted proteins | sample 1817821 | NCBI WGS metagenome assembly FZPS01 (sample SAMEA104158645, study PRJEB21678) | metagenome | place: Germany | collected 2015-04-21 | reverse complement strand
TATTCCAAAAAACTACATTGATCCGGGTGATGCCCTTACCCAGCTGACTTATGCTGTTGTTATTGACAGGTCCCAGCAGAACCAGGCGGCTTTCGAACTGTCGGACAATGAGATCCGGATGGTGTCATATACCTTGGCTACAACCGGGCTGAAAGGTCCGTCCTCCTTCGAAACCCCGCTGGGAACCTATAAAGCGCTGGAGAAAAAAGATCGTTTCCATTACCTGAAGGACGGTTCTGATGAAATTGCCGGATATGCCCCCTTTGCCATCCGCTTTTGCGGAGGTGCCTATGTCCATGGTGTACCTGCAGCCTATGAGGAAAAGGATGGAGAACTTATTGACCCGGGCATAAAAGAATACCTGCATACCATAGGTACCTTTCCCCGTTCTCATATGTGTGTAAGAAACTTCTCCAGCCATGCGGAATTCCTTTATAACTGGCTGAAACCGGAAAACGGCGCTGTGATAGTGATAGAGTAAAATTATTCAAATATTAATAATGAAGACTGGGAGGAATTAATATGCAGACACGGGTATGGGGAAAAGAATTTGCCCAACCTCCGCTGTCCTTTTGGATGGCATCGGTAAGTTTTCCTGACTTCGAGCAGTTAAATGAAAACCTGGATGTGGACGTGGCTGTTGTCGGAGGTGGAATTGTCGGTATTACATCTGCCTTCCTGCTGAAACAGAGCGGCCTTAAGGTGGCTCTCCTGGAGGCAAGCAGGATCCTTCACGGCACTACCGGACATACCACAGCCAAAGTAACGGCACAGCATGACATAATTTACAGTACCATAAAAGGAAAGATGGATCAGGAGAGCGCCGAACAATACGCTATGGCCAATCAGGCTGCAATTACAGCCATAGAGACTATTATCCGGCAAAACAACATCGAGTGCGACTTTTTATGGCAGCCTGCCTATGTTTACACGCAGGATGAAAACTATATTTTACAGATACAGGAAGAAACCGAAGCGGCAATCAGTCTGGGATTTCCGGCAGCTTTTATGGATGAAATCCCCCTTCCCTTTAAGGTAAAGGCAGCACTCCGCTTTGACAATCAGGCCCAGTTTCATCCACTAAAATACCTTCTGGCTCTTGCTGCCTGGATTCCGGGAAATGGAAGCTATCTATTTGAAAATACCAAAGCAACAGACATTCACGTCCAGCCCGGATACCGCATCTCCACCGATACAGGTTTCAGCGTAAAGGCTCCCAACGTAATTGTTGCTACCCATTACCCATTCTATGACGGAAACGGCATGTATTTTGCCCGTATCTATCCTGTCCGTTCATATGCCCTTGGGGTTACCATATCTGATTCCTATCCGGGAGGAATGTATATTTCAGCAGAAGACCCCGGACATTCTTTCCGTTCCCACCCAATGGACAACGGTGAAGAATTGATTATAGTCGGCGGAGAACACCATAAAACCGGCCAGGGCGGAGATACCGGGATTCACTATCAAAACCTTATGGAAACTGCCCGCAATACCTTTCAGGTAAAGGATATGCTGTATCGCTGGTCTACCCAGGACTACACAACCATGGATCAGGTCCCCTATATTGGTCCACTGAATTCAAAGGATCCCGGAATATATGTAGCCACCGGCTTTCGTAAATGGGGTATGACTAATAGTACGGCTGCTGCCATGATATTGAGAGATTACATTCTTGGTAAGGAAAACCAGTGGGCTCCGGTGTTTCTGCCATCCAGGTTCAAACCTGCTGCCTCTGCAGGTAAGTTTATAATGGAAAATGTAAACGTGGCAAAGCATCTTATTAAAGGCAAGCTGACAGCTGCAGACGTTCATATGGATATAATACCCGGTGAGGCCAAAGTAGCAGAGCTTGACGGTAAAAAAACAGGGGTATTCCGTGACATGCAGGGGCAGCTTCATGCTGTTGATACCACCTGTACCCATATGGGCTGCGAACTGCAGTGGAATGCAGCCGAACATTCATGGGACTGCCCCTGTCATGGCTCCCGTTTCACATATGAGGGAAAAGTCATCGAAGGACCTGCACAGAAGCCGCTTACCAGGCTTGAAATAAATGACAGCCAGGACAGCAGCCCCGGGAAATGAAAATTATATACCGGTAACTTTATCTACAGCAAAGCTATGTTGGCTTTTTCACACAAAGCGATCATTTCATCAGACCAGACCGAAGACTGCACCTCGCCAATATGGGCTTTGTTCAGCAGAAACATACAGATTCTGGATTGCCCGATACCGCCGCCTGCCGTGTATGGCAGCCGTCCATTCAGTAATTCCTGATGGAAAAGGAGACTTTTTCTTTCTTCGCATCCAGCCAGTTTCAGCTGTCTGAGCAAAGCCTCTTCATCAACCCGAATTCCCATGGAGGATACCTCAAAAGCCCGTTCCAGCACGGGATACCAAAAAATGATATCGCCATTCAATTCCCAGTCATCATAATCCGGTGCCCTTCCATCATGGGGAATTCCGGACTTTAACTTTCCGCCAATCTTCATAATGAATACAGCTTTCTTTTCTTTGGCTATGGCGTCCTCCCTCTGCTTGGGAGTCAGCTGCGGATACCTGTCCTCCAGCTCCTGTGTGGTGATAAAGCTGATGCTGTCCGGCAAATATGAATCCAAAACAGGATATCTGTTCAATATAAAGCTCTCAGCGTCTTTGAAAACCCTGTAAATACTCTCCACAATATTTCGCAGAGTTGCTTCATTTCTTTCTTCTTTTTTTATTATCTTTTCCCAGTCCCACTGATCTACATAAATGGAATGCATATTTCCCAAGTCTTCATCCCTGCGAATAGCATTCATATCGGTATACAGACCCTCATGGCAATTAAAATTGTAACGTTTTAAGGCCATTCTCTTCCATTTGGCCAGGGAATGGACAATTTCCACCTTCTTACCGCCTATTCCCTTGACCTCGAAGGATACCGGCCGCTCCACCCCGCTTAGATTATCGTTCAAACCGGATTCCGGTCTGACAAAAAGAGGCGCAGAAACCCGAACCAGGTTCAACTCCCTGGCCAGCCTGTTTTCAAAATAATCCTTTATTTGTTTGATAGCTACAACGGTTTCTCTTAAACTAAGAGGCGAACTGTAGCCCTGAGGCAGAATCAGTCCTTCTGCTGTCTCATACATTGAATAACCTCCGTGATTATGATTAAGTATATTTCTACCTATTGTACTACAAACGGGTTTCAAGTGAAACTACATTTTTTCAAGTCATTTCTCAAATTGTCTTTTTGCATCTGTTTTCAATGATATAACGCTTATGTAAAAACTACAAATCACTTGTCAAGTGTGATAGAATAAAACAATAAAGAGCCGGACTGTATGCTACAGGTTCTGCATGAACATCCATTTTTTCCATATAATAGACACATGAAACGGAGGGCTATTCATATGAGGATCTCATATAACGCATTAAGAAAGATGATGTTGTTTCTGTTGGCTGCTGTCATTCTGGTCTGGAGCATTGCTTCCCCTGTCCTGGCAAGTTCGGATACTTCTGCTGAAAATCAGGCAGAAACACAAACTGATACAGAAGAACAAACAGAAGCTGAGACTGAAGAAGAGTCCGAACCTGAAACAGAAGCACCATTGGAATTTGAATCCATAGCTGAAACAGCCTTGTTAATGGAATTTTCAACAGGTAAGATATTATATGAAAAAAATGCAGATGTTCCCATGCCGCCCGCCAGTATAACCAAGATAATGACCCTGCTCCTTGGTTTCGAAGCCATAGAACGCGGGGAAGCGGATTGGGACGACATGGTCCTTGTCTCTGAAAAGGCATGGCGGGAGACAGGCTCAGTAATGTTTTTGTTGGTTGATACTCAGGTCCCTTTAAGGGATATTATAACCGGAATTTCCGTGGTTTCAGCCAATGACGGCTGCGTTGCCCTGGCTGAGCATTTGAACGGAACAGTGGAATCCTTTGTCCGCCTGATGAATAACCGGGCGAAGGAATTGGGTTTAACCAATACCCAATTTAAAAACCCCCATGGGCTGCCGGCTGAAGGTCATTATATGAGTGCAAGGGATATTGCCGTTCTGGCAAGGTATCTCATTGACAAATTCCCGGAAATACTGGAAATTGAATCTACCAGAGAATTCACATTTAATGATGTGCTCCAGTTTAACCGCAATCCTCTCCTTGGGGTATATCCCGGAGCAGATGGCTTAAAAACAGGCAGGACCGATGAAGCTGGGTATTGTCTGGTAGGCACTGCAATGCAAAACGGAATGCGTATGATTTCCGTTGTATTAAGAACTGAAAGTGATGAAGAACGACTGGCAGCCTCCCGTGAACTGCTGGATTACGGCTTCCACAACTTTGAGTTCGCAGAAGCTGTCAGTGAAGGGGATATCGTTGGTGAAGTCAATATTAAAAGCGGTAAAGATTTGACAGTTCCTATCAAAATTGACCAATCCGCAACTGTTCTGATTCCAAAAGGCAGAGATGGGGATATCAAAGTCTCCCTGTCCGTGAAAGATGATCCCATTTTCGCACCGGTGGAGGCGGAAACTGAGATCGGGGAGGCTGAAATACGCCTGGACGATGAGCTGCTGGCAACTGTAAAAATAAGCACAGCGAAGGGTGTTGAGAAGGCCGGCTTTTTTGAATTGATATGGAGAGAAATTGTGAATTTCTTCAAATCTCTGTTTCAAATCAGCACAGAGGGATAAGTATGAACTAACTGAGAATTCTTATTTTACATCAGATACGGTTTATGGTAATATACTGAATAAATATTCATGCAGGAGGCTGGAATTATGAGTGGAACATTCACCAACACCCGTAAGCTGACTTTCCTTGCTTTGATGCTGGCCATTACCATTATTCTGGATTTGACTCCGCTGGGTGCCGTGCCGCTCGGTACCATAAGCGCAACTGTTACCCACATACCCACAATACTGACCGGAGTCATACTTGGCCCGCTGGCAGGCTGGATTATGGGAACCCTGATGGGTCTTACCTCCCTGATTCATGCCCTTACCCGCCCTGCAACCATTATCGATCCTCTGTTCATTCACCCCCTGGTTTCCGTACTTCCCAGAATGTTTATAGGGATCACTGCTTATTACACCGGTCAAGCGCTCAAAAAAGCCGTTAAAGTGCCTGCTGCCAGCTTTGCAGCGGGAGTTGTCGGCAGCATAACCAACACTGTTCTGGTATTCCTGATGCTGTACCTGGTATATGCAAAAAAAGTACTGGAACTGGTCGGGGCACAATCATATATGGCAGTTATTCTGCCGGTTCTTACGACTAATGCCATTGCCGAGGCTGTCATCTCAGGTCTAATCACCATGGCAGTTGTGCTTGCTTACAATAAATACAGCAAAAGTGAGATTTAACAACAATTTTTGTTATTAGGATAATTTAATGCAGCTTGAGGGAACAGATTGGAGTATATGTCATGTCAATTGTAGTTGGAATCGATGTAGGAGGCAGTACCACAAAAATAGTCGGCCTGGAAAATGATCGGCTCATCAGTCCGATGCTGGTTAAGGCTAATGATCCCATAGCCTCCATTTACGGTGCTTTTGGAAAGTTTATGAGTGCCAATAAATTGGATCTGGAAGATATACAGCATATAAAAGTAACCGGCGTGGGTTCCTCTCATATATCCGAGTCTCTGTATGGAATCCCTACAGGAAAGGTGGATGAATTTAATGCAATTGGCAAGGGGGGGCTGTTCCTGACCAGCCTGAACCGGGCCATTATTGTAAGCATGGGTACAGGTACCGCCTACATCATATCCGACGAAAATGGAGAAAGACACATTGGGGGTACAGGAATAGGCGGCGGCACACTGCTGGGGCTTTCCAATAAAATGCTTAACATACGCCATTTTGACGACTTGATTGAATTGGCTCAGAACGGTAACCTTGCAAATGTAGATTTGAATATAGGCGACATAACCAGGGACAGGCTGGAAAACCTTCCCCCTGAAATTACCGCCTCCAATTTTGGAAAAATAAGCGATCTGGCTTCAAAAGCTGATATAGCGCTGGGCATTATAAATCTGGTATTTCAAACAATAGGAATGTTTGCAGTCTTTGCATCTCGTATTCACGGAACCAATGATGTAGTGCTTACCGGCAATCTGACAACCGTGCCGCAGGCCAATGTAATTTTTGACACTATTCACAGGCTGTACCAGGTTAATTTCCATACGCCCAAAAACGCTGAATATGCCACGGCCGTGGGAGCAGCTCTTTCACCGGCTAAAGAAGTATTGAGTGTAGAAAGTAAGTAGGGCTAATAATATCGGCTGGACTGGGCCTGAAAAGCGTTCACTATATGATTTATGCAAAAGGTGTTATCCCGATTTACTATCACCTCAAGTACATCAAAACGGCAGGAAGAATCTATTCTGCCTGTTTCTTTCAGGAAATACAAGGCTAGCTGTTCATATTTCAGTCGCTTTTTATAGTTCACCGATTCTGCAGGATAACCGTATGCAGTACTCCTTCTGGTTTTCACCTCAACAAAGATTAACTGATCTCCCTGGCTTGCAATGATATCTACTTCACCCAATGCACTTCTGTAATTTCTGCGCAGTATTTCCCATCCCCTGGAGGAAAGGTAGCTGCAGCCCTGCTCCTCTCCCCATTTACCCAGTTCTTGTCTTTCTCTGCTCATAGTATCCCCATTCCGCTTCTGCCTGCCTTATCCTATTTCTAAATAGTTTGTCATCTATAGTTGTAATTTTTTCCATATTCAGTATAGCAGGCTGTAAAAAGGCTGTCAATTCACCCAATTATTATTAGTTAATTTATTAAAGAGTCAACATATTAATACAAATAATAGATATATACTATACAAATTGACAAATGTATTGTATAATTACAAAAAAGCAACGATTAATTAACATTTGTGTCATATTTGCTTAAAATCCATTTCGAGGTGAATTCAGTTGAAGAAACGATACATACCTGCCTGTGCCTTGCTTCTTTCTTTGTTTATGACTGTTTCAGTATTTGCTTCAAGTCTGAAGGATGCAAAGAAAGAACTTGATTCTGTGTCAAAAAATATCGAGGAAGCCAAAGACGAATTAACTCAGATAGAAGAAGAAAAAGATGAAGTCCGCAGACAACTGAATGCAATCGAAAAGGAACTCAAGGCAAAGGAAGATGAACTGGCTGCAGTCGAGAAACAGCTGATTAAAACCCAGTCCGAGCTTGAGACAACCCAACAGGAACTGCAGGCAACCGAAGATGAGCTTACGCAAACCCAGGAAGAGCTGGAAGAGCTGCGTGCTGATCTGGATGAGGCCATTCATCAGGCCGAGGAACAAGAACGGCTGAATGCAGCAAGGCTCAGAGCCATGTATATGAACAGTACTGCATCCTATCTTGAGCTGTTATTGGAATCAAAAAGTCTGAATGATCTGCTCAACAGGGTGGATATGATTGTTCAGATGATTACATATGATCAACAAGTATTCGAAAACATGCTGCTTTATCGGGATGAAGTGGAAGATAAAAAAATCGCATGCGAAGATCAGGAACAAAAGATATTGGACTGCCTGAAAGAAATAGAGCAAAAAAAGAGCGAGCTTGAACAGAAGGAAAACGAAATCAAGGCTGCAAAAAAACATATATCCCGGCAAAAGAGCGAAATCCAGACTGCTCAGACTGAAAAGGAAAAGCTCATGTCCCAGTTAAGCGAAGAAGAAGTCAGAATTCGCGAAGAGCTGAACCAAATGGATAAGGAATCCAAGGAACTGGAGCAAAAGATTCGTGAGCTTACCAAAGCTGAGGAAGAAAGAAGAAAAGCCGAAGAGGCAAATAAAAAAGCCGACAGGGGAGGCAGCGGCAAAAGCCACAGCAGTACAGGCATGATATGGCCGGTACCGGGCTACAGTCATATCTCATCCCCATTTGGCTACAGAATCCATCCAATAACCAAAGAATACCGAATGCACAAAGGTATCGATATTTCCGGCGTAAACATCAAGAACAAACCTGCAGCAGCCGTTCAAGACGGCACAGTAATCTTAGCTCAGTATTATGGGACCTATGGAAATACTGTAATAATTGATCATGGAGGCGGCATCACCAGCTTATATGCCCATGGAAGTTCTATTAACGTTTCTGTCGGTCAGCAGGTAAAGAAAGGTGATACGGTTCTCCTGATCGGCAGCACCGGCAGATCCACCGGACCCCACCTTCATTTTGAAGTCCGGGAAAACGGTACGCCTGTCAACCCACTTAATTATGTTCCAAGGTAGCGGCAAGACAGTATAAATAATATACAAGACAATAGAATAAAATATAATAATTAGATTTCAGCATTTTACTCAGTACTCAGGCATTCATCATCATAAAACTCAAGGTATGAATGCCTGATTCCATTTTTCTGCCAGCCTAGGATGGAATCAAGGTTAACATTTCTTGCTGCATTGAATATGGCACTGTCTACCTCGCTGTTGGTTTTCTTAAGTTCCCGAATCAATTCCTTCATCTCCCTGCGCTTGCTGGACGTTTTCTTAGCAGCAACCACACATCCGCAATTCATGGCGGCAATGCCGCTGAAGGAAATAAACTTTTTGATATCTTCCTCATGTATATAGCACATGGGTCGAATCAGCTCCATGTTCTTAAAATTGGCTGATTTCAATTTGGGCCTCATGGTTTTAAATGCACCTGCATAAAACAGGTTCAAAAGAGTTGTCTCGATTATGTCATCAAAATGATGTGCAAGAGCAAGCTTATTGCAGCCCAGCTCCTGTGCCTTTGAATACAGAGCTCCCCTCCGCATGCGGGCGCACATATAGCAGGGATAATCACTGGCTATGTGATCAACAATGTCGAATATTCGGGATTCAAATACTTTAACAGGTATGCCAAGATACTCACAATTACTGATCAGCATTTCCCGATTAGACTCATGAAATCCGGGATCCATGGCAATAAACTCCAGTTCAAAGCGGCTGACTCTATGTTTCTGCATCTCCTGAAAGAGCTTTGCCATAAGCAGGCTGTCCTTACCTCCTGAAACAGCTACTGCAATTTTATCCCCGTCTTTTACCAGTTCAAACTCCCTCACTGCCTTATTGAATTTTGACCATAGCCGGCGCCGCCAGGTTTTTGTTATGCTTCCTTCTATCTCCTGCAGCGGCTTTCTTTCCGATAAGGGAATAAGAAGTTCACAACCGCTGCCTGCCAGTTTTTCCAATAATATCACCTCATATGTCAGTTAAGATTTCCTGCAGTTATGTTCAAAGAAATCTCAGTCATACCCTCAGACTTTACCTAAAATGAGCAAGCCGAGATTATCGACCTTTTGCTTTTTCATAGCGGTATTGGGCCAATACCAAATCAATCATCCTGCCATAGCTTCGTTCTCCGTCTGTCTGGTTGTTTGCCTTCAAATAAGCATCGTTGGACTTGGAAAAGGCTTCCCGAACCGGGCCGTCATACTTTGCATGATATTTTGCATTCTCTGCCAAATCCCTTTTAATACCGTCTGACATCTGATCATATAATTCCTGCCATACCTCTCTGCTCTGACTATAAACGGCATTCATGGAATAATTCAAAGCAGACAGATAGCCGGAATAACGAAAATCATCATCCGGATGAAGAATGCAGGTCAGATAGGCTATATAATTGGCCTCGTCCTCCCTGGCAAAACCCAATTGATGGGCAAACTCATGCATCATTGTTGAAATAAGCATGGGGGTGGGAATTTTCATATTGACATTGGGTTCAGCCGTAAAGGGACTGTAGATACCCCAGATATTCGTGTAGGCAATAGCAGATGAAAATAAAAGAGGTTTGGGCCTGCCATAGACAGAATCAAAACCAGGGATATACTGAGCGGCTGCCACATAGCCCTTCCTTGCCCTGGAAAAAGCCCCTTTGGCCCCTCCAAAAGGCACCATGACTCCGGCCTCGTTTTCCACAACCTTTTCCCTGAGAGAGTTTGTCTTTGCCAGTAAATCTTCTGTCACTTCCACCAGTTCTTCAAAGGATGACGGACGCACTTCCAGGCCAAGAATATTTCCCAGACTCTCCCGGTTATAGTTAAGACCCCAGAGGACAACAAAGGAGAAATAAAGAAGACTGACAGCCAGAAGAATATTTAGAACACCAGCACCAAAAATGCTCCAGCGTTTTCCCTTATGTCGTATCAGTTTAATTACCCATAGCACCAGACAGTATACAAGTCCCAGGGCCAGAACAGGCAGCAGCAGTTCTGCTACTGAAAACGGCAGCCGCCCCAGTATATTCCCCATCAGCCAGGAAATCCCCCTGTAGATCCCTGAGGAGTATACCTTTTCTGTCATGCTGCTGTTGCCGCGGGACAGGGCATTTAGAATATAGCCCAAAGGAAGCAGCAATATCAGAAGATATTTCTTTGATAGTCCTTTCTTCATCCAACCAACCCTTGTGTGTTCAAGCTTTTGATCCATAGCACTTTATAATTATAGCATATCTGAGTGAATCCGTAAAAAAACCCGGACTGTAGAAGCCGGGCTTTTCCCCTTACAAGTATTCTGTTTCTGACTTAATTGTTTAAATACCTATTTCAAGATTCTGCGTGCACCCAGGTAGCGGCTGGGATAACTTCCGGAATCCAAAGATCTGATTTCTACCTTTTTATTGGTAGACGATGCATGAATCATCTGATTATTCCCTATATATATTCCGACATGACCGGATGTGGTTCTGGAGCTGTATGGTTTGAATATAACCAAATCACCAGGGGCAAGATTACTCTTGGATACGGGAGTTCCGTTCTTCAGCTGAGACAATGCGCTCCGGTATAGACTGTAACCAAAATGTTTATAAACATAACTGGTAAATCCGGAGCAATCAAAGGCTTTGGGGCCGTTAGCTCCATATACGTAAGGCCTTCCAAGAAACTTCTTTGCGTAGTTGACAACATCCGTACCTGTAACAGAGCCGTTGCTTGGCGGCGGTGCATCCCCATTGCTTGGCGGCGGCGATGCATCACCATTGCCGGAAGAACCGGAATCCCCTCTTGATGTTGACGGTTTTGATGTTGGCTTTGGAGTTGGTTTCGGCGTCGGAGGCTTTTTGGTGCCGATAGCTATAATCTCATCAACAGGATCTTCCACAGTGGTTGTCTGAATGATTTCCCGTTCGATTTCCCTGCCGTTTTCACGTATAATGCGGGCTTGGATTTCCTGTTTACCGTTTTTCCCCTTCTGAACAGTTTTGGTATTTCCCTGAAGCAGGGTATTATCATCCTGTTTTTTGGTATCAAAGGGGATATCCTCTTGGTAGGTAATAACTTCCTTGGTTATAACATTTAATAATTTCTTTTCAGCAGACAGTTTTATTACCTGACCCGGTCTTATTTTATTGGGGTTAATGTCGGGATTAAGTGCAATGATTTCATCCACATCCATTCCCATCTCCCTGGCGAGACCCCAGAAGGTATCATCGTCTCCTGCGATGTGCTCTACGACCCCTTCAGTTCTTTGCTGCAGGAGTTCAAGGGCTTCATCAGCACTTATCAGTTCTTCGTAGTCAACAGTAACCTGCACCAGGCTGAATTCTTCAGAAAATACTGCTTCTTCTACCGTGGTATTCTGAGAGGACTTCAGTTCATCGACATATGGTTTCTTAACAGCTTCAGCCAAAGCTTCTGCTTCTTCTGCAGAACGCACATAGCACAGTGTCTCACCGTTTATATTTATGGCACAAGCCTCAGCCTGCACTTTAACAGCCTTCTTCATTGCGCCGGCAATCTGAGATTCGCTGGTGTATGACGGGGTTTCCGTTTTCACTTCCTTGAAATATACATCTGCGCGGATACTTACATCCTCCGGATAATCATCTCTTATGTCTTCCATGGCAGCATCATAATATGCCAAACCTCTGGCTGCATATTTCACCAGCCCGACCTTTTGATCATTTACGTACATTTCATAGGATGCTTCCCTTTGATCTAAACCGGCAAATGATACCAGGGAAGATGCAAGCAGGACAGAAAGCAGCATTGAAACGGCCGCTTTGATATATTTCATAATGGAACCCCCTCAGGTCATACCTGTTTGTTACATTTTTGTTTCATAATTTTGCGTTTTTGTTACATTATAAAATATATTCGACATATTTTAAATAATTCCTGCCTGAAACATTTTTTTGTTTAAATATTTTTAAGCTGACTTAAAGCAGATCAACCCCTTCCTCCTGCTCCAGCCAATAGCAGTATTGGTCCTTGCAGGAGCAGGGGCTTCTGTGTTCACAGGGATCCAATTCCAGTATCTCCAGTATTTCCCGCTTATACTTCTTATACTTCTCATTATGTCTGTTCCACAAAGCATAAACACAACCAAATGCTGCTGTAGTTATCATAAGAGCATTAAAAAACAACCCCTCAAGAGGGGTAAGCAGTTCAGAAGAAGCAGTCCCGTCATGAAAGAGAGACGACCAGGTGCTCAGATACCGATCCATGTTACCCAGAAAGTAAACCCACAGCATTCCGGCAGCAGCACCAATCGGGATCATCAGAGTCATGCCGGTCCCCTTTTTACGATATACCTTCAGCAGCTTGTCTGTTTTTTTGTTTAGAGCATAACTCAGGGTAGACGGCCGCGGCATCTTATCCCCTCCTTTAATTTATCCAGCCGGCAGGCTCGTACCGTTACACTTCAGCTTATGAAGGCCGAACTGCAATTATTACTGCATTTATAAAGGGGAGGGCTATTTAACCTATTTTGTCAACTGAACACGACTATCAGGTCGATTTACTACAGAAGGCTTTTTAGGGCATGAGCTGCAACTGCAAATTCCCTGGGTCCTCCATCCGGCAGATCTGCTGTAATAACATCAGTTTCCAGTTCTGAGAAACCGGTGAAGTTGGCCAGGTGCGGCTCAAGTGAAAGGAAACCGCGGAATCCTTTGTCTTTCAATGCATCCAGGATTTCCTTCAGTTTTCCGTCACCCTGTCCGGCCGGAACAACCTGATGATTGCTGAAGAGTGCATCCTTGATATGTAAATATACTATGTGGTCCTGAAGCATGGTGAATGCTTTCGGATAGGTTTCCACATCACATTGAATAAAATTGGCAGGATCGAATATCAACCTAAATGATTCACTGTTCAGGCTTTCTGCTAGATCAAGGCAGCGCTCAGGCGTATCACCATAGATATCCTTTTCATTTTCGTGAAGCAATGTAATGCCGCTCCCCTCCGCTGCTCCAAGAAAAGCCTTCCAGCGGTTTAGCACCTCTTCCCGGTATCGGGCGGGATCCTCTTCTCTGGGTATATAAAAGCTGAACATACGAATATAATCGGTCTCCAGTATTTTGGCAATTTCCAGAGTATGTCGGAACTTCTCCAGATGAGGGGTGAAATCATCTGTAATCTGAATTTTGCCAATAGGTGATCCTACTGCAGATATACGAAAATCTTGTTCATCCAGCTGATTCTTGATTCTCTTTACTTCCTCCAGTGTATAATCCGTTATATTTCTTCCATTTACCCCCCGCATTTCAATGTATTGAATCCCATGCTGCTTCAGTACTTCCATCTGAACTTTCAGATCTGGATCAATCTCATCTGCGAAAGCGGACAAAACAAAGTTGTAATTCATGCAATATCCTTCCTTTCATAATTTAAATGCAATTGACTATCCACTTCGTTTCATTTAGGACATAAATTTAACATAAAACAGAAAAATATTTTTGGTTGTCCGGTCCCCCTTATTATACAACAATTGCTAAGGGATATACAGTATATGGTGCCATATTGCCCGAACCATGCATAAAGCCTTAATAATGCAGATAAGGCCGCCATGGCCGGACTGTCAAAGTTGATTATATTTTATAAGCGGGATATAATAGATATAATATCTCCAATAATATATTAATCACATTATATATAGTTCATTAGCAGGATTTGCCGGACAAAATACAAGCAGCA
>FZPS01000039.1_pt4 | contig 13913 bp, 9 predicted proteins | sample 1817821 | NCBI WGS metagenome assembly FZPS01 (sample SAMEA104158645, study PRJEB21678) | metagenome | place: Germany | collected 2015-04-21 | reverse complement strand
GAAGATGTCAATGAGATACGAGAACGAGGATGGGCCTTCGCGGTCAGCACCGCCTACATTGCAGCTGGGATAGGAATCCATGAAAAATGCCGTGGAGGCAGGGGAGACGTAGCCTGCGTCCGACACCGCGCTGCATTTGCAGTTCATGCCATAATGATGGTTGAAGAAATTCCAGGTGCCATCCCACTTTGTCCCTGAAGAGCTGCCGCAGCTGTATGTCTTGACGTCCCCGACGTAGGGATAGATGAGTGTAAACCAATACATGGTGCTGTTGGTGATTGCGTCGCCATTGACAGCCGTGAAAGTACGATTCATGTCTTTCCACGCCAATCCGCCGACATTGTCGTCGATATACATGCGCGCCGCCAGGCCAAGTTGCTTTAGGTTGCTGACGCAGCTGATAGCGCGGGCCTTTTCACGGGCCTTAGCCAAGGCTGGCAAGAGCATCGCCGCCAGAATGGCAATGATGGCAATGACAACGAGAAGTTCGATAAGGGTAAAGAAGCGTTTTTTCATAGCGAGCCATCTTCCTCTTGGTTTTCTTGCGCAAATAGGTTGCTGATACGGCTGTTTTTGGTGAAAAGTCATTCCCGCACAGTGGCTAAAAAGAAAAGCACCCTATGACGCGCGCATCTTTGGCGGGAACTAGGTTAAATACCTAATCTACCACTGTTTGTCAGGAATGCCAAACTGCGAACTACGATTTGCAATCGCTCCTGAGCACGTAAAGAATCAGACACAGAAAATTATCTTCAAGGCCTACGGCGATTTGTTTTATCCGCAGATTGCGCAGATGAACGCAGAATTTTTGTAATGCGCGTAACACGCCATCAGGCTGCCATAGGTAGTTCAATCTTCAGCTTGCCGTATGTTCCTCGCTTGCAGGCGCACGTAGTTCAAACTTTAGTTTGCTGTACGTCCCGCAGGCTTTAGCCTGCTTACATATCTCACATATCTCGCATGTAGTTCAATCTTCTGCTTGCCGTACGTACCTCGCTTGCCGGAGCACGTAGTTCAAACTTTAGTTTGCTGTACGTCCCGCAGGCTTTAGCCTGCCAACATGTAATTCAAGCTTCAGCTTGCCGTACGTAGACCCCATCCAAAAAGGATTTTCTTCAAATCAAAGCTTTATGTGTCACCCCTGGCGGGGCTCAAAATTATTATACGCCTCCCCCAGGGCTTCGCTACGCTCACCCTGGGCTTTTATGTTGCTGCCCTTTGGGCCGCCAGTACGACGCACATCAGCCGCCGTCCACAGCGTCCACCCAGTCCACCACGTCCACATCAGCCGCAAAGCGGCAAAAGCCCGGAGGGGAGACACATAGACCTAGTTGCAGCTAAAAGGCAAGATACACGAGGCGCCGCAAAGCGGCAAAAGCCCGGAGGGTGACACATAGAAGCCCAGGGTAAGCCGGGCCGCCAGGCCCGGCGCAGCCCTGGGTGAGATGGCATAGATTTGAAGCCCTGAAAGGGTGACACATAAGCGTAGTTGCGGCTAAAAGACAACATACAGGCTGCTGTATCGTAATACAGGGCCGTACCCCTTATCACTTGGTGCGTATGGCTCAGGGAGGAGCTTGCGCCTGGCGCATTACGCTCCAACGAGGCCGACATGCCCCCAATGTCAGGTTCATCCCTTAAAGTCTTTACTTCTGGAGTCCGTAATCAGCAATCACCCGCTCGACGCTACGCTCAGATATCTGTATCCCATCCTGTTTCAGTTTTTGCGCCACCGCCGCCGCATTGGCGTCGGGGTTCAGAAAACGGCAACGAATGATTCGGCGTACAGTCTCTTCATTGCGGCGGTAGTTCCTTTGCGGGCCGCGCTTACCAGAAACCAGCGCCCCAACGCCACCTTCCCGACACATCGCTCGAAGCTGATAATAACGCGCCCGCGAGTAGCCGAACTTAGCAGCGGCGGCATCAGCGCCAAGTCCCTCGCACTCGCCCTCAATCAGCATCGCAAGCTTGCGAATGACAAGGTCATCCTTCGGAAAGGCAAGACTGCCTGCGCCACCCCGCAAAACTGAACGCACCTCATCAAAGTCGATGCCCATGACTACTCTCCTGGCTGGTGCTGCAGCTGTGCAGAATGACGGGTTGCAGGCAGCGCCGCTCGCAGAAAATGTCAAATGTTACCAGGTTGGTCGTTTTCACTGGACGAGCAATTACCTACCTGGGGTCTGGCAAACAAAACCTGAAAACGGCACACAGAAAGATTTCAACAAGGATTTAGGAACTATGCACTCCGTCAAGGCGCCGACTTCAATAGGGCACCTTGAGGATCACAGCGTTAAGTTTCTTTTTCGAGCGCCGTAAGTCGCATATTGGCAATTAGTTGACACTCGAATTATTTGTCTTTACATCTTTTGAGGATGTAATTCAGCAAATCGAGCTTCAGCGGTTTAATTGCTGAACCCTCTTCCGGGATAAATTCGAAGATCATATTTTTTGAATCACACATGATGTAATCTCCTTCGCCCTGGTTTTCAATGGCAATATATCCTTTGGTTTGAGGATACTGCCGATTCAGATGTAAAGTTTGTTTCACCATATCTGAATTGAGTCCTTGCCGTTCATTAACACCATACATCTCTACAGAGCCACATCCGATATAGCCGAATTCCGTAAGATAAGCTTTCAGCTGAGGAGCTAACTTGCATCCAAGAGCTTCCTCAACTTTTTTAATTGTTTCAGCTGTTGGCGGTGCATTGCTGAAATCAATGCCTTGAAGAGAGGCTTTAATTTGTGTTGCAAAATTATTCATGCTGCAATTCCTTGTCCTTCCTGAGCTCTTGTTTTCCAATGATTTGTTTTTTCAGTGGCGTAGTTCTCTTTAGCTCCCTCTACGTTGCGCCAGCTATCTGAACGTTTTGGATGGAGAGTGCCATGATTCTGACCGCCATGTTCGGTATTTTCAGTCAATTCGGCAAAAGGAGCATCGCTTTTTTGTCCCATGTGATGTAATTCGATTTTTTCACCTGTTTTTGGATCAATAGGCGAACGCCCTTTTTCCATTAATTCTCTGTTTGTCATTCCTGTTTTGGGATCGACATAATCCAGGTCTAGATCCTGTTTAATCAGGCACTCCTTTCCATTTACTTCAGCTTCGACCAAATCTGCATTCACATAAACTTTTTCATATTGCTCCATGGAATCAATGGCATCAATAATTTCATCCGACCAGCCTTGCTCCTCCTTGATTCTTAACTTGTCTTCATCTGTCAGTTTTTCCAGAACTTCACCAGTCTCGTTTTTAGCAATGCCATCTATATCGTTTTGAGGAGAAGTATTTTTGGGATTAGCTTCATTGATTGCCTCTACTACATCCTTGCCATTTGCTTCTACCTTCTCGGGCGACACCTCGCTTTCTGGATTGGCAGTGAAAGTGCGCTCGGGAACATCTTTTGTCGATTCAGGAGCACTTTTTTCAATATCCTGTGGCTGCGTGTCTCGAAAAGCTGGAATTTCTTGGCCTTTTTGCGCTTGTTCCTTAACGCCGTCAGAATCTATAGGAGATTCGTAATTTGAAAATTTCGGAATTTCATTTTTTAAAGGGGATAATTCTTTTTGTTGAGGTGACAGACCTTCTTTCCCGATGTCAAGTTTTTTGAATTCCGGGATGCCGCCCGCTGTTTTTTCAAGTGCCGCAGCGGCTATTTCCTTTGCTGCTATTGATGACCCTGGTACTACCATTACCACGTCCTCCACATATCAAGGTTGTTTTTTTCTGCTTTCCAGTCTTCTCTCTGTTGTGGATTTTGATCATACATAGCGAGAATGCTGAAGACAGTTAACAAAAGTCGGTCTTTTAGTTCTATTGGCAAATCCTTGACGCGTTCGTCATTGAAGATACTTTTGATCAGGTTACGGGTCCACGCAGTCCTGATATCCGTGCGATGATTTGCTTCAATCTTATTTTTTACCAGCAATTCATTGATAATGCAAATTAGGGTATTGTCATCTGCCTCTTGTAGGTCTTTTATTTCCTCCGGGAAGTATTGTTGTGTTTTCTCAATAAGGGCACTATCTATGCTTTCGGTGCCGTTAAGTTTTTGCAAGACAATCCGGATCAATGCAATTTCTGCTTCTGTTCTGCTGTCCCTCGCTATTTCGCCTTCGACGTGATAACTGTATTTGGGCGCTGTGCCCATATTTGTCAGGGTCGTTGGATCAAACAAATCTGTTTTGCAGATGACAGCTTGCTGCCAGTTATTTTGATAAACAGAAGCATATCCTCGTCGCAAATGCGCCAACTCTTCTATTTGCTCTTCAGTAAGTCCCTGCGCTTTTCCTACAAGATCGCGATCAACGAAATTAGGAAGATTGAAGGCTATTTTGGTGTTGGTATTTCTAATAACCGCAGGGTCGAGCAAATCCGGAGCCTGGTCTGCAATAATGAAGGCTTCCCCATAAGTACGCATTTCTGCGATGGCGTTGGTCAGCATTTCAATTGATTTGCCACACAGGTTGGCTGATTCATCACCCTGAGCGATTGAGGTTTTTCGCAATAGATGGTGTGCTTCTTCCAGGACTGTCACATGGCGTAATTGTTTGTTTGCTTCATCCGCAGTCGAAATCCTGTATTCTTGCAGTTTTTGGAATAGCACCCCCATCAGCAGAGCCTTGGTTTCCACGGAGCTGACCCGGGATAAATCAATAATAACCGAGGTGTCGAACAGTTTTTCAGGCGACAATTCATCTTTCTGGAAAATGCTTCTAAAATAGCCGTTGGTCATTGAGGACACCCTAGTGACCAATGCGCCTTTGTAGTTGCTGGTAACTTCTTCAGAATACTGGGAGCTTTCAATAATATCAGGTAAAATCTTCAATAGATCAGTAAAATCAGGAAAAACTGGTGAGGAGTAGCTGTTAACCGATGTCAAAAGATTCCACCCGCAGTTTTCGTATGTTTTTTCAACGGCCGTTTTGAGGATGGCAGGCATCGCTGCGTACATTGGCCAGGCTGCATTAAGAATTTCGATGAGCCGGTCGATATGCTCCATGACGTGGATGCCATCAGGAAATGAGAAGGGGTTGATTTTCAGCAATGGAGTTTGGTATGGATTCGTTCCGTACACCTTGCAGGTTCTCAGGCCACCAAAAACATCTTTGTACTCTCCTTTGGATGGCTCGATTACTAAAAATGGAATATTCTTTGAGCGAAGGCTCTTTAACAAATTATAAATGGCATTCGATTTGCCCGAACCAGTGCTGCCGGTGATAAAGGCGTGAGAAGTTAACGAGTTAAGGTCCAGTTCAACGGCATTCGCCTTGTATTCTCTGTCTAAATGAACAATATTCCCAAGCTTAAATAGGTTGCCAGGGCTGTTTGTTTCAGTCAAATGAACGACAGAGCGGCCAAACTCTGCCGCTGAGAATACTGGAAGGCCGGGAAGGGATTTTTGCGGGAGAGCCATCCCAACCGACAGCTCGGGAGTCGACAATAACGAGGCAGGCGAAAAGAGTTGGCCATTATGCATGCGGAAGATTGGATGCCGAAATTTGGCAAGACTATCCTTGATTTCGGAGAAATCATCGTTAGAGGAATTCCAATTGATTATTGCCGAACGTTCAACGCCACTCTGCTCACCGCGTAGAATGCCAGAAAAAATATTCGCCCCCATACTGGTGACATTGGTAGTATCACCAATGAAATATGCCGCCCAATTCCAGGCACCGTAATTTTTACACTGACGGATGCGCTCGAGTTGCTCCTCAATGATTTTTTGCGCTTCGACAATGTTCTTTTCTACGATGGCGTAATTATACGAAATGCCTTTAAGAAGAGTTTTGGTGTCGCTGGTCTGTTCAGAATCTTGTTCTGTCGTGACTTTGCCTTCCCCTGTTTGTTCGGCAACAGCGGTGGAACTTCCTTCTGTAGCAGCATTTGAATTGGTGGCAGTCATAGTATTGGTTTGAGTTTCAGATTCAGTTTCAGTGTAGCTTTGAGAATCGGTCTCTGTTTTCGTCTCAGTGTGCGTTTGGCTTGTCCCTGTCATTGTCGAGCCAATTAACGAACCCGCGACCCCACCAACAGCTGCTCCGATCCCAGCACCAAGTAGAGTTCCCAAACCAGGAAGAACAGATCCGATTAATGCTCCCGCTGCGGCACCTCCAGTGGCAGCAGCTCCTCCCCAGTTGCGGGTTCTGCTTGTATTGGTTCCGGTTGCATCGCTTATTGACGTTGATGTTGACTGCGATGTGGTATCTGTATGCCCTTTTGTTACCCCGATGCTTTTTGCTTCTGCAAGAGACTTGGTTTGAGTTTGCGACTCAGAATGGGTTGTTGTGTTTGTCCTGGAAATGTTCGTTGACAAAGCTGTCGAAAAACTTTTTCCCAATGTTTTTCCCAATGCCTGGCTTTGCTGGCTCGTCAAGGACATTTGATTGATATTCATTAAGGAGAGCTGAGAATATATATTCCTGTATGCTTGTTCAGCATTTCCAAGAATTTCCCTCGAAACGGGCGTTGCCAAAAATAAAGCAGTATATTGTTCTGAACCAAGTGCATCAATTATTTTTTCCAACCCTTGGGCAAACGGGATATTTTTGTCATTTTTCTGCGAGGGAATCCCGGTTACACAACTGACGCAATTGCCTTGTCGCAAAACTTCGCTCAATTCCACTACAAAATCGCTATCAATATCTTTTACGATAATGCCAGGGAAGTTGCCCTGCAGGGCTCCTTCGAAAATTGACATTGAAGTGCTTTTTGAGGCTGTGTCATCTGCATTGATGCCAAGGTATATCTCAGTAACAGTGCCTAAATTCCGTAGCATAACAAACACTGCGCTGTCAGAAGAATTGACAGCAGAAAAAATGCTGTTGAACTTGAGAAGATTGTCCTCAGATTTGTCATAGACGATCTTGGTGATCCTATCTACTCTGACAGTACTAAGTGCCTCCTTGAAATCATCTTGTATAGGTACTACGGGCATCGTGGGAATTAAATCTAGACTAGTCTTGGAGATTAGTTCATGGAATAATTCCCAGGCTGTCTGGCTTTTATCTTTTACTGCAATCTCTGACATTTGCAATTACCTCTCGTGTTGCATACGTTTGGCTATAAATAAAATTTACATTATCTTCTTATCTTCCAAAAAGACGTTTAAGGAACTCATCAATACGCCGTCCGGCAGCCGCAAACTTTCTTTCCCAGTAGCCAGGTATGCGCTTCTTTGGCTTTTGAGGTGCTGATTGCGGTCGAGGTGGTGCTGTTTGACTTCTGGGGGGTGGCGCCTCTGCTGTTGATTTTGTTGAACTGACTTTCTCAAATGACGGTCGTTCAGGTTCCGGCGCTCTTGGCTGCTCAGGTTCAGGCACGTTTGACTGTTTGCGCATTTGTGATTGAGTGCGTTCTGAAGCTTCGGCGTCCTTTGAAACAGGAGCTTGGGCAGGTGCCTGAGTCGCTTTTTCCACAGGTGCATCAGGCGTTTTTGCCTGCTCACTGACACCTTTTTCTTCACCTATAGCATCAGATGATTCAGTAGATTTGGTCCTGGCAGGTTCCGGTGCTGGAGAGCGGGTTGGCGATGATGTGGTTACAGCTTCTTGGACTGGTTTTGTTTCAGGCTGGGAGGTGGTTGCCACATCGCTACTTGCGCGTGCTGTGTCAACTGGGCGTGAATCGCTAATTGACTTACCCGTTGATTCCGGAGAACCTTTTAATGAAGCAATAATTTTGCAGGCAAGAGCGAGTTTTTCCTTTGAGAAATTTATCCTAAGTCTGCCTTTTACCTGTCGTAGTCCATCCTTATTCATGGAAACAGAAGCAAAGTTAAAATTTCCATTGTCCTCTTCGAACAAGTCAACAGGCAATTTTTTTGCAAGTGCTTCTGCAAGAGCCAATGTCTGTGGTGGTTCTTGGCTCTTCTCATCTTCATCAAGGCAACCAATTAACTCAGCTTGAATACCTGCCAAGTCACCTGCCTTGACGGATGTCATCATTTCTTGGCTAAAGTCCATATTTCCTCCTTAGATAGCTAAAACATTTTCAACTTTTTTTCGGAATGCACTGTACCATTCGACTTTCTTCCGATTTTCAGCAACAATCCGTTCCTTCTCCTGCTTGCTGCTACTGGCAGACTCCAGTTGTTTGGAAATATTTTTTACACGCTCGTCAATAACATCCATCTGATGAAGTAAAGTGTTTATAGCCTGTATAACGCTTTGTTCAGCGTTTTCTTCAAACCGGGTGACATTTTCCCGTGTGAATTTACGGATGGTTTTGGCAATATTCCTTAAAATCGGGGCAAGGTTGACTATTTTGCGTTCTTCAATAACATCACGATCCTCGTAGATGGCACGAACTTCATAAACATCCTGAGTGTCATAAATATCTCTTGTTTCGAACACATCACGCCATGCGTAAATTGGAACTTCGCGTTTTTTTCGCCATAAGAATCCATATCTTTCTGTCCTGTAGGACTCAACATACTCCTTTTCACCAACTTTGACTTGTTCACTGCCAATTTTGACTTTGCGAGTGCCTGTTTTAACCTGTTCTGTTCCGATTTTAACCTTCTTTGTTCCAGTTTTAACTTGTTCAGTTTGTGTATAATCCATGACCATTTCGGTTATTGAGGGCAGCTCTAAGCTCGCCATCTGAAGCATGCGTAGAGAATCGTTTTCGGGAAAATTCTCATTGATAATATCAGCAACATATTTTTGATATTCATCTCGGAGATTTTCGATGACAGCAAAGTACTCGTTTTTTAATGCTTCGTTCAAGGTAACATTGACTTCTGCCTCTAAGCTTTGGCAGCGATGTACTGCATTTTCAATCATGTGCCTGGCTTCTTCTGGCAAAGCTTTCCCCTCAGAAAAAGTATTGTCCATGTCTTCGATCAGTTTTTCAGAGGTGACCGCTAATGCACTGCAAGTATCGTCTGCCTCTTTTGACAATTTATACTCCAAGTTTCTGACTTTTTCGCGGAAGTTTTTCGCTTTGTCGAGATTTTTGCTGTCATTATTGAATTTTTGGATAGCTTTAACAGTGTTTTCTAATTCTTCTTCTGATTTTGCCAGTTGCTCATTCAGGGCACCCGCAATGACGCTTGCTTGCATGACTCGACTGAAGGTGTCGACAGCATCCTTTAATTTGGCAGGCAACGCATGCTTTTGGAGGAAATCATTTAGCAATTCCTCAACAATGGGAATGCCGCTCAATATTTCAGCTATTTTCTTCTCACTATCATCAGCTTTTTGAGCTTTGCTAAGTTTTGCCTCTAAGCGACGAGTGCAATCCTTACTTAGTCGGCGTTTGGCATGCTCCAGCATATTCATTTCCCGTTCTTGTGTAAACAATTCCACACATTTGAATAAATCTGCCCTCTCATTCCGGGTTAATTTTTCTCCTTGTTGTTCCATTCGCAAGAGTTTTGCCAACAGTGCCGAGGCTGGGATAATAAGGGGATTTGCAATGCCGTGGCTTTTCAGATACTGCCGCACATTTTCCAATGCGGTAGTCACAGATTCTTTTTTTTCAGGATCAAAGACATCTATTTTATTGGCGATAAACACAAAGCGATCATGAGCTTTTCTGCCACCCCTGTTCATTTCCCGGCAGACAATTCTTAGCAGTGAATCATCATCCTTGGTACTTAATTGCTGTGCATTAAGAATGTAAAGAACCATTGACAGTGGCTTGCTTTGAATCGCTTCAAGGGTTGTCTGTTCATGGGCGGCGGTTCTTGCGTTATTTGGTCCGGGAGTATCGACAAAGACATAGGTGCAGGCATTTGTCTGCGTCACAGTCGGGATGTTCCCCTTCACTTCAATTAGGTGTGTATTGGGATCATCATTCCATTCCGTCAAAATTTCGTTTGTTGCAACGACCGGCTCCGAAAGTGGATTGTGGGTATTGTCAAAGCGTTGGGCCATAAACTCTGGCATGCCCTCAACATCTTTAATTTTAGTGATTGTCGCTGTACAGGCCTCGTTCTTAGCCGGCATAAGCTCTTTGCCCAGTAACGCATTGACAACTGTCGACTTCCCAGATGACATGGTAGCAATAACATTCACTTCAAAAGTCGGGTCTGTTGCCCTGGCAAATGCCCTTTCCATATCATCGGAATTAAATATTTCAGCAAACGGTCCTTTTTTCCCTTCTTCAAACAAATCACGCAACTTGTTTAAACGCCCTTCGTCGGTTTGTTCTGTTGTGTTCTGCGAGATGGAAATATTAAAATCTGGATTGATTTTCAGGAAGTCTTCTACTGCATCGGCAAGGTCGTTGAAATCCAGCTTTGTTCCCTCAAAATGAATCTGAATATTCTTTTGACGTGTTTCATCGTATAATGCTGGGAAAAATTTGTCTATCCAGTTCTGAAGCCGGTCTTGTGTCAGTACCGCAAGTTTACTATTTTCCTGCACTGACACATTATCTAGGCTAAGCTCGGTGGTCACGAGGTAAGGATTGTACTTGATGTTAACTTGAAGCATTTCTGAAGACTCCTTGCTTTGTTGTTTAACCTCAATAATGTTGACAAAATCACCCATATTGTCATGAACGAATTCTTCGTTAGAAAGGTAAAACCACGTTCCGTTAGTGTGAAGCTTGTAGTAATGAATCCCTGTTGGCAAAAGCATATTTGCCTTATATACTCCGCTATTATTTTCATCAATCATCGGAATGCTTTTCCAGCCATTTGCGCTACAGGCAATCAAAACTTCCTTTCCTGGCTTAGTAGCATATTCAAATGTCTTGAATAATGAATATTTGTTTTTGGTGTTTATGCTTTTGGGAAGTTTTAAAATTTCCTCCTGAGAAAAAGCGATTTTTGGGGAAATGTCCTTTTGATTATTAAATTCTTCATCAGAAATATAATTATTTTCGTCAGTGTTGTTATCGGCGTCTATATCGTTGTTTGCGATTAGACTTGGCGCATCCCTCGATAATTCGGTATCATTTTCATCAATTTCAGGAATCACTTCATGGCAATGCTTTTCAATGATTTTTTCCAAATATCCTACGCCAGCTAGAGTTTCGATGGCGAACAATTCCTTATATGTATAGAATCGATCATGGATATAGATTTTTCTTGTTGGCTTAGGAAGTTTTCTGGCTTCGTAATCGGGCATGATTTCGGCTACGAGACCGCATGACCTCAAGGCATCTCTATATTCATGTGAAAATTTATTGAAACCTTCAAGTAAAAAGCTTAATTCCATTTGTTGACGCTGTGGCAGCCTGCATATATAGCTGCGCGACATTCTGTACGTTTTTTTGGAGCTTGATGTTTTTTTCTTTTTGGGTGGTTTCCTTCCTAGGAGCCTGTAGTGTTGGAGCTTGGTCAGCCTTTTAGCTGTACGGATAGCTGTCCTTATTCCCAGCGCTAATTTGCTGCAAATCGGAATAACGATGGGGTTCTTGAAACCAATGTCCTTCTCCAGGTATTGGCGGCACATATTGACCGCTTCAATGATTTTTTCTCCCTTTTCAATATCAAGCAAGTCAATTTTATTGAGAACGAAGATCACTTGAGAGTGTGAAGATAGTTCTGCGTTGAACAGTTGTTTTTTCAATTCAAAAAGTAGCTGCCATTCGTCTTTTACACCAGCTACGCTACAATTGATTACAAAGCAAAGCGTGGAAAAATTATTGTCCGCTATCACTTGCTTTGTAATCTGTGCATGCTTTTCGCACATTGCATTATTGGGGCCGGGAGTATCAATGAAGCAAACCCTGACTTTGGCCGGGGTATTTGTAATGTTTGGCAAATCGCCTGATATTTCTATTTCTTGAGGTGCATTTTTATTCCATTCTTCTAACAATTTTTTGTTGATATTTCTATCATACCAATCAGACCAGTCATCCTTAACTTTATATCTTCCGGAAAAGTGACGTCTCGCTTCGTCATCATCTTCAATTTTGAATACTGTTGCAGTGCAAGCTTCATTCCGTGACGGTAGCAGGTCTGTGCACATCATGGCGTTCAGTAGGGTTGATTTGCCGGCGCTCATTGTTGCAACCACCGCTACGGAATAGCGCCTGTCGTTTTCTTCTCCCATTAAAGTCTTTCTCCTTGACATCCTGTATTTAAGTATCGGTATTATGTAAAATTCTGTGATAGAAAGAGGGACTTGGCACAGTAGCTGTGCTTGCGAAACACACCTTTGGAGAGCCTATTCCGGGCTGAGGCCAGAGTTAAAGCGTGATTAAGCGCCCCACCGCGCAAGGCATCACTCTTGTTTTTTAAATAGCTCATGGTAAAAATTCCTTTCGCAAAAGAAGAGTTTATGTCATGCTTTTTTGTGGCACTTCGCTTTCAAAATTCCAATATCCCCACTTCGTCTCGCAGATTGCGCCAGGTTTTTTGGTACAGGTTATGTTCCCAGATGCGGCTCAGTTGTCCTTTCCGATAGAACGCATTGAAGCCGCAGGTCTCTCCGGGTTCTGGACGTCCTCCCAGCGTTGCCCAGGGGATGACAATCATCGCGGTGGCGCCTTCATAGCCGGGGACAGGCGCCGTGATGACGCCAGGGGCGACCTCTATGCGTTCATAGACGTCGCCTGAGCCGTTGTTTTCACGATTGGTCTTGACGCGTTCGTACACGCTGGTCGTGCCTTTGCGGGCGCGGCCTGCGAAATGGAGGCGTTTGCTCCCCTGGCGCTCGAAATACACCTGAATCTGATCGTTGTGCACGCTTTCCTGGTCAACGTTCATAAAATGGAATATCACCTTGAGGCCGTCGTCACTGGCTTCGGCGGCGACGGTGACCGGCTCAGCCGCGATGGCTGGCTCCTGGCGGTAGAAGCTCTGCTGCACGAGCAGCTGCGGTGCAGCGCCGATTTTCATGCGTCGGCCAGCTGGCAGGATGCCATTGGCCAGCATCCAGGCAGCGTCGTGATTGAGCGGCGCCCAGAGTGGAGCGCGCAGTCGGCCATTGTCTTGCAGCTCGGACAGTTCGGCATAGCCAAACAGTCGGACGCCGTTTTTGATGGCCAGGCGCGGCGGATCGGTGTTCTTCTGGAGCGGCAGGCCGGCGATGTAGTCGTTGCGGGCGACGATGGCGCTCAGCATGGCCTCGCCGTCAGCAGCGGCTTTACTGCTACGGTAGGCTTGCAACGCATTGACAGCGCGGGCTGTGAGCGCGAGGTAGTCAAATTCAATCCGAGCCAGCTCCAGGGGCCAACAGCCTGGCGCCAGTCGTTCCGCCTCGGTCAGCAGTGCATCCAAGCGGCTGATATCGGCTTCGGGGTAGCGCAAGGCCAGTAGGCGCATGTTGTCATGCATCGAGGGCAAACCATTTTCTTCGAAAAGCGCTGGGTCATTCCAGTCGGAACTGCGGTCAATGTTGCGGGACAAGCATTGATCAAGGTGGGAAAAGAAGGCCATCATAGTCGCAGCAGCCTGGCCGTAGGTGTGTCGGCAGTAGGTCTTTAGGAGTTCGTCTGCATCCAGGGTTGGGTCGGCTAGTTGTTTGCCATATTGAAAATAGCGCGGACCTTCCAGGCCGAACAATTCACCGAAACCGCAGCGGTAGATGCCCAGGATGTGATTGTCGTGGAAGCTTTGAACCTGGTCGGTCAGGAATTTGGCCGTGGTCTTGGGCGTAAACCCTTCCAATTGGTAGTAGCCCCAGTTGTACAGATAAACGGTGAAGCCGGCCGGCACTTTCATGCCCTGCCAGTCAGCGAGCACGTCTGCCCGGAAGGGCGCTAAGTCGACTACGACGTTGGTCGGCAGTTCTCGGAAGGTCTTTGGTGTTTTCAACGTCGGGCCGTAGGCCATGATGCAGAGCTGCACGCCTGGACGGTCGTTGAGAAAACGCTCGGCCATCTGTCGGTGCATGATCCAGAGCTTTTCGCCAAAGTCGTCGACGCCGTACAAACTGGCGCAGGCAGGACATTCGCAGGCGCGAAAGCCGTCGCTTTGGTTGAGTTGGACCATGCTGTAGCCCTGGTC
>FZPS01000068.1_pt65 | contig 13921 bp, 12 predicted proteins | sample 1817821 | NCBI WGS metagenome assembly FZPS01 (sample SAMEA104158645, study PRJEB21678) | metagenome | place: Germany | collected 2015-04-21 | reverse complement strand
GTCTATGCCACCGCTAAGAAGCAACATTCCATTACCGCTACAACCTACTGGCAATCCGCCTGCGCAAGGTATTCTTTTATAAAAAATATAAGAATATCCTTTTTCTCTTATATCAACTTCAACATCAAAATCATAATTAAATAGATTAACTTTAAGCTTATTTGAGTTTTTAAGCATAACACCGCCAATAAAAGCTGCAATTTGGGAAGAAGTTTTGTCAATTCTTTTATCAGCGCGGTTTACTGTCACTCTAAACACACCTTCTTTGGGGAACAACTCACAGCAAACTTTGGCAATTTGCTCAATATCGGTAGCAATCTTAACTGCTGGACTAATGCTGTGAATGCCAAAAACACATTGTAGCCTTGATAATATCTCCGCTTCGTCGCTATCATTATATTTTTCCAAATACATACGATTGTTAGTAGTAATTAGCTTAAAATCTAATCCGTCTAAAGACTCAATTATATTCTTTTTTAGCAATGCAAGAAAAAAACTCTTGTTATTGCCTTTCAAAAAAATTTCGCCTATTCTTATTAGAATTGTCTTTTCCATTTTGTTACCCCCGAACATATTTTATTAGTGTGTTGTATTCCAATTTAAGCTGTTTTATAAAATACTCTATGTCGTCTTTTTTGTTAAAACTATTAAAACTTACTCTAATTATACCATTATGGTATTCTGGTGATAATTGCATTAATTGTGGTATTCTTTTGGACTGTTTTTGGTTAGAGCATGCGCTTCCTGTTCCAATCATAATGCCATATTTTTCTAATGAATGGAGCATAACTTCTCCCCTTACATATTTTAATGCCATACTCAAAATAAAGGGTATTGAGTTATCATCAGAAATTATTTTGACACAGTCATCATTTAAGCTTTTAGTTATCATTTGCCTAAATTCGTTTGCGTACGCTAAATTAGTATCTAAATTATTAATGGTTTTTTCCAAAGCAAAGGCAAGTGACATAATAGCAGGTACATTTTCAGTGGCTGAACGCAAATTATCTTCTTGCCCGCCCCCAAAAATAATGGGGTTTAGATTAATGCCTTTTTTAATATATAACGCTCCTATCCCCTTTGGCGCATGAAATTTATGACCGCTAAAAGAATATAGGTCTACTCCTAAAGTCCTTAATGATACTTTAGTTTTGCCCACTGCTTGAATTCCGTCTGAATGAAAGATAACATTTGGATTAATGCCTTTTGCCACATTACATAGAGTTTTAATGTCATTAATTGCGCCTGTTTCGTTGTTTACATGCATAATTGATACTAGGTTAGTATTTTTAGTCATTACCTTTTCAAATTCACTAATGCTCACTCTGCCTACATTGTTAGTTTTTACAGCTACTACATCGAAACCTTTTTGTTTAAGCTCCATAGCTGTATTATATACAGCAGGATGTTCAGCTTGAGAGATTATTATTCTACTGCCATTAATTTTTCTTGTGCCAAGTAGCGCTAAATTGTCGCTTTCTGTGCCGCTAGCGGTAAAGATAATTTTACCATCGCCACCAAGCAGACGCAAAATTTTTAATTTTGCGCTTCTAATGTCTTTGGACACTTCAATTGCTTTGCCATAGGGCGCAGACGGGTTATAATACTGCTCAAACAAATACTTTTTGGCAATATCTAAGCACTCTTCGTATGCTTTTGTTGTGCTTGCGTTGTCTAAAAATATCATTTTTTCTCCATAAGTAAACTATATAAATACTTGTCAGCAATCATATAAAACCTCGACTTTGGGGTAGTAATCCTTAAATATAATTCTGCGTTAAACGCCTTGTCAATATAACAATTCTTGTCTTCAAAGTCCACTTCGTTATAATGTATTAATTCGCATAAAAAGGTGCTATCTAGTGGTAAATGCACAAGCATTTTTATAGTGTTGTTTTTATAGTACTTAGTTATTTTCAATATTCCGTTATCTAGCCAATATTCATAGGTAAAAACCATAGAAAATGCTTTTTTTGATATGAATATACTCAAAATAAACAGGCTAATGCTTACAGCTACCATCCATATGCGCCAAATAATTGCAATCAAGGAAAGTAAGGAAAATATTTTAAGAGTGAGAGATATATTGTGCGTAAACTCAAAATTTTTTGACGATGATATACTTTCGCACTCTAGCTTGTAGTTATTTGAATAATACATAAGTTGCTCCCCTGCCACCCTCATAATAATTGCCGTCTCTAAAGCTTTCAATCTCATTTCTTGTCTTTAGATATCCTTGTACTGCTTTTCGCAAAATACCTTCGCCTATGCCGTGAATTATTGTTGCTTCTCTAGCTCCTGCTCGTACGCATTTATCAATATAAATGCCAACTTCTGCAAGCGCTTGCTCACGATTAAGCCCAATTACATTGATTTCTTTAGATACTTGTTCATTAAACAGCTCTCTACTTTGAGTTTTTACGCGATTTATACTCTTTTTTTCTTTTGGGCTGTTTTCCTTCTTCTTTAGTCTTTGCAAATTGTCAATTTTTACTGTGCTTATAAGTCCGCCAAGTTTAACTTTTGCTTCGTTTTTAACGGGATTTAACTTTATTACTTCTCCCTCTGAATTAAGTGACTTGATTAATACCCAGTCGCCAACTACAATCTTGCCTTCCAACTCTTCCGCCATGCCATGAAATTCGTTTTCTTCATTAACAACATATCTCTTTAATGATTTTCTTAATTTATGTGCTTCAAAAATGGCGCTTTGAGTGGGATTATCTATAAGTTCACGCAATTTTTCTATAATTTCGTTGGCTTCTTCCATAGCCTCTTCTACCAGTCTCTTGGTTTCTTTGCGTACAGAAACATTCAGCCTTTCCCTTTGCTGAAATAGCTTTTCTCGCTCTATTTCAGCATCTTTAAGCATAATTTCAGCTTCCATTTTCATTTTTTCTGTTTGCGCTAGATTGTTTTCAGCTTCTTTTCTGGTTTTCTCCAAACTTAAAACGATGTTGTCAAATTCAAATTTTTGACTGCTTATGCCTGTTTTGGCTTTTTCTATGATTTCAGTCTTTAGTCCTAATCTTTGGGCTATGAGTAAAGCATTTGATGCGCCCGGCGTACCAATAATAAGCTTGTATGTGGGCGAATAGGTATTTGGGTCAAAGTCCATAGATGCGTTTTGAGTGTTCTCTACCGCTACTGCATACTCTTTAAGCTCATTGTAGTGTGTGGTAATTACTGCTTTTGCGCCCGCTGACAAAATATAATCTGATATGCTGACAGCTAGACTAGCGCCTTCCGTTGGGTCAGTGCCCGCGCCAAGTTCGTCAAGTAAAACTAGTGTATTTGGCGTAAGGTTATCAATTATGTTGACTATGTTTGTCATATGACCTGAAAAAGTGGATAAATTTTGCTCTATACTTTGTTCATCGCCGATATCGCAAAAAATATTGTCAAAGATGCTTAATTCAGCGCTATATGCTGGCACAAAAATTCCGCTCATTCCCATAAGTAAAATAATACCTAGCAGTTTAAGGCATACCGTTTTACCGCCTGTATTTGGACCTGTTATAAACAAAATATTGAAATCCTTGCCTAAATAAATAGTGTTACTGACTACCTTGTCGGGACTAATTAGTGGGTGTCTGCCTTTTTGGATGTTAACATATCCAGTATTGTTAAACACAGGCTTTACACCTTTTATGCTGTTGGAATAATAAGCTTTTGCAAAAATTATGTCTAGCTTGGTTATTGTTTGATAGGCGTGTCTAATAAAACCGTGCTCTTGAGATATTTGGGCGGTAAATTCTCGTAAAATACGCTCTATTTCTTGATGCTCTTCCATAAGGGCGGTCTTTAATTGGTTATTTAACTCTACTATAACCATAGGTTCTACATATAAAGTAGCCCCTGATGCGCTTTGGTCGTGGATAAGCCCAGGTATTGCACCTTTATATTCTGCCTTAACAGGAATTACATATCTATCGTTTCGCACAGTTACGATATTGTCTTGAATGTATTTTGAATAAGATGGCGAATTTACAAAAGTGTTTAATTTTGTTTTGATGTTTTGGCTTATTTTTCTAATCTTAGAGCGAATGGACCTTAAGGTTGAGCTTGCGTCGTCGCTCATTTCTGTTTCGCTTAGTATTGATTTGTCAATAGCGTCTTCAAGTTTTTTATTTGTATAAATTTCTAAAGCTATTTGTTTTAGCAAAACTATGCTTTCGTCTGGCACTTTTGTAAGAGCAACTTGCAAGTTTCTAGCTACTTTAAGAACGCGTCCTATTTTTATCAATTCTCCCATAGTTAAAACGCTCATTATCTTTGCTCGCTCTAACGATTGCTCTATATCATCAAAGTTAAAACTGGGAGATACTGAATGTTCAAATAAAATTTTGTCGGCTTCTTCCACTTGTTTAAGCGATAATTCTATCTCTTCTAAATTTTTCATAGGAAGCATTGACAAAATATAATTTTTTGCCGTCGCTGAAGTTGCAAATTGGGCAACTTTAACAAGAATTTTGTCATATTCTAATGCTTTTAGCGTTCTTTCATTCATTTTACTTAACTCCCCTAGTTAAATGCAAATGATTGTAGTTTTGAGTGGAAAACTCTTTATCTACATAGTAGTTATGTAATACTTTATCAATTTCACTAGTTGTAGATGAAGTAAAATCAAAGTATTTATAATATCCGTCAAAGTTTCCTAAGTTGGTTATAACGCCATTTTTAAGTTGGTGCTGACAGTATCCATAAAACTTTTTGGTTACTATTTCGTATTGACCTTTTTTGTCCTTATAGATTAATTGTCCACCGCATCTGCCACACTTTTGCCCTGCTAGCAGTCTAGGACAATGGTTAAGGTGCATTAACGGTAAATTGCCATAGGTATAAAGAAGCGCGCCCTTAAAAGACGCAAGCTCTCTTTTGTTAAGCTCTATGCTTGCGATAAATTGGTTGCAAAGCTGAGTTAGCGAGTTTTTAGTATTGGTAATATTTAAATTAATTCCGCCTACTATCTTTTTTCCTAAAGCTTTGCCAAGCTCTACATACGCTAAATTATCAGCCACAATGCCATCAAATATAGCGCCGATTTTTTCCAGTTGGCTAAATTTGCTTTCAAGCATAAAAATGGGAGGTTTTATAAAAACTAGATTATCTTCTTTTTTGGTCTTTTTATAGAACTCTAAACACATTTGATAATTTAGGTCATCCGGATTATATACTATATTATTTATATGGCTATAAACGCTATCGGGAATAAACAAGCTGTTGAACTCCGCAAAGTCGCCGTTTACTTTCTCTGCATCAAATTTTTCTATTGGCTTTAGGGACTTTGGCTTTCTATTATAATTATCAATAATAGCCAGCTCCATTTTGGCTATGGTTTGTCTTCGCAGAGAATTTAATTGCGCCTTAGTCATAAAAGCGTCTTGACAAAGCACAAAAAGAAAATTAAACTCAAAATTCGTATTGTTAGTTTTAGAAAATTGCTCTTTTATATCTTGCTCTGTAACAGGATTTGACTTTGCTTTTGGTATAATTTCCTCGCCATAAAGTTCTATCGTTGCGCCATTTGCTGACGCTATTATATGAGGTTTTTCGTGACAAAACAATCTAATTACAACATCTATACTTATTTTTTTGATTATATTATTTATAGCATAACTGAGATTATGGTTATTGGTAAGAAGAGCAATATCGCCTACATTTACTGGGTTTTCGGTGTGCATAATATATTTACAATTGCCTATCTCTGCTTTAACGACAGCGCCCGAAACTTCTTCTTTTTCTCTAATAATCTTAAAACCGTCGCCACTTTCTGCTTGACACTTCATAACAGCTACGGCGCTATTTGGCGACCTAACTTCTATTATCTCTCCAAACGGTATGCCTATGTGGTCTGGAATATGTGGAGAGATAATATCTCTTTCGCCTAAATACAATGTGGTAAAATTGCCGCGATTATATAGTAGTTTTAGCGTGTTTTCATCATCTTCAGTAGGTGTTTGGGGGTATTGTGAATAATATTTATAGATATTTGTAACTCCGCCTACATACTCAGGGCGTCTAAGTCTGCCCTCAATCTTTAGCGAATCTACCCTAGCTTGCTTTAGTTCTGCCAAATGGTCTAGCATTTTTATATCTTTTGCCGACAGCAAATATCCATCTGTCATTTTGTTCCCGTTAATATAGCAAGTGAAAAAATGACGGCAAAGCTGACGGCATCTGCCACGATTACCGCTATTGCCACAAGTAATACTACTTAGCAGACAAGCGCCCGAAAAGGCAACGCAAAGAGCGCCATGAGCAAAAACTTCAATCTCTATATCGCTCTCTTGTTTTATTCGTTTTATTTCGTCTAGCGTTACTTCTCTTGATAATACTACTCTATCAAATCCAAATCTCTCTAAAAACTTTACGCCGTAAACATTGTGTACGCCCATTTGTGTACTGGCGTGGATTTCAGCACTACTATACCTTTTAATAATAGGCACAAGCGCCAAATCTGAAATTATAAAGGCATCTATGTTGGCTTTTTCTGCTTCTTTTATTATTTCTCTAGCCAAGCTAAGTTCTTTATTTTTTACAGCAATATTTAATGCAAGATAGGCTTTTACACCAAATAGGTGGCAAAAATCGGTAACTTCTTTTATAGAATTAAAGTTTTCACCTTTTGCTCTTGCGTTTAACTCCTTGTATCCAAAATAGATAGCGTCTGCGCCATTGTAGACAGCATTTTTATATGAGTTAGCTGAAGCCGGCGCTAATATTTCTATCTTTTCTTGTTGAGTAGCCGACTTTTCGCCTATCCAATCTCTTTGGGCAAAATAAGATGGTATTTCTTTATTACTATCGCAAGTGTACATCAATTTCCTTTAGTTTGGACAAGATATTCTCTATTTCTAAGTTTACTTCATTGTCCGTCAAGGTGCGAGTGTATTCTTGGAAGAAAAGTTTAATAGCTACGCTTTTCTTACCTGCTCCTATTTGTTTACCTTGATAGACATCAAATACTTCAAGGTTATCTAAAATACTAGTAGCTCCGCTCTTTATTTGTGACAATAATTGACTTACCGCCATATCAATAGGCACAATCAAAGCCAAATCCCTTTCCATACCTTGATATCTGCTTACTGCCTTATAAGGTTTTATATCAATGCCTTTTTGCGCAACATATTCAGCGTCTAATTCTGCAATATAAATCTTTTTGTCTATATCAAAGTTATCTAGCACATCGGGGTGAATTTCGCCAAGCACGCCAATTTCTTTGCCATTTGCTAGAATGCTTGCGCTTCTGCCTGTATGCAAATAGCTAAGGCTCTTTCTTTCATAGCTAACCTCAATGCCAAATATAAGCATAATATCGTCAATAATTGCCTTTAGCGTATAATAATCTTCTTTTTCTCCAAAGACGCCGATGGACAAATTATACTTCTCCACAGGCAATTCAGTAAGCGGTAAAGATTTTGGCAGGTAAATTTTTGCAAGCTCAAATAATCTGCATTCTTTATTGTTTCTAGCTAAGTTATAAGCAATGGTTTTTATCATGCTGTAACTTAGAGTTGTGCGCATTATGCTAAAATCAACACCTAATGGATTACTTAATGAAATTGCTTTCCTTAAGTCGCTATTCTCTTCCACATTAAGCATATCAAACGCTTTTGGCGGTATAAAAGAATAACTTATTATTTCAAATGCACCTTTGCCTACCATGATATCCTTTAGTTTTTCCATTCGCATTTGTTCGGGCGTCATTCCACCTTTTGTGTTGCTGTATATATTGGCTTCCACAATGTCATAGCCGTAGATACGAATAACTTCTTCGGTAATGTCGTTTACTCCGACTATATCTTCTCTGTAATTAGGAACACAAGTCTTTAGTATATTGCCATCACTAGTAGTAATTAGGGTAAGAGCATTTAGAATGTCAATAATAGCTTCTTTGGGTATTTCCTTACCTATAATTTTGTTTATTTCTTGATAATTGTATGTTATTACTCTATCTTCATAGCTTTCTTTTATTTCATCAATGCAGCCTGACACCACTTCGCCCCAGCCGTACTTGTCAAATAGCGCAAGCGCTCTTTTCATACCCAGCTCTTGAGAGATATAGTCAATGCCTTTTTCAAAGCGTTGGGAACTGTCGGATTTTAGGTTTAGCTTTCTAGATGTATGCCTTACGCTATCTCTAGCAAATCTTGCGCTCTCTAAAATAACAGTGGTTGTTGTGTCACAGATAGAAGAGTATTCTCCCCCCATAACTCCAGCTATTGCAATTGGTTTTTCACTATCGCAAATTGCTAAATCACTATTGTCTAGTTTATACTCTTTACCGTCTAGCGCAACGATTTTTTCTCCGCTTGCTCTTCTTATAACTATCTTGCGACCTGATAAGTTTTCAATGTCAAAAGCGTGCATAGGCTGGCCAAGTTCAAATAATACATAGTTAGTAATGTCTACTAGATTATTGATAGGTCTTACCCCTACTGCTTTTAAACGGTCACGAATAATTTTTGGTGAAGTCATTTGTATTACATTCTTAACGGCAGCTGCCATATACCTTGGGCATAAATCAAAGGCTTTATTTTCTACAGTGACATAATAGTGTACGCTTTCGTTATTTACTCTATAAGTCATTTCTGGCAATTTTAGCTCTTTTCCTGTTACTGCGGCAACTTCTCTTGCTATGCCTAAAATACTGTTGCAGTCAGGACGATTTGCTGTGACATCAACATCTAAGACAACTTCTGTGTTGCCAATAATATCGTTTATGTCTTGACCTATTTTTGCGTTTTTACTAAGTATAAGAATACCGTTTACGCCTGCGCCAGCAAAGTCATCTTCGGTAAGATCTAGCTCTTGTCCTGAACATAGCATACCTTGGCTGACAACGCCCCTTAGTTCACCTGTTTTTATAACTGTGCCGTCAATTAAAACAGCATTGTCTAAAGCAACGGGTACAAGGTCGCCAACTTTAACATTATTGGCGCCAGTAACGATTTGAATTACACTTTCGCCAACATCTACTTTGCAAATGCTAAGATGATTGGAATTAGTGTGTGGTTCAAGCGTTAAAATTTTGCCTACCACGACATTTTTTATATTATCGCGCATATAAATTATTTCTTCTATTTCAAAACCGCAACTAACTAGCTTGTCAGCTAGCTCTTGTATGCTTATTTCTATATCTACAAATTCTTTTAACCAACTTAAAGGAACTTTCATAACTATTTTCTCCTACTTGTACTGTCTTAAAAACCGAATGTCGTTTTCAAACAAAAATCTCATATCAGGAATGCCATATTTTAGCATAGCGCATCTTTCTATGCCCACACCAAAGGCAAAGCCTGAGTATACCTTGGAGTCAATACCGCTGTATTCTAGCACAACGGGGTTGACAATACCTGCGCCTAGCACTTCTATCCAGCCTGTGCCTTTGCATAGCCTGCAACCATTGCCATTACAATTAAAGCAGCTTACATCAAGCTCTACACTAGGTTCAGTAAATGGAAAATATGATGGGCGAAGGCGTGTTCTTATACCTTTGCCAAAAAAGCTTTTTGCTATTTCATCTAAACTGCCTTTCAAATCACAAATGTCAATACCTTTATCCACAACAAGACCTTCCATTTGGTGAAACATCGGTGAATGCGTGGCGTCGTCATCAGAACGATATACTTTACCTGGACAAATCATACGGATAGGTGGTTTTGATACTTCCATAGTCCGCGCTTGTACGCTAGATGTCTGTGTTCGCAAAAGTATGTGGTCGGTAATATAAAAAGTGTCCTGCATATCTCTTGCTGGGTGGTCTTTAGGGACATTTAATTGTTGAAAATTGTAAAAATCAGTTTCTATTTCAGGGCCTTCCTGAACATCGTATCCAAGCCCTATAAAAGCATTCACTAATTCGTTTTTTGCCAAAGTAATTGGGTGTAATCCTCCGCGCATTAAGGACGCCTTTGATAAGGTGACATCGATTTCTTCTTCTTTTAGTTTTCTTTCTTTTTGAATGCGGGATAACTCATTTTCCGTATCTAAAATTAGTTTTTCTACCTTTTGTCTAAGCTCGTTAATGTACTTGCCTGCAGTCGGTCTTTCTTGGCTGGGATAGTTCTTTAATGATTTTAATAAAGCTGTAATCTCGCCATTTTTACCCAAATATTTTACCCTTATATCGCCAAGCTGAGCTAAATCTTTTACTGCTTTTATTTTACTGCTTGCTGACGATAAAATATTTTCAATTTTTTCCAGCATATAATAGCGCTCCTAAAATTTTTTAATAATTAATTATAGCATTTAGGCAGTGCTTATGCAAGAAATTATGGGACTAAATCCAAATAATCAGATGTGCCTTCAGTAAGATAAGTTTCGGGAACTTCCCCTACAATTACGCTCTCTGCCATGACAATATCATTAAAAGTAGTAGATTCTTGACTGCGCATAGGAATAACTATTTTTATATCGACATGTAAAGTCACTACCAAGCTATGCCTAGTTTGATTTATTCCCATTCCTTCAAACTTTGAATCCACCGAAGTATAGCAGTTGCAAACGGTTTCTGCGTGAAGAGGCACTTCCATACCATAAACGGCTAACAAGCTGTTACCAGTAAAAGCGCCAAGCGGTAAAGTAATTCTTTTAGTGCGAAGTTGATTAAGCTGGTCCTGCACTTGCTTTTGCAATATCATATTTATTTGATTTATAAGACCAGTGTTTGCAGAAATTGCGCTGATTTTGTTGTTAGTGTCGTAATGTATTTTGAAATAATCGTCATAAAACAAGCTCAAACTTTGTAAATATGAGTTGGCATAATTGACAATGTTAATAACTTCTGCTCTTATCTCTTCAGTTGCTAGCGTGCAAACAATAGGCATTACTACATAATTATAGTACAAAGCTGATATTAGAATAATCAGTAAAATAATTGTAGTAATTAGGAGCTTTTTGCGTCTTTTTTGCATATGATAATATATGCTTAAAGTTATAAAATGTTACCCTTTTAAAGAATAATATATATTTTTCATAGCTATTGCGTCTTCTGCTTGCGTGTCGTCGCTTTCGCAAATGATTTTTGGCTCTAGTTTATTTTCAATCAAAATTTCGGCAAGTGGTTCAAAATCTGGGCCATAAATTTGGTCCTCAAAGGTAAGATGTTTTATTTCTCCTTTTTGTCCGTACATAATTTTGCTAAAATGCACATGCATATCTCTTACTTTTTCAAAAGGCAAGTTATCTAGCATATAATTTATTATGTCTTTGTAGTCTTGCTTGGTCTTTAATTGACCTAGCGTCCTTGCATTCAAGTGTCCAAAATCTATACAAGGATAGATATTATCGGCTAAGTTTGCAATGGTTACAGTTTCTTTTAAATCGCCTATTTGAGAAAGTTTGCCCGTAGTTTCTGTACAAATTTTGTAGTCGGTAAGTTCATTTGCTTCCAATACTTCTAATAGTTTTTTTATATTATCTAGAGCTAGATTAAAGGCATCTGTTCTGTCTAATTTACCTTGTGTCGCTGGGTGAAAAACTACTCTGTCACCGCAGTTGATAGCTTTCATTTTACGCACAGAAGCAACCACATACATTATGCTTTTTTTAATCATTTCGGGGTCTTGGTTGGCAAAATTTATATAGTATGGCGCATGAACAGACATTTCAATTCCATGCTCGCGGAACGCGTTACCTATTTCTAATGCCGTTTTGTCATTTAAATTAACACCTCGTCCAAAGGAATATTCGAACATATCTATTCCGCGATTTTTGCACCACTTTGCCGCTTGTATGGTAGTGGTATTGCCTTCGGCATAGAAACTTGCACTGTTTCCCGCAACTCCAAATCTAATCATTTAGCACCTCTTCTTTCGCTATAATCATGTCATTATGTATTTGGTCAATAAGCTCTTGCTTGTTATTAAATTGTATAATGTCTCTAATATACTTAATTAGTTTTACTTTAACATCTTGGCAATAGATATCGCTGTCAAAACCAATAATGTGAGTTTCCACATTAAAATTATCGTCATTAAAGGTTGGATGCGCGCCTATGTTAGTAACGCCTAAATAAGTTTTATCGCAAATTTCTATCTTTGACACATATACGCCATCTTTTGGCGATAGCTTATTATGACTTATGTCAATGTTTGCAGTAGGAATGCCTAAAGTTGAGCCTACTTGCCTGCCTTTTATTACTGTACCTGAAAGAAAATATTCAAATCCAAGTAAACGGTTTACTGATTTTATGTCGCCACTAGTTAAATGCTCTTTAATTAGTGTAGTAGATACCTTTTGGTCTTTTTCCAATAATAAGTCCAAAGCTTCAACTTTTACATTTAGTTTACTAAAAAATACTTGTAAATCACAACTTTTACCTTTAGCGTTTTTTCCAAAGCGGTAATCAGAGCCTACTACAATAGCTGTTGGGTTTAAGTTTACAAGATAGTGCAAAAACTGCTCTTTTGACTTGTCAAAAAATTCTTTTGAAGTGTCCAGTACAAGAATATTATTATAGCCAAGTTTAGATAAAATTTCTTTGCGCTCGCTTAGGGTAAAAACTTCTTTGCTTTCTTTGCCAAGACTTTTGTAAAAATCGTCGCCAAAAGTACATATTAGAAGCTCATCGCCCCTTTCAGAAGCAATCTTCTCAGCTTTTTTAAGCAACATTTGATGCCCTTTATGTATCGCATCAAAATATCCTAACGCTAAAACTTTGTTTTTCATAATAGCCAAGTTTTTATCTTTAACCTATTTTCTTGATTTCTTTCTGCAATCCCTATTAGTTTATCATCAATATATACCCTAAAGTAGCCATTGGGTAAGTCGTCTAGGCTTACAGCTACACCGTTTAGCACAAGTTTCTTATGTTTATCTTTTACGATATATTTAGGCATATACTCTAGTGGTTTATCTATAGGAATGATATATTTATGCAAATTTTCCTTGATATCTTCTATTTTTACGCAAGTATCTATATTAAAATATCCGCTTTGCGTTCTGGTAAGTTGTGTCATTATTCCGTAAGTGTTAAGCAACTTTGCAATATCTCTTACAATTGCTCTTATATAAGTTCCACCTGAACAAGCTATATCAAATGTATATGTTGCGTCATCGATTTGCTGTAAAAGCTCAATAGAAAAAATATTTACTTTTTTGGGCTTTAGGGTAAATTGTTCTCCTTGCCTTGCTAGTTTGTACGCTCTAACGCCATTTATAGATTTTGCGCTATAAGCTGGCGGTACTTGTTCAATTTCGCCTACTAAGCTATTAAGAATGCTTTTAATTTGGCAAGAAGTTGGCAAAACATCACAGTTATCAATTACCTTGCCATCACTGTCAAGCGTATCGGTGTTTATTCCAAACTTAAAAGTGGCTGTATAGCGTTTTACTTTGTTTAGCGTATATGCAAAAATTCGGGTAGCGCGCCCTAAACCAACTGGCAGTACTCCTTGCGCTAATGGGTCTAATGTTCCCAAATGCCCTACTTTTGTTGAGATATTATTCTCTTTTAGAATGTTTTTTAGAGTACTTAGCGCTTTATTTGAAGTAATTCCGCTATTTTTATATAAATTTATGAAACCATTAATTTGCGTCATAGTGGTCAAGCATTTCTTGGCAGACTGATAATATTTTTTGGTATACATCTTCAAAGTGACCGTATCCTCTGCAACCTGCTGCGTGAAAATGTCCGCCGCCTCCAAAAGTTTTTGCGCAAGCTGCCGCGCTTACTTTGTGTTTGGTGCGGAAACTTATTTTGTATTTTTTGTCTGCAATTTCAGCTATGGATACAGCAATTTCTATACTGTCTATATTAAGCACTATGTTTATTGTGCCTTCGGTATCGTTTTCTGTGGTATTAGTCTTTTCAAAGTCTTCTAATTTATAGGATATAATGCCTATTTTGCCGTCATTATAAAATTTTGTGTTGTTTAGAACGCGGTTTCTTAAATTAAATACATTATAGCCTGTC
>FZPS01000042.1_pt318 | contig 13921 bp, 7 predicted proteins | sample 1817821 | NCBI WGS metagenome assembly FZPS01 (sample SAMEA104158645, study PRJEB21678) | metagenome | place: Germany | collected 2015-04-21 | reverse complement strand
ACCCAGGTCCCATATTGGCACTTGTTGCTGGTACTATTACTTTAATCATCCTTATCACCTATATCTAGAAATTTTTTTACCATATCCTCCATTTCTTCTTTGTTAGCAGTGTTTTTATGAATTATAGCTTTGTTTTTTAAGGACTGGATATTTGAGGGAATAGGAATATTAGATTTTTGGGATAATTCTTCAAGTATTGTAAATTCGTCTTTTCCCTTTATATCTATTCCTATGGAGGATGCAACTTTACTTCCAAATTTAAAAGGACTGGCTGTTGAAGCTATAATGGTTTTGGTTTTATCCCCTTTTCTCAAGGCAAAAGTATAAAATTTTATTGAATAAGATGTTTTATGGATGTATTATTTTTATTTGAGCGTTTAAGACAGTGTTAACAAGTTGTTATTTTTTTTGTTTTCTTTTATAAAAAATATTTTCATTTCCGCAGTGCAGGCATTTGTTCCTATGTACACATAAGAGTTGTTCGCATACAGGACATTGCCATTTTATGGTTTCTTGTTTTATAAAAGCCTCTAATCCGATTTCCCGTATGAGAATTAAGTTTTGTATGGAAACGGTTTGTTTAAGTGAATTTATGGTTTCATTGTAAGCTATAATTACTTTTTCTTTTTCTTCACAAGAAAGACATTTTTTCTTAGGCTCAGGATAAGGAATCGTATCTTTAATGATTGGGCTCAATTCCGGTTCTGCATGCTTAATGTCGCGTAACATTTCGCCTCTTCCGGTAAGCAACCAATCAGGATTCAGATTTTCGTAATATAGTAATATTTTTTCTGCAATTTCAGTCCCGACATTTCCCCCTTTTTTGGCCATTTTTGAGAAATAACTGTTGGATACACCTATTTTTAAAGATAATTTATTAAAATTATCTCCCTGAATATTAAGGAATAAACATAGTCTGTTAATTATTTTTTTGCTATATTCAATATTTGTGTTGTATATTACGTAAAATAGTTATATTTTCGCACTGTTAGTAAGTAGTATTGTAATAATGTTACAAAATGGTGCAAAGATAATTAAAAAAAAGATGCAAACTGAGAGAATCATAAAAAAAGTTAAACCGGCAACGGGAACTTACGGTAAACTTGCTAAAATGTTTGTTGTGAATAGAAAAACGGTATCGTTTGCCATTAATGGAAAGTCTAACACGGACTTGGCAAAAAAAATCAGAAAAGCGGCTGTGGAAATGGGAGGAGATCCGATTTATGAATAAAGTTAGAAATAAATTTCAAAAAAAAAATATTTTTAAAATTTTTAAAAAAATAAAATACGGAAAATTGTTCATTGGATTATTAACTTATAATGAAAAATACAACTTTTTTATATAATTCTGTACAATCGTTTCAATGGATTCGACGCTTGTATAGAAATGAGAAAAAGAATCCATTAATTAAAACTCAATAACAAAATGAAACGTACGATTATTTTTTTATTTTTTTATTTTCTAAGTGCAATAGGGGTTCGGGCACAGATTGTCTCTATTGCAAACGAAACTTTTGAAGGTCCGCTTTCGGGCTGGACTATCACATCATCTGCTACCTGGGAAGCGGATACGAATTTGTATGCCGGAGGTCATACTTCTTACCATGGTTTTGTCCCTATCGGCAATCCGGGCGATACTGTAATTCTTACTTCTCCTTTGTATGATTTTGGCCCCTATGGATATGCCTTTCTGTCATTCAATCAAATTTGTAAAGTATCGGGCAGCGATATCTGCCAGATAGAGTATCGGGAAAACACCATGAGTTCCACCTGGCAAGTCATACCGCGTTCTTCTTACAAAGGAAGCGGCATTTATACCAATGCTATGTTTCATGATGGAAGCTATATAGATTGGATGCCAGGCGATTCCTTAGCCATTCCTACCAACAACTGGTGGAAAACCGAGCATTTTGACATTTCAAACGAAGTTTCCTTTGCCGAAGTACAATTTCGCTTTAAAATCACCAAAGGAAATGTAACAGGCACACATTTCGCTTATGGTTGGCTCATCGATAATTTTAAACTTACAGCATCGATTAATCCCATAGGCTCTCCGGTAGTGGAGTTGATTTCTAATTATGGAGATACCGTTTACAATAGCGGTCCTTTCATGATTAAAGCAAAAGTTGCCACTCGCACTTATGCACCCATTATTAACCCAAAACTGTATTATTCAGCTACATTTAATAATATCACCACCCATGATTCTATTGTGATGACCGCAGTAGAAGGGGATTCTATTTGGACGGCTAGCATTCCCCAACACCTATTTGGAACATCCATTACTTTTTCCATTGTTGGTTATGATTCGGTAGGAAATAATGATTCGGTGAATAGCGGATTTTATTTAAAAAGGGGAGGTGTTCATACAGTAGGTTACACATACTATTATCCTTCGGATACACTCTTGACTAATGTTAATAATTCTGGAATTATTTTTCATATAAATGTACGTAATTCTTGGTCTCGTTCATTGTATTTAGCATCGGAAATCGGAGCAGCGACACAAAGTATAAGTCTAACATCCTTAGCATGGTATAATCGTGCTTATTATTATGCTAATTTTTGTTTACGTACCAATGTAAATGTGTATATGAAATGTACTACGGCTACAAGTAATACAGATCTTACACATGAAATTCCGAGCACAAGTGGAGCAACTTTAGTGTATAGTGGTCCTATTGCAACATCACTTTTTTGGAACGAAATAAAACTACTGTCGGCATTTAATGTTCCGGCGGGTTCAAATTTGATGATTTATTTTGAAGACAGTAGTGGCGTAATTCCCACCGGAGGAGGACAAGTTGTCTTATGGTCAGGACATACAGACGGTACAAGAACAGTCTATCAATATGAGGGAAGTGGTATTACGAAATCTACTATGGCACCTCTGATGCGATTTGGATTAGGAGTTGTTAATGATACCCATTCCGTTGCTATGCATTCTATAGATAATCCCAAAAATATTGTTTTTGTCAATCCTTCGGCTCAAATCCCGATAGTAGTTACCATTAAAAATAGAGGAATTACAAATTTAGATTCTTGTTACATCGATTGGACCTTAAATGGCATTCCTCAGGGTAGGCACACCTGGAGAGGTAATTTGCCGGATGATTTCAATGCAAAGGATACTATTGGTTATTTCAGTCCTTCTGCCAATCAATATGATACGATAGTGGCATGGGTAAGTATGCCCAATGGAGTTCACGATTCTACTATTTGGGACGACACTTTGATACGAGTTAGCTATGGAATGAGTGGGCTAGATTTGGCTTTTGTTTCTTCTATCGGCGATACCGTTTATACTACCGGTCCCTTTACAGTACAAGCAAGCATTATTTCAAAAACTCATACACCTTTACCGAGTACAATTAATTTATGTGTAAAATCCACCTATAATAGCACAGATAGTTACGACACTCTTCGCATGGATTCCATAGGAAATAATATTTACGAAGCCATTATTCCTCAACATGTTTTCGGTACGGATATAGTATATTCTATTACTCTTTCAGATTCTTTAGGTAATGTTTGTAGTATAGCTGATGGTTTTTATATAGAAAGACCTAAAGTTATTTACAAAGATTCTATAATGATAGGAAGGACTACTGTAGGTTCAACTAACAGTTCATATCCTTTTGTTATAAGTGCCGATTCTGCCAAAACAAGAAGTTTGTATTTGTCATCACAATTTGGAGGGACTATCGACCTTTTTATAGCAGGTATTGCATTTTATACAGCTAATACTAATGCCATATATAAATCCAAACAAAAAATTTATTTAAAAGCCGTAAGTGATAGCACGCTGACATCCAGCGGACAAATAGACCCTGTAGCAGACGGAGCAACCTTAGTTTATAGTGGTTCTTGGACCACACAAAGGTATTGGAATAAATTTGAATTTGATAGAGTCTTTACTTTGCCGAAAGGAATGAATTTGATAGTTTACTTGGTCGATGAATCTGGAGAATGTGGTACGACAAATATTTTTTGGAGGTATAATAATGCAAGTACTACCCAAATAGAATCACATTATTGGAATCAACGATGTAACACAACCAGCACTACTAATGTAAAACGTTTTCCAGTAGCTATGTTTTATTTTGGAGATATAATTAATAACACTAATTCTGTCGCTTTGCATGCCATCAATAATCCTGAAAACAATGTCCTTGTAAATCCTACTGAGCAAATTCCTGTCGTATCTACCATTAAAAATAAAGGCATTGCCGATTTAGATTCCTGTTACATTGATTGGACTTTAAACGGTGTTCCTCAATCCAGATTTATATGGAAAGGTCATTTACCCTGTGATTTTGAAACCAGCGATATCATAGGATACTATTCCCCTCGAGCCAATCAATACGACACCATTGTAGTATGGACAAGTTTACCCAACGGAGTAGACGATTCTACTACTTATGACGACACTTTGGTGCGGATTACCTATGGAGTGAGTGGTTTGGATTTGGCTTTTGTTTCTTCTATCAGTGATACCGTTTATACAACCGGTCCCTTTTCAGTACAAGCAAGCATTTCTTCAAGAACTCTTACACCTTTACCTGATACTATTAGTTTAAATGTAAAATATACCTATAAAGGAATGAATACATATGATACATTACCTATGACTTTTCTTGGGAATAATATTTACGAAGCTATTATTCCTCAACATGTTTTTGGTACGGATGTAAATTATTCTATTACACTAAGCGATTCTTTAGGTAATGTATGCCATATTCACAATCATTATTTTATTAAACATTCGGGAAATACCGATAGCAATTCTGTTGCTTTGTTTGCTATTAATAGTCCGTTAAAAGGTATGATGGGAGGAGTAAGTCAACCGGTACAGGTAACGATTAAAAATAAAGGCATAAAAGATCTCGATTCTTGTATCATAAACTGGACATTAAACGGCATACCGCAATCATCCTATATTTGGAAAGGAAATCTACCGGAAGATTTTAATGATATCATAACCATAGGCAACTACATTCAACGTAGTAATAATTATGACAGTTTGACGATTTGGGTAAGCATGCCCAATGGAAAAACAGATTTAACCACTTTGGATGATACCCTGAGTATTATTTCTTATGGATGCTTAAGTGCAATTTCCGGTGACGTGATAATAGGTACGTCCTCCGGAGCTGATTATTCTAGTATTGAAGAGGCTTTATTTTTCCTATCCAAATGTCTTAGCGGTAATGTAACCTTAAAACTACAAAATGGTACCTATAATGAAAACTGGGATTTTTCAAATCTATCGGATATTATGGGCAGTCATACCTTAACCATTACCTCTGAAAGCGGCAATAGAGACAATGTAATATTAAAACCGGCAAGTGGTGTCGGAGTTGTTGTAAACAATACCGATAACCTTATTATCAAAGATATTAGTATTGACAACACAGCAAGTGCATCTTACGGTGTTCATTTTACAGGAGCTGCAAACAATATTGAATTTAGAAACATTTATTTTAAAGGCGATACTTCCTCCACATCTGCTTATGCTCCCATTTATAAAGCTAACGGTACGGGTATTGTGGATGATATTCGCTTTATTGGGAATTTGATTGAAGGAGGAGTTGTCGGCATTTATTTTTATGGAGGGATTAGTACAAGCGTTTATGGAACCAATGTAATTGTAGACAGTAATATTATTACAAGTCAATATAGTTATGGTACTTATTTCTTCTATACTGATTTTACTAGTATTTCGCATAACATCCTACTCTCAAGAACTTCAAATACTTTTACCTCTTGGAACGGTATGTATAGCAATCAATGTAATTTTGTTGCTGATGGAAATAAAATACATCAAAGGTCAACGGATATTACTAGTCCGACTCTAGCTAATATCCAAAATGTGGGACGTGAGAATGCGACTGGTCCTTCCTTATTTTGCAATAACGAGTTGATAGGAAGTGCTAGTTCCAGTTCTAATTCTCGTTGTTTGTATTTAATGGCTTCTTTTTTAAATGTTTATAATAATTCAATTTACATGGATGGCTCTGCAGTTTCCCGTTCTATTCATATAGGAAATAATGCAAATTCAGTATATGATTTAAAAAACAATATTATCATTAATAATAGTTCATCCGGATATTCCATTGATGCAGGAGGAACTGCTCCTACTCTAATTTCGGATTATAATTGTTTGTATAGTCCTTCTTATGTGGGACGTTTAACTTCTAATTACTCCACCTTGGCTGATTGGCAAACCGCTACTTCACAAGATGCCAATTCCGTGAGCTTAAGTCCTTCTTTCATAGATGTTAGTACTAGTTTGGAATTATCGGATTACAGTCCTTTCATTGTTAGAAGACTCAACAGTGTTATGGAAGACATCAAGGGTGATGCCAGAGCAGCTTATACAACCATGGGCGCCTATTCCTCTAGAATATCTGATGGTTATAATTTAGCCGTAACAGCTATTCTGTATCGAGACAATTTTGATGAGCCTCTTCTTTGTTATAACGATTATAGTAACATACAAGTGGTGCTTAAAAATGAAGGGATGGAATCTTACGATTTTAGTGTAGATAGTGTACATTTAACACTTGAAGTAAGCGGTGCTATAAACTTTACAACACATAGATTAATAAATAAAGGAAGTTTAGCCACAGCACAAAGCGACACCTTTGATATTACAAATGCATTGCCTATCACGACTGCGGGTATATACTATATAACTACCTATCTTATTTCTCCGGCTGATACTTTATATGATAATGATACTCTGCGCATTTCCTATCCTATTCGTAGAATACAATTGCCTTATGATGTTGATTTTAGCACATCTCATGTTGATTTTGTTCAAAAACAAATCGCAGGAAATGCCTCTTGGGCAGTAGAAGCCGATACAGGTAATATGCCTATAATTGCTCCCGTATTCGGCAGTGGGCGTTTGACCTTTCATTCCGAAAGCAACTTGGGTTCTATATCACAAGTTATTTTTAATGGGGTTAACTTATTGGGAACGCACTTACCCAAACTCGAATTTTGGTATGCACACGATAATGCTAATCCCACCAAAAGGGATTATGTGGCTATAAAAATCTCGACCGATGGGGAAAATACAAAATTATTAGATGCAGTATACCGCTATAATTCAAACTATACTTCTCCGGGATGGGCACATTACAGTATTGATTTATCAGCTTATACTAACGAAGCCTGTGTAAGCTTAATTTTGGAAGGATGTAGTTTTGGTGGAGGAAATCAAAATATTGACCGTATCCGCATATCTTCTTCATCCGATATATCACTTACTTGTCTTTCTCCTCAACTTACTAATTTAGTTGCTTGTAACTTAAGTAACATAAGTGCTAAAGTCATTCTATCCAATCTTACAAGTCTAAATATGGATTTTGATTTGGATACCGCTAACATTTATTTTCAAATTCGTGGCATGGATAGTATAGACATTGTTTATCCTTTAAGCGGAATGTTTTACGGATTAGAAAAAGATACTATTGAACTTTCCCATAATTTGGATTTGTCTCGTAACGGAGTTTATGATGTGCTTGCTTATGTTGATGCTATAGATGACAATCCTATCAACGATACTGTCAAAAGGCGTTTGCTCATCAATCCCGATTTGCTTATACAGGATATAAGAGGTATTGATGAAGTGAATTGTAAACAAAGCGGAGATAGTGTATATGTCAGTTTTAAGATTGTAAATATAGGGAATTTAACAGTCAATGAATTTCCTCTCTCTCTACAAATAAATGGTGTAAATGTACTAACAGATACTATTTATCAACATTTGGAACCCGGTGATTATGTCAACTATACCTTTGCCGAACCCTTTATAGTTCCTGAGGTATCGTATATTCAACCCTACTATATGGTTAAAATCCAAACCGGACTGTCCTGTGATGCACAGCCAAGTAATAATATTAAAAGCATTATGGCATGTGTAGATGTAGGCGATGTGGTAGATTTGAAGGTATTGTCTATTGATAATCCGCTTGAAACACCTTGCGATTCGGGTAATCGTGCCGTTAAGGTTTCAGTAACTTTGTCTAACGAAGGGACTGTGGACATTACGAGTTCCGTATTGCATGTTGAAGTGGATAGTGTCGGTAGCATTTTGGCATCTTTTTCGGAGGCAACTGCTTCTATCCTTGCCAAATCAACGACAGAGCATATTTTTACACAAACATATAGAGTTCCTAATTTTAATGGAAATTATACGGTAAAAGTATTTTTAGAAACTATCGCAAATGATAAAAATACGAGCAATGACACTTTAAGTGTGAATGCTTGCGCTATTTATAATGATGTGAGTGTAAGTGATATTACCGCAGTTGATTGGTATTTAGGTCAAAACCAACCTAATCCTGCTCAAACGATGACCGAAATACCTTATGCTATCCCAAGCGATGGAACGGTCAACGTAAAGATAATGAGCGTTAGCGGACAAGTATTGTATCAAAAAGAGATACAAGCTACAGCCGGCAATCACAGTCTTGTAGTAGATATTGATTTCTTATCCAATGGTATCTATTACTACAGCATGGGATATGCAGGTAGAACAATCGTTAAAAAAATGACAGTTAACAAATAATAAAATTTTTCATTTAACAACAAGGTTATTTTTGTAGAGGATGCTCAAAAAAAGAGCATCCTCTTTTTTTATTTCTTCCGCTTACTGAGCCTGTTGAAGTAGTCGAAGCGTCAATTCGTAATTCGTAATTGTTTATTCTACCTTTTTAGCATACTACCTAATATCATCACTACTTAGTGTAATACTTACGGCTTCGATTTTTCCACCGATTGGCGGGTTCAGTTTACGTATTTTAACCTCTACATGCTTAATTTGAGGAAATTGTTGTTGAATTTTAACAATGATTCGATAGGCTATATTTTCTAATAATAAGGAAGTTTTTTTCAGTTCTTGTTGTATTAATAAATACACTGTTTGGTAATTGATGGTTTTACTCAATTCATCTTCTTTTGCTGCAGTTATTATGTCGCATTCCAAGCAGCAATCTACAGTAAAATTAGTCCCTATTTTACGTTCTTCTTCATAGCACCCATGATGTGCGTAAAAGTGCATATTCTCTATTTCAATTTTTGCCATAACTTTTTTTTTACGTGTGCAAAAGTACATTTTTTAGTTGAATAAAATTCAAAAAAACGATATTTTTATTGTTTTATATCATAATTTTTTCTATTTTTGCTACAGATTGTAAGAATTCTTAAAAGAATGAATATGAATGAAGTAAACCTAGAAGGAATAGAAAAACAAAACGGTAATTATACAGCAGAAAATATACAAGTTTTAGAAGGTTTAGAAGCCGTACGCAAACGTCCTGCTATGTACATAGGCGATGTAGGTGATCGAGGACTTCATCATTTGGTTTATGAGGTGGTTGATAACTCTATTGATGAAGCACTTGCAGGTCATTGCGATAAAATAGATGTAATTATTCATAAAGATAATTCTATTTCGGTACAAGATAATGGACGAGGTATTCCGACCGACTTGCATGAAAAAGAAAATAGGTCTGCATTGGAAGTTGTATTAACAGTGCTACATGCAGGAGGAAAATTCGATAAAGGCTCTTATAAAGTTTCGGGAGGTTTGCACGGTATAGGGATTTCATGTGTTAATGCTTTAGCAAAGAAATTAAAAGTAGAGGTCTTTCGAGAAGGGAAGCATTTTATGCAAGAATATGAAACGGGAGACCCTTTGTATCCTGTTAAAGAAGTAGGACCCACCGATAAAAGAGGAACTTATATGTGGTTTTTACCTGATTATAGTATTTTTGTTGCAAAAGAGTATAAATTTGAAACTCTTGCAACTCGTTTACGTGAATTAGCTTTTTTGAACAAAGGAATTACATTAACCATTACCGATGAAAGAGTAAAAGAAGATGATGGGAACTATTTAACACAAAGTTTCTATTCGGAAAAAGGCTTAATTGATTTCATTAATTATTTAGATGGTAACAGAGAAAAATTAATAGAAGAGCCTATTTATATGGAAGGCGAAAAATCGGATGTTCCTGTCGAAATAGTGATGCAATACAATACGGCTTATTCTGAAAATTTGCATTCTTATGTCAATAATATCAACACACATGAAGGTGGAACTCATTTAACGGGATTCCGAAGAGGTTTGACGCGTACTTTAAAAAAATATGCCGATGACCAGAAGCTATTGGAAAAACTTGAAAAGCAAAAAATAGAAATTAGCGGAGATGATTTTCGAGAAGGACTAACGGCAATCATATCTGTGAAAGTTGCAGAACCACAGTTTGAAGGTCAAACTAAAACTAAGTTGGGAAATAGCGAAATAGAAGGGGTGGTTAGTCAATTAGTCAGCGAAATGCTTACTTATTATTTGGAGGAACATCCCAAAGAAGCGCGTAATATAGTTGACAAGGTAGTTTTAGCGGCTACAGCGCGACATGCGGCACGTAAAGCACGCGATCTTGTTCAACGTAAAAATGTATTATCAGGTTCAGGTTTGCCGGGAAAACTTTCCGATTGTTCGGATAAAGATCCTGCTAATTGCGAGATTTTTATTGTGGAGGGTGATTCGGCAGGCGGTACTGCAAAACAAGGGCGTGATAATCGAACGCAAGCCATACTTCCTTTACGAGGAAAGATATTAAACGTTGAAAAAGCAATGCAGCATCGTATATTCGACAACGAAGAAATAAAAAATATTTATACGGCATTAGGAGTTACTGTAGGTACGGAAGAAGACTCAAAAGCACTGAATCTGTCTAAATTAAGGTATCATAAAATAATCATTATGACCGATGCCGATATTGATGGCAGTCATATTGCAACTTTACTTTTAACTTTCTTTTTCCGCTATATGAAAGAGCTTATTGAGCAAGGTTATGTGTATATTGCAACACCGCCTCTGTATTTAGTGAAAAGAGGAAAAGAAGAGCAATATTGTTGGAGCGAAGAAGAAAGAGATGCTATTGTAAGAGCTTATCAAGAACAAGGGAAAGATAAAGGGATTACTATACAGCGTTATAAAGGTCTCGGAGAAATGAATTATGATCAATTGTGGGATACAACAATGAATCCGGAACATAGAACACTGAGACAAATTACCATTGAAAATGCTGCTGAGGCAGACTATGTTTTCTCTATGCTTATGGGAGAAGAAGTGCCGCCTCGTAGAGAATTTATCGAGAGAAATGCTCGTTATGCAAATATAGATGCGTAGTAGAAATATTACAATTTAATACGTATAGACAAGCATATAACCGTCAATTTCTTTATAAAACAGACGATGTTTTTGTTCAAAATCATGGGTTTTTATAGAAATAAAAGAAGATTTTTGCGGATTATAAAAGTCAAATGCTTGTAACAATAAATGTTCGCTAAATAAAGGTTCTTTATCGGAATACATTTTATAAAGACATTCTTTAGCCCCCCAATACACATGTAGCAGTTGACTATCTTTCAAATTAACGGTATTCATTTCTAAAGGAGTTAGAAATCGAGATGCTAATGCGGGCATACGTTCTGAAATTTTTTCAATATCAATGCCTACCAAATGGGTTGGAGAAACAAAAGCCGAAGCATATTTTCCGGAATGAGAAACGGAAATATGTGCCGTATTGTTTTCTAAAAAAGGTTTTCCTTTCGAATTGTAAACAATGGAAATATCTTGTTCGAGAAGATGTCTTAATAAGACACGGTATGCTAAGCCTTGTGTACGTTTTTTTTCGTTTTTTATAGTGTCGAAATACAATTTATCCGCATCCGATAGCGAATACAATGTTAATAATGTGTCTTCATCTTCAGTGATTTCCCATATTCCCCATTTTCCAACACCTTTAATAACTTCGACAAGACTGATAGGCATGACCGTGATTATTTAACCGTACTACCGTTTTCTGTAGGATGGATAGGGGAGACCAAACACAATTCCCCTTTTGAATTTTCAGCCATGAGTATCATTCCTTTGGAATGAATTCCTTTGATTTCTTTTCCTTCCAAATTAATCAGCATAATGACTTGTTTGCCGATTAGTGCTTCCGGCTCATAAAATTCGGCGATACCGCTAACGATGGTACGTTGATCAATACCTGTATCAACTTTTAATCGGATGAGTTTTTTTGTTTTTGCTACTTTTTCAGCTTCCAATATTGTACAAGTACGAATATCCATTTTCTGAAAATTATCGAAAGAAATGGTTGCTTTTTGGGGAGTAACCGAATGGGTTGTCGTTTGATTTTCGTTTTTACTTTTATGTAATTTTTCTATTTGAGCTTCAATGCTTGCATCTTCAATTTTATCGAATAATAGTTGTGGTTCGTTGATAATGTGATTATCGGGGAGTAGCGTATTGCTTCCGGCTTTTTGCCAATCTAATTTCGGCAGATTCAATAAATTTCTTAATTTAGTAGCGGTAAATGGAAGAAAAGGTTCGGACAAGATGCTTAAATTAGCGCTTATTTGTAGTGCGATATTTAAAATAGTTTGAACTCTTTCAGGATTGTCTTTGAACAACTTCCATGGTTCCATATCGGTCAAATATTTATTGCCTAAGCGAGCAAGATTCATTAGCTCGGAAAGTGCTTCTCGGAAATGATATTTTTCGATATTTCGTCCGATAAGTTCGGGATATTGCGATAAGGCATGGATAACGGCTTTATCTTCGTCAATAAGATGAGTTATCGGAGGAATTTTCCCATTAAAATATTTATGAGTAAGAACCATAGTCCTATTGATAAAATTGCCGTAAACGGCTAATAATTCGTTGTTGTTTTTGGCTTGAAAATCTTTCCAAGTAAAATCATTGTCTTTTGTTTCGGGAGCATTGGCAGTTAATGTATAACGCAACACATCTTGTTTGTCTTTAAAATCGACCAAGTACTCATGCAACCAGATTGCCCAATTTTTAGAGGTAGATATTTTATCGTTTTCTAAATTCATAAATTCGTTAGCGGGGACATTATTAGGGAGTATGTAAGCACCGTTTGCTTTTAGCATTGCCGGAAAAATAATGCAATGGAATACGATATTATCTTTTCCGATAAAATGCACAAGTTTAGTGTCGTCCGATTTCCAATAAGGTTCCCATTCTTTGTGTTGACTTAAAGCCCATTCTTTGGTAGCAGAAATATAACCTATTGGAGCATCGAACCAAACATAGAGTACTTTTCCTTCCGTATTAGGGAGTGGAACTTTTACACCCCAATCCAAATCTCTTGTAACGGCACGAGAACGTAATCCCATATCAATCCAAGATTTGCATTGTCCGTATACGTTGGGTTTCCAATCGTTTTTATGTTCTTCTAAAATCCATTGACGGAAAAAACTTTCATAGTCTTCCAATGGTAGAAACCAGTGTTTTGTATCTTTCATAATAGGTTTGCTACCGCTTAATACGGAAACAGGATTGATTAAATCGGTAGCATTTAAACTTGTTCCGCAAACTTCGCATTGGTCGCCATAGGCTTTTTCGTTACTACAGTGCGGACAAGTTCCTGTGATGTATCTATCGGCTAAAAATTGTTGTGCTTCTTCGTCGTAATATTGTTGTGTTGTTTTTTCGATGAATTTATTCTTGTTATATAATTCGGTAAAAAAAGTAGATGCTGTTTCGTGATGTACGGCATTGGAGGTGCGAGAATAAATATCAAAACTAATTCCAAATTCTTCAAAAGAATTTTTGTTCATACGATGGTAATAATCGACAATAGCTTGAGGAGTAGTATTTTCGTTGCGAGCTTTTATGGTAATAGGAACTCCGTGTTCGTCGGAACCTCCGATTAATACAACTTCATCTCTCATCGAGCGTAAATAGCGAACATAGATATCGGCAGGGACATAAACCCCTGCTAAATGACCGATGTGTAAAGGACCGTTTGCATAAGGAAGTGCAGTAGTTACGGTATATCGTTTAAATTTATTTTCTGTATATGCC
>FZPS01000183.1_pt268 | contig 13922 bp, 15 predicted proteins | sample 1817821 | NCBI WGS metagenome assembly FZPS01 (sample SAMEA104158645, study PRJEB21678) | metagenome | place: Germany | collected 2015-04-21 | reverse complement strand
CAAATTTATTCTGCAATCACCGCTTATTGCATGATGGCAATTATACAGAAAAAGATGAATATTGATAGAACAATCTATGAGATGCTACAAATTGTAAGTGTCTCACTTACAGATACAACCAATCTAAAAGACCTCTTTGAAAAACCTAATTACAATATTGTCAATGAACTGGATGGTTCTACCGAACCTACTTTGTTTTAATTGTTAAACTTTATAATAATCCGTCCGGATTTTTACCGGACACCAATGTATTCTTTTATATAAACCATATTTTCCGTCTGTAAGAAGTTCGTTTGGAACATCTTTTAAAGTTGCTTCTATAACTATTGGGGAAGAAGTATCAACATTATAAAAATCGGTGTCCGAAATGGTAAGATTCCATACTGGAGATAACACCATAGAAACAGCTTCTAGTATAGTTGATTTTCCTGAGTCTCCGCGACCAATTAAAACCACTAAGCGAGCATCACCAAAAATATGTGTGAAATCTTTTATTCCCCTAAAATGCTGAATGTGCAATTGATGTACTTGTGCCATAGGATCTTATTCCATAGGTTCAATTATTTCCTCAACACACTCTATCTCATCTTGCAATAAATCATCTGTAGAGTTGTTGTTCATTGGTTCTATCATGCTATCTATAAAAGCTATTTCTTCATCGCTCAGACCATATTTTTCATAAAGTTTTTCATCTGTCCATGGCTTAGAAAAATCCTGAATAGGCACAAATGAATATGTGCTTTGTGTCATATTTTTATTCTTTCTTATTCCAACTAAAAATCTGAAAAATTTAGTTTGCATATAAGAGATAGCATTTCTAGCTTGGCTTTCATCCTTAAATGGACCAACTCGTAAAAAAGTTTCAGTACAAATATCGTAAGGTTTAGCCACTATTGGTTTTCCTATTATTCTTGCAGGAATCGGATTCCCCATTTGACCTGCTGCACCATCTGCTTTTGATATAAAAATTCTCCACTGATCGATCTCATCATATGATTTTATTTTTGAATATGTTTTTGATAAATATTTAATTGTCCTTTTGCGATTTAAATTACCTATTAATTCAAAGTCGTTGTTAGATTTTGTGTTCTTTAATATATTTTTATTCTTTTTTATAAAATCAGAACTAAATCCGTAAGGATTTCTTGATGAAACTAAATCACTGAATGATTTCTCATTAAAAGTTTTAACTTTTTTAAGAACATCTAAAGCTTCGTCATAACGAACAAAAATTCCCCTAACCTCATTTAGTATTCTCTGACTATTTTTGACTTCACCGACTGAATTATGTAAGTGGTATTCACAACTTCCATTATAATCTCTATCCCATAAAAAATAACAAGTACCACCCTCAATTTTTACATTCGGAAAACAATCATTTGCATTTATATAGTCATGTAGTATTTTTATTCTATTGTCTTTTAGCATTTCATTTCTAAACGCATCAAGTCCCTTGCCTCCCGTAAACCATCTTGCGGGTATAATCATTGTAAGAAAACGAGGATTTAATTTTTTTGCTTGTTGAATGAAATTATGATATATGGGTTTTGCGCTTGACCCAGTGCCACCACCATCATTTATTTGATAGGGTGGGTTGCCGATAACTATATCAAAGTTAATATCCTTTAATTGTGTCATGATTTTTGAGTTAATGTCTTTGTTAATAAGGTCATAAGAGGTAAAATCAGAGAAAACATTCTTTTCCGGTAGCTTTAATAAACGGTATACTTTTAGTGTGAGTTCGTAACTAATACTTGAGGTGGGTATAGAATACACATTTCTTCCAATGTCTGCTCCATATTTTAAATAGAGTGCACGCACAAACTCACCTTGTTTAGATGCAATATCCAATATTTTAGAAGTACTAGATACTGCTTCTTCCGGCAGCAAATCTACCATTTCTTTAACAATTGGTTGAGATGTTACAATTTCAGAGGATGATAGCCGGCCTAACTTCTTCATAGCTATTTCAACTCTTTCTTCTGGCCGTAAACTCTCATCTCTAATAAGTGAATTTATGTTTTGTATTTTATAGTCTAAGGCACTTAATATAAAAGGATTGCTGTTCTTTTGAATAATCTTTAGTATATCTTCAAGCAATCCAACATTTTTTGCTATTCGTTTATTCTCTTCTGAGATATTTATAGCCTCTATGACTTCCTCAAGAGATTTAACATTACTTTCGGTTAAAAGAGCGAGAAATAGGATTTGAGCATAATAAGTAACAAGTTTTTTATCCAAGTTGTTCTCGTCCGTCTTTTCTGGTAAAATCATATCTTCAGATGGTTTTTCTTCAGCTTCCTCTCCTTCGTCACCTGATGCTTGAGGTTGTATCGGCAAATCGTTCTCTTCTCCCTCAACTGGTCTAATTTCAAGTCCTTTTCGATTATCAATAGGTGAAAGATTTGCTATTGCTTGCCTTATTATTTCATTGTCAAGCAACAAGTTGTCTATAGGAATATCATTTGCTTCATCAAGCACACTTCTTTCTTTTGAGTACCTGCGTACAGCATCCATTACATTTGTTGAAGTAACCTTTTGAAGTGCAGACTCTTTAATTGTTACAATCGGTGATATGCGAAGTTCTTCCTCAATTCTTTCTTCTAATCGACTATTGCCTTGTTTGTCATTATTGACATTGTATATTTGTGATTTTAGTTCTTGGAGAACAAACATTCTTTTAGGATCAAAATCCACCAATAGAGTTTGTGGCTTCATATTGTACTTAATAGTACCTTCACGCTCATTTGTGAGGGTGCGCACATATTGATTTTGTAAACGAAAAACAGCTTGATCGTACTCTTGAGGAGAAGCACAGCTCTTAAGAAAAATCATAGTATCCCACTCCTCCACAGTACTTCCTGTCATCATTCTATTTACAGTAAGGGTTATTGTTTTCTTACCTTCTCGTTCACACTTTTTTATCTTGGCCTTAACATCAGAAGTACTCTTGTATTTTTTTTCATTACTAAGCCCAGTTATATTTATTATTTCATAGTTGTTAAGATGATTGAAGTCTTCTTTATGATTATTTAGTAATACCTCCATTGCGTCACAAGAAGCCCTGTAGGGCAAGACAAATACCATATGCCTACACATCTCTCCCTTTTGTATGTGTTCCTCATCAAGAAATGCTAACACATTAGGATCTTCTTTTGAACCATCTATTGCCTGTAGTAATCCAAGCACCTCATTTTCGTAAATAAATTGCTGATGCAATCCTTCTTCACATTGGCTAATAGATTGAGGTCTGAATAATTCAGACAACGCAAAAGAATATCCTTCTTTTTTCAAAGCTTCCATTTTGTTAATTGAAGACTGATTGGGAAGGAAAGCAAAACGTATCATTTGAGGAAATCCATAATAGGGATTATCCCACTCTTTTGCATTATCATCTAAGAGATGCTCTTTATCCCATTGTTCTTGTTCCTTAACTATGTCAGTAAATTGATAAAAAGCAATAATATCTTTTTTCTCAAACTCACTACCCATTAAAATTCTATAAGGCGTACCGGACAAATGTATACGTACTTTAGAGTGCAACCGCTTTAGTTCTTCGCTTTCTTCGTAATCGTCAGCCCTATCGGCTCCCTTAAGTTCTCTTTTAAGATCAATTGAAGACAATTTTAACACTCGTCCATATTCTTCCGCACGAGCCCCATAATGAGTTTCATCTATTAACAATAGATCTATTTCCTCTTCAAAAATCTCTTTATGTTTTTCCTTTATCTTTCTTCCTGCAAGGTCTTGCAAAGTGAGAAAAACAACAACCTTACTTTTCTCTAGAGTATCTTTTAAGATATTGCCATGTTCTAATAGTGCGTCACTATCCATAAATCGGTAATCGGCAAATTTTACATGACTTTCTATCGTTTTCTTCCACTCTTGCTTTACATCAGCCTTAGCTGAAACAATAAGCACAAGATTAGCATTCATTTCTAAGGCACAACACATAGAGGTAAAGCTTTTCCCAAATCTCATGACTGCATACATCAAAAGATTTGTTCTCCCTACCTCCAACGCTTCTTTAAAGCGCTTCACTGTTTCTGCTTGATTGGGTCTTAGCTCGTATTTTTCTGTTCGTTTATAGACATGTTCAATAGGGATACGACTATCCTCGAATGCATAAAAAGCATATTTTCCATCATTTAGTTCATGCGATTCTTGAATATCCTTTATAGCATCTTCTATATCTGTATTGTCTGTATTTTTGAAAAACTCACGTGAATAGTAGGCATTTAACCGTTGTGCTTCCTGCTGGTCTAACCTTGTTTTACCTGAGTCCTCTAGGTAATTATGTACAGCATGATCTCTAAAGTATGTGTCTTCATCTACTTTCGCAACCTTGCTGATTTGATGCTGTAAGTCGGGAAAGTAATTTTTCCACTCCTTTAAGCGCACTCCAACAGGACGATACGTATCACCTACCTTTAAATAGTTTGGATAGGTTTCTGTTGTAAAAGCATATATATGAGGTTCAACACGACCTATAATTAAATCATCTAAAAGAGAAATATTTTTCATGGTTTATATTTTCCATTTGTATAAAGAACGAAACTCAACTTTTTTTCCGGTTTTCCAATCCATAATAACCGCATAAATACCATTGTGTTTATGAATATTATTATTGCTACATCCTGTACAAGAAAGAATACCTTCTTGGGCTGCATCAAACAAACTACCTGTTGCTGCAACTCTCTTATCATAACAAGTCATCGGAAGCACCATTTTCAAACCATCCATTTGAAAGATATTCCAAGATATAATAGTAGCTATTTCAATCATTTGGGTTTCAAAAGGAATTTTCAACCAACGTTCTTTGTAATAATCAATAAATGTAGATAAGAGATTTTCTCGTGCAAGCAAGATATTATCTCCCTGCCACTCATAACCATAAGTACTTTGATATGCTAAAACTACCGACGAATACCAATCATCATATGTAGTAGTATTCTCATTTATAATTCGCAACTTTCTATCAAGAAGCCCTATCCGTTTATAAATAGGAATACTATCGCCTGTTGTGGTATCGTAACGACTAACTAAATAGGGTGCTTCCCCGCATGTAATTTCAAGAGAGTTTTGGGAAATATACTTTTCCCATGAGACATTATTAGGCAATAGGATTTTTCCCTCTCTCGGCACCCAATCTCGCTTACCATTAATATAAGTGGGGGTATTAAATAGATACTTTATTCCTGTTAGCGACTCATCAAAGGCATTACATTGTTCATTACAAACCCATGTGGGTGTAAAAATTTCTGCCATCTTTTGAGTCCGAGTTTTTTTTTCTTTTTTAGACTTTAAAACACGAGGCATGATCACATTTCTATTTTCTCCAGTAACTTGCTTTAAAGTAATAGCATCGCCAAAAGAGAAACCTTCACCTAGGTGTTCATAGTCCGAAGTCGCCCAAAAAATATTATTCTCTGTCGTACGATCAGTAAGTAAAATTTCCAACAAACTTACTGGTAGCAACTCTTCTTCTATATCTATTAAAAAAGGTTCTAACATATCATTCTCTTAAATCTTTTGAGGAAACATTAAGAATTCAGCCACTTTGAAGATATTTGTAAGGTTGGGTTGCTTACGGTAACAAACATACGCATTAGCCATGCAAAAGCTTAAGCCAAGCTGTTTTGCAAGCCACGTTTGTGTAATACCTTTCTCTTTAAGTACATCTTTAATAAGGTTTTGATGTATTATTTCCTGTCTCATAAATACGTTATTATCAATTAATATACTACAAGCCTTAGATTTGCAGAGTGGTTTTCTGCATTAATCAAAGCAATAACAAAAATAATAAATTTGTGTTGGTAATAAAACTTATACTTAATAAGGAAAATAAGAATCGTCTTATTTTTAAAATGTTTTTTGTGTGCAGATTCTTAAATAAATAAAGCAACTCCAACGGATGTCATATTAAATGTCATAATAGAACTATCTGATAGACAAAGAGATATATTGAAGCAATTCGATTATCATGACAAGAAAAATGAAATATGCTCGCTCATAGTCACGTATTCATCATCTAATAAGCCATTCGGTGGCTGGAACTATACGGATGGTGTATCCATTTGCCTTTTCCTCTCGGTCTTCATCAAAGTTGATGAGCAGAAGGTTATCGCAGTGTAATTTGGCAGCGGCTTTCAGCAACCCGTTGATTTCTCGGTTCAAGGTTTTTTCTGCGCTGATGTCGTAGGAAACCTGTACTAATTGTTCCACCTTTCCTCCCTTGGCTATTACGAAATCCACCTCACACTGCTTGTCACGGTAATAAAAAACATCGGCATATTCCGGACGGTAGCGGCGGAGCAGTTCCACATAAACCACATTTTCCAGCCTCCAACCTATGTTTTCAGTCAAGAAAGTGCCGCTGCGCTCCGAAACAAAGGCAACATCCACCACATACACCTTCTCGCCATGCACCCTCTCGCGGCTCTTGTAGGAGAATTTAGGAACACCCAACAGCAGGAAAGCCTCCTTTAAGTATGAATAATAGTTTTCTATGGTATGATTGGACACGCCGAACAACTTGGCAAGGTTAGTGGCCACAAACTCCTGACAGAAATTATCTGCAAGGTGAGTCGCCATTCGCCGCAGTACCTCCACATGCCTCAACCTGAATCGCCTGGCGATATCGTTCTTTATGATTGAGTTGAGTAGAGCATCTATGTATCCCCGCTTATTCTGCTCATACATCAATTCGGGGAAGCCACCGTCCGTCAGGTATTCTCGCAGGGCTTTCTTCCTCAATGCCTTTGACTTGGTGGATGGAGAATGGAGCTCCACACCAAGCATCGTAGCATATTCAGTAAACGAGAATGGATAGAGTTCTACCTTGTTATGCCGTCCTGTCAGGTGAGTTGTCAGTTCACTGCTCAGCAATTTGGAATTGGAGCCTGTTACAAACAGACGAACTTTCTGGCGAAGCATGCGGTTGACGAATAGTTGCCAGCCCTTTATGTTCTGCACCTCATCGAGGAAAAGATACTTGAAGTCACCGTATATCTGATACAAAGCATCAAGCACGCGGTCAAAGTCATCTGTTTCAAGTCCTATCAGACGATCATCATCAAAATTGGCGTAGGCAAACTCCAGTCCCTGTTGCCGTATAAACTTCTCGCACAGGGTGGATTTTCCACTTCGGCGTACGCCTATCACGACTTGTGCAAGCTTGCTCTCCGAAGAAAGTTGTTTCTCTTCCATCCTATCGCATAATAGCGATAAGTCATGTGCCAGCAGCTCTTCCTTTTGGTCAGAGAATATGGTTATCAGTCTTTTTACTTCCATAATTATGTCCATTTTATCTTCTCGCAAAGATAGCCAAACGTCCATAATTTCCAAAAAACAGAGGGATAAACTTCCATATTTTCCACTTTTTGGAGTTCTAAACTTCCATATTTTCCCGAAAAACGAGAGCTAAACTTCCATAACGGGACAAATATTCAAACGAAAACCAGCTAAAATTTTCAAGTATATTTGAAAATAATCGCATTTTCAGAAAATCTTCAAGTACGTTTGGAAATAATTATTTTTTGCGAAAATTTTCAAGTGTGTTTGAAAATAATTATATTTGCAAAAAATATTCAAACATGGTTGAAATAATTGATTCCATACGGAAGTATAATTTCTGGGATAATAATCCTGTAGATTTAGGTTATACCCGTACATTTTACACAAATAAAATCGGGCAATATTTGGGCAATAAATTAGTAAAAGTACTTGTTGGACAGCGTCGTGCCGGCAAAAGCTACATTTTACGCCAAATCGCATCCGGATTATTATCTGCAGGCATAAAGAACGAAAATATTCTTTACATCAACAAGGAATATATAGAATTGACAAGCTTGCACAACGCCGTAGAATTGGAGCAATTGTACAAAGCTTACAAAGAAGTGCTCAATCCTACCGGCAAAGTTTATATTTTTATTGATGAAATACAGTACATCGAAGAGTGGGAGCGCTTTGTAAACTCTCACTCTCAAGATTTTGCAGAGCCTTGTGAGGTTTTCATCAGCGGTTCAAATTCCAAGCTGCTATCCGGTGAATTAGCAACACTTTTGTCAGGCAGATACATTGAATTTGAAGTGCTCCCATATAGCTATACCGAATATTGCGAAGTCACCCGACAAAAGAAAGGCAGTAAAAGCTACAAAAAGTACCTTCAAAGCGGGGCTTTACCGGAGCTTTTCAATCTTAACGATGATGAAATGAAGCAAAATTACATTTCTTCCATCAAAGATACGGTAATATTGCGTGATATAGTATCGAGGTATAACATAAAAGATGTAAGGCTGTTAGATGACTTGTTTATTTATTTAGTAAATACCGCATCCAATTTAATCTCTATAACAAACATCATCAATTATTTTGCATCGAGGAAGCGTAAAACAAATTACGAAACGCTTTCTTCGTATATTGGTTATTTAGAAAATTCATTTCTTGTTCATCGTGCCGAACGATATAACATAAAAGGAAAAGACATTATTTCGGGCAATAGTAAATATTATATAAATGATTTAAGCTACAGAAATTATCTTTATACCGGATATGATTACGGAATTGGATATCTTTTGGAAAATGCCGTTTATTTGAGTTTAAGGCGTGCAGGATACCAAGTTTATGTTGGAACGATAAAAGATACTGAGGTTGATTTTGTGGCAATAAAAGGAGATAAAAAACTCTACTTACAAGTAAGCCTCAGCCTTAGCGAAGAACATACAAGAGAGAGAGAGTACCGCTCCTTGAAACTAATAGAAGATAATTATGATAAGTATGTGGTAAGTATGGATGATTACAAAATCCCATCTAATGAAGGGATTGAGCACATATCGGCGTGGGATTTGGATGACTTTTTAAATTAACCCTATATATACTTCTTCATCTCCTCGCCGATTACTCCGGCTTCCAATTCGATTAGATGCTTGGCGGTGCTCGATTTGATCTTGGGTATCAGCACACCTTCCACCTGAAAGAATCCCACCTCGGATTTCATATGAACCTCTATTTTAATAGGTTTCTTATCTCCATTGACAATTCTGACTTTCTCAATTGAATTCGCCGAATATTTGTGGATATCGCCCTCTTCGGGTTTTGAGGGTATCTCCAAGGTGATGCGGGCTCTGCCCTTGGTCATATCACAACCGTCAGCGATGAGGATCAGCCCCGCTTCAAGCGAATGAATCAGATGGGTGCCCATATGCCCCAATATCCCTTCCATCGCTGTGGCGCGTATCACTGTGCGGCGCGTTATATTATCATCCCCGGGCAGCACTTCTTCAAGTATCTTAGTGATAAGCGGATAGGATATTAAACCTGAATATAGTTCGTGGTCCTTGCGCCCTATGGTCATGCCGGTGTCGTGCAGAAAAGATGCGAGTATCAAAGCCGCGACACTGTCGGCAAAGGTTCCTGCCTGCTCCTTCTCCAAACTGGTCTGTATTCCGTCCTCGTGAAGCATCCCTATCATCTTCAGAGCGTTATAGCACACCTTTTTCATATGTACAGGCCCGTGGTCATTCAGCCCGATACGCACAATCGATACATTGTTGGCATAGTCCTGCAAGCTCTTCACCTCGGCGTTTGTAATGAGCTCCTGATAAACCCGTAGCGGCAGATCATCTTTTAAGGAATTTTTTTCGATTATATCCTTGACAAGTCTGAGAATCGCATTTTCTGTTGCAATTTCTTTGGGAGATTTAATTTCTTTCATGCGTCTTTCGCCTTTGTATCCATACATATCGTCACAGGGCCGTCATTCACAAGTTCAATCTTCATATCAGCGCCGAACACTCCCATACCCACCGGTTTGCCGATAAGTTCGGACATTTTACGGCAGAACAGTTCATACATGGGGACGGCAAGCTCATGGCGGGCGGCATTGATGTAAGAAGGACGGTTGCCTTTCTTGGTGCAGGCGAGAAGAGTGAACTGGCTCACCACTATTACATCCCCCGCTGATTCTATCACGGAGCGGTTCATAACGCCCTCATCATCATTGAAAATCCGCAGGTTGGCGGTCTTACGCGCAAGCTTATCGGCATCCTCGGCGGTATCGTCATTGCCGACGCCAAGCAGTACGAGCAAGCCCGGACCGATTGACGATTTAATAGCGCCGTCTATCGTAACGGATGCGCGGGACACTCTTTGAATTACGGCTCTCATTGCTAAAGGTCAATACCGAATTTGTCCCCTATCTTCATGTACAGTTTGCCGTCATCCAGGCTCATGCCGATTTTATCATTCATTTTTATTCCGAGACGGAACTTACCGTCTCCCCTAATCATTTTATCGAGGCTATGAATGGCTTTGTCGTTATTATTTAAAAAGAAATTGAACATAGGACTATTGATTATACTAAGCCAAATTTACAAAAAATATTTCAATATCCTTTTATATCGCCTGCTGTTTCCTATTCAGATAGAGGAAACAAGGAGCATATAATCTATTGTTTTCTATTCGAATAGAAGAAAGGGGGTTATATCACCTGCTTTTTACGTTTCCAGTTCAGGATGGGGAGAAGGAAGGAAATTACAGCGGCTCCGCTCGCTTTTCTCGGCACCAAATCGACAGCCATCAAACCTCCGATAAAACTAACCAGCACGCCTATTGCAATGCCGAAGAGCACCATGGCTATTATGTTAATCACCTTGCCGGGGCCTCCGAAAAGGAATAGCGCAAGGGCGATGGCTTCTAAAACCCCCGCGGCAAAAGCCGGATAATTGCGGTTCCCTTTGAATATCGCATCTGACAGCCAGCCGGAAAAAACCGTTCCTATAATGCCGAAGATTGGATTGATGCCGATGATGGCGGCGGGGAGAACGGAAATCCTTCATTATCCACGGACAGGTTCCGGCCAATTGGGGCATTTTTTTCTGCATCGCGATTTGGGCCTTATAAACTTCAACTCCATATTCCTCAGTAAACTTAACATCTGCCCCGCCGTGATACCCGTATTTAACTCCTGCACCCCATTCGGTAATAACGACCGGCTTATCCACAGGGAAGGTCCAACTTACCTTGCCGCATTTTTCAGCAGCTCCATCATACCAGCCTATGTATTGGTTGAAACTGATAAGGTCCGAATCCTGCAATAATTCATCTTCCACCGTAACCACTCCTTTGCCCAAAGACTCCTTTTCCATTGCCGCAGACACAAGGCGGGAGCCATCCAATCTGCGGGCTTCCTTCACAAGAGCGCTTAAGAATTCATAACGTTCGGGGGAACGGGGCGTATAACTTGGGAGAAGAAGTGCTCCAACGCTGCGGTTTTGCTGATTTTGAAAAATACCCCTTTCCGGACTCATCAGTCTCTACCGAAATCTTCCACTTAAGTTCCGGAATGGAAATGCTCACTTTTCTACCCTTCAATCCTTCTCCATCCAGCTGCACCCAACCCTCAATTTTACATCCGCTTTCATCCAAACGCATAAAATAATCTCTGATAAACACATCAGGAGTTTCTATCACTTTAACATCGCGCGTGAGGCCTCCATAATTCCACCAATCACTGTTAATGGTAGGCACCCCGTCTAAAATGCGGTTATTGTTCACCTTTACTACGAGAGAGTTTTCACCATCTTTCAGGAGTGAACTCACCTCAAAGCAGAAGGGAGTATATCCCCCGATATGATGCCCTATCACGCGTCCGTTAATGCCGACAACAGCATCGTAATTGGCTGCGCCGAAATATAAAAAGTAGCGCTTTCCCTCGGCAGGCGTCAGAGAAAACAATTTTCTGTACCAAATTGACCCCTCATAGAAGTATAGCTTTTCCTTTTGAGTATTCCAGTCACCGGGGACATAAAGCGATTCGGCTCTGTCGAAATCGTACTCTATCAAACGGGTTGAATCCCGCCAATAATGCTTATCTGCAAAATAGGTTGATGAATCTTTATTCCGCTTCATTCTATAATTGTAGAAGCCATTATCATATTGGTCGACAATGACATCCCATCTGCCTGCAAGAGATGTTGTCGTGCGCCCCGGCACATTGGTTATCAAAGCATAGGGGTAAGCAAGACCATCCGAATCTGTTGCAAGGCGTTCTGAAGTTTCATCTTGGGCTTTGAGCGAAAAAGATAAAAGCAAGAGAAGGGAGATGGAGATAAATCAATTCATAATTAAAATTTCAAGGTGGCTATAATGGGATAATGATCTGACATATACGGGATATTCTTGTAAGACTTGTCTATTACGGAGAAGCGTCTGCATCTGCGGAAGCCCTGGTAATAAATGTAGTCTATCACATAGCGGTCTTTTCTTTTACCGAAGGCGGTGAATGTGCTTACATCCGGCCCTTTGCGTTTTGCGCTGAGACGGGCGTTGGTCATGCGCTCGTTCAAATCGAGAATCACCTGATTATCATCGGGAATATTGAAATCTCCGGTTAGAATAACAGGGCGGCCGCCTGCAAGAGAGTCGATTCTTTCTTCAATCAAAGCCAGCCCTTTCTCCCGGGCAAGACCGCTGATATGGTCAAGATGTGTATTTACGAACAGCAATTCTTTCCCTCCTCTTTTGAGTTTCAGGATAACCCAGGTCGCTGTCCGCGTATTTTTGGCATTCCAGCCTTTAGAAGGCTCAGAGGGTGTCTCGCTGAGCCAGAAAGTGCCTTTGTCCAAAAGCTCGAACTTGTCTTTCTTCCAGAATATTTCTGTTCTTTCACCGGTGAATCCTACTTCTCTGCCTATACCATATCCCTCATATTCAGGGCACTCGTTCAATATGAATTCCGCCTGGAAATCAAGACATTCCTGAACGCCTATCAAATCGGGGGACTGGGCTTTAAGCATTGCCGGTGTAGCGATTTTACGGTTATTCCAATGATGGTCACCATCTTTTGCGGTGCCATATCTCATGTTATAAGACATAACCGAGATGGATATCAAAAAAGAGCAAAGAATTGTATTTAACATAAGCGGTTCGAAATTAAATAATAAACACAAAGATAATAAAAATATCCCTTGGCTTCGGGTTGGCAGCGGGGAAAGTGCGGTATTTAACAATCATAGTTGGGTGGGAGGGGTTCGGGTGGGGCCGGATTCGGATGGGGGCGGATTCGGGTGGCGCCGGAGGATTCGGGTGGGGGCGGGGGTGGGGGTGGCGGATTCGGGTAGGGCGGATTTTTCGGGCGGAAAGGCTGCTTCGGGAAGCGCCTGCCGCAACAGCTTCGGAGCGGAAGCAAACAACCGAGACAAAGTCCGAAGACTTGTCTCTCACGAAAAAGCTTACTACCTTTATCGTCATTAACCTTTAATTTTTTGATAAAAATGAAGCATTTAACGCAAGAGCAAAGGTATGAAATTTCTGCATTATTTGCGCAGCGGCAAGCAGCATATCCTTACTGTCGTTGAAAGAAAAACCGGTCTGCTTCTCATGAGAAAGCTGAAGGAGCCCAACGCATATGAAACGGCCGAAACGCTTATAGACCTGCTTAGATCGCTTGCCAGGCTGGTGAAGACCATAACATCAGACAATGCGAAGCAGTTCGTAATGCATAAATGGATAGCCGAGGCAACCGGGTCCTCTTTCTTCTTCGCACGGCCCTATCGCTCATGGGAGAGAGGAGCAAAAATGCTTAATCATTGTTGCGGTTGACTTTCATGGTATGACGAAAAAAGGCCTAAAGCGTCGTAGCCCCACGGTTTTTTGTAGGGGGGGGTATGACGGAAAAGGCCTTAAATGCTTGACCATGAAGCGGAAAAGAGGGATGCGAAGATATAGAAGGGCGAAAAGGAGGGCTGAAGCGGCGGGGAAAGATTGATTTTGATTGAAGATGATAGAATAACGAAAATAAATAGTTTTATCTTTGCAAAACAAGCCAAAAAGTATGACTGTTTCTACAGATGCAAAAAATATAGCAAAGTGTATTATTACCGACCTGCTGCTATTTCTTTTTATATATCTTGTGCCTTCCC
>FZPS01000067.1_pt160 | contig 13933 bp, 14 predicted proteins | sample 1817821 | NCBI WGS metagenome assembly FZPS01 (sample SAMEA104158645, study PRJEB21678) | metagenome | place: Germany | collected 2015-04-21 | reverse complement strand
GCACTCATACGGCCGTTATCTATGTAATAGCGCTTATCGCCTTCTTCCAGCCAGCCATCATAACCTGAACCATCAGCGTTGAAATAATACCGATCACCATTGTCATCTTGATACCAACCGGATGCTTCAATTAAGCGACCATCGCCACCAAAATTCCAGTGTGTACCATACCAAAACCAGCGATTTTCGTATAGCCATGTTATCCCCATACACATACGGCCGTTAGATATGTAATACCACTTGTCACCGGATTTCAGCCAACCATTGCGACCAAAACCTCCAGCATTGAAATAGTACCAATCACCATATTCATTTTTGTACCAACCTGCTTCTTCAATTAAGCGGCCATTACTATCGAAGCGCCAGCATGTCTCCTCAACATATGCTACTCCGGTACACATACGGCCTCCGTCTATGTAATACCACTTACCACCGGATCTCAGCCAACCATCATAGCCTGAACTGTCAGCATTGAAATAATACCAATCACCATTGTCATCCTTGTACCATCCTGTTTTCTTGATTAAGCGGCCATTACTATCGAAACACCAGTATTTACCATCAATATAGATTACTCCCGTACGCATACGGCCGTTAGATATGTAATACCACTTGTCACCGGATCTCAGCCAACCATCATAGCCTGAACCATCAGCGTTGAAATAATACCAATCGCCACTTTCATCTTGATACCAACCGGATGCTTCAATTAAGCGGCCATTGTTATCGAAATTCCAGTATTTACCATCAATATAGATTACTCCCGTACGCATATAGCCTTTATCTATGTAATACCACTTGTCACCAGATCTCAGCCAACCATCATAGCCTGAACCATCAGCGTTGAAATAATACCAACCACCATATTCATCGTCATACCAACCAGCTTCTTCAATTAAGCGGCCATTGTTATCGAAATTCCAGTATGTGCCATCCCAGTTTTCGTCGTATATCAATGTTATGCCGGCACACATGCGACCTCTATCTATGTAATAGCGCTTACCGTCTTCCTCTAGCCAACCATCATGGCCTGAACCGTCAGCATCGAAATAATACCGATCACCATTCGCATCCTCATACCAACCGGATGCTTCAATTAGGCGGCCATTGCTATCGAAATTCCAGTATTTACCATCAATATAGATTATTTCCGTACACATACGGCCGTTAGATATGTAATACCACTTGTCACCGTATCTCAACCAACCATCATAGCCTGAACCATCAGCGTTGAAATAATACCAATCACTATCATCATTTTGATACCAACCTGCCTGTTCCACTAAGCTGCCATTGCTACCGAAATTCCAGTGATTGCCATCCTCGGCATCGTAATCGTATATCCACGCTATTCCTGTACGTACACGTCCATTATCTATGTAATAGCGCTTACCGTCTTCCTCTAGCCAACCATCATAGCCTGAACCGTCAGCGTTGAAATAATACCAATCACCATACTCATCTTGATACCAACCGGATGCTTCAATTAGGCGGCCATTGCTATCGAAATTCCAGTATTTACCATCAATATAAATTACTCCTGTACACATACGGCCGTTAGATATGTAATACCACTTGTCACCGGATTTCAACCAACCATCATAGCCTGAACCATCAGCGTTGAAATAATACCAATCACCATACTCATCTTGATACCAACCGGATGCTTCAATTAGGCGGCCATTGCTATCGAAATTCCAGTATGTGCCATCCCAGTTTTCGTCGTATATCAATGTTATGCCGGCACACATGTAACCTCCATCTATGTAATAGCGCTTACCGTCTTCCTCAAGCCAACCATCATAGCCTGAACCGTCAGCATCGAAATAATACCGATCACCATTCGCATCCTCATACCAACCTTGAATAAAGAGTCCATTTTCATCAAAACGATACAGTTGATCATCAATGTAAATGAAAGCATCTTTGACTACATATCCCTCATAAATGTAATAATTGATATCTTCATGTGTTTTCCAGCCGGTATATGGGTCACCATATTCATCAACATGATATTGCTCTAAAAAAGGAAGTTCTTTGGGAGCTGGAGCTGACTTAATCGATTCTATTGTCTCATTAGCTCCTGTTACAATTGTGTCTTCGTTAGTTGCTTCTGCTTCGGCTTCCTCATTAGTTGTTTCTGTTGCAACCGTTTCTTCGTTAGTCGCTTCTGCTTCGGCTTCCTCATCAGCTATTTCTGCTGCAACAGCTTCTTTGGAAGTTGCTTCTGCTTCTGCTTCGGCTTCCTCATCAGTTGTTTCTGCTGCAACAGCTTCTTCGGAAGTTGCTTCTGCTACAATAGCTTCTTCTGTAATGATTTCTTCCGTTGAATCCAGCTCAACTCCTTCTGCCTGTACTGTAATGCTTGTACCGAAAATTAGAACAAAACAGATTGCCAAGAATATGGCACAACGACACTTTCTGATCATAGTTACAACTCCTAACAAATATAATTTACCCTACCAACCAAATAATTCTATTAATTAACAGAATTATCAATGTGATTCTACAATACCTTAGATAAATAACAAAATAAGCTAATTTTTGTCTTAATCTAATGGCTATTTTTATTGTCCTAATCACAGAGTTGTTCCCTTGGCTCTGTTTTCGGGTTCCTGTTTTCTATTCAAATCGGAAGTATAATAATATCTATAGATTATACCAACGCTTGTTTTGCGGTCTTCCTTTCCTTGAAGACCTGGGGTGCCGGCATCTCATCTGCAGCCATATTTATACCGGCTCTCCCCTTACCCCGGGGCGAAAGCGCTTCTTACTTAGGTGTTGCTATCTTCGCTTACGGCTCTCCTCCCTATCACGGGCGAAAGCACGGCACTATCGCTTAATAGCTGCTGAGCGATTAGTTCTTAACAGCTCGCCATTGTTTTTGTTTCAGGTGGCGGACCAGAAGATTCAGGGCAAAGAAGCCGCAGGTAAAACCGAGCTGGATCAGGATATCTGGTAAGATCTCGCCCCAGGTAAAGTCCGGCTGATAGATGGCTTCGTTGATATTGATGTAATAGTAGATCGGAAAGAACCGGGCCAGGATGAGAGAGATGTCCGGCAGGAATTCCCGCGGCACCATACCGCCGGAAATAAAGCCGAAACCCATCGACAACACATTCCCCACTGCAGAGATAGTAGTATGTTTCTGGGACAGGCTGTAGATAAAGTTAAAGATACTGAGTATTGCCACGCACAGCAATGCCACGTTCAGCACGATAGGACCTAGATGTTCCAGGTAAATCCGGGTCATATTCCCTCCGGGCACCAGAGGATAGAGCATAATCGGCAGTAGGGAGATCACAAGCAGCGTGATCTGGCCTAGCAACAGTTCCTGCTGAAAGGATAATTTGCTCTTGCCGGAGACTTCGTTGCGCAGTTGCAGCTGTTCATCGCCGAAGTCGGCCATCACCATACCTACTGCTAAGAAAATCAGTAAGGAAAAAATATAAGCGCCGGAGCTGAAGTACACCAGGACATAATTTTCCGTTTCCGCCTGATCAGCAGCCAGGAATTGGATTTCACTGTCTGCCGTCAGTGCTTCGCGCACGCGGGCGGTGTCGAATTTGCCGTTTTCATAGGCGGCTTTCGAGAACAGGAGAAACTTCTGGACTTTCATCTCGCCAAAATAGGCCTGAGCGGATTGGCGATTCTTGATCATACCGACCGCCTTTTGCCCTGACAGGACATTTTGCTCGAGATTCTCATAGATGGTCATGGTCAGGTCATAACGGTCATTGAAAATACCGCGTTTTTGTTCAGTGGCGTCCGCATCGATCAGATGAACCTGATTGCCGCTTTCCAGATAAGATATCAAGTCGCGGGAAAGCTCAGATTCGGAGTGGTCAACCAGCCCTATCTTTAGTGAGACATCCTCAAAGCTCTGCTTTTCCTGAACTGTCACTGTGATAATTATCGATATGGCCAGGAAGATACCGACAATAGGTATGATGATGATCTTCTTGCGCCAGGTGAGCTGTAGAAAGGCTTTATATACTGTCATATGATCTCCTCCCTATCCAGATCATGGAGATCAGGAATAAGAGTAGCGATAGTGCAACCAGGCGAACAAGCGGCAGATAGATCCCGGCGGTATCAGCCAGCACATTGACAGAGACCAGAGCGTCATTGACGATAGCGACCGGATTGAATTTGGCCAGGAGTGGCAGCTTGTCCTCGATAAAATGCTTGACCTGGGGGTTCATCATACCGGTAAAAAAGGACAGAGTGAGAGTAACAGTAGTACCGAGTCCGATTTTGCCATCCATCTGCAGTTTGTTCGAGGTGGAGATGATGGCACCGAAAGCGACCCCGAACAGGCTGGCCACAAATAAAATCAGGATGGTTGGAGCTAAGTTGTTGACCAGCTCTACACCTAGAACCAACTGTATGTGCAATAAGGCGATTATATTCGATAAAAAGCAAAAGATCAGAGAAACGATGGCGGAAGTAAGCACTACCGTGCCCTTGCTCAAGGGGGATACACTGAGCCGGGCACCGAGTGTAGAAATATTCGCCTGATAAGTGGAAAAGCTGGTAACCGCGGTAAAGTAGCTATAGATTGAGATCATGCCGATCAGGGTATACATAAAATATTGCATAGCGCTGAGATTGACCGCTTCGTCTTTAGTATAGACAGCGGTGAAATCATAGCGCTCCGGCGGCAGTTGCATCTTTTGCATCTGGATAATCTGATCCATAATGCCCTTGACGATACTGACTTGGGCGCCGCTTTTTTTGATCAGGAGACTGCCGTCGGCTTTGATATAGGCGGTGAGATTTTCCTCATCCAGCTCTGCACGGGCGGTGTCCTCATCCATTTGTTCAAGATCTAAGACCTCTATTGTTTCCAGGATCTGGTAATAGGGATTGTTAGGATCGGCGGCGACTTTGATCGTGGTCAGCTCCGGCGCGTCCAATTTCTGGAAAGCCAGGAAGAAGAAAGTGCTGAGCAGAATCGGAAAGGCAAGCAGCCAGAAAATGGCGCCTTTGTCGCGGACCGTCTCCAGGAACATATATTTTATATTAAGTCCAAGATTCTTCATTTAATTGGCGGCTCCTTCTATGATGTACAGCAGTCGGTCGGGACGGGTGCCGGGTGGGGCCTGTATCGCCGGTCTTGGTGCGGCAATCCCCCTGGGCGGGTAGCCGGGACGACCGGATGGCGCCTTCGTCACTCCCTTAGCTCCTTGCCGGTCAACTCGAAGAAGACGTCGTTTAACGAGGGCAGCTCATTGTACACTTCGAGGAAGTTGATGCCTTGCCGGCTGAAGTAGTCCAGAAGTTTTTTTAGATTGGAATTGGACTCTTGAAAGCGGATCAGATATTTGCGCTCGTCCAGTTTGTGGACGTCGAGTACATTGCTGAGGGCGTTGAGGCGTTCTTCAAGGCTTTCGTAGTCCTGATCGAAGGTGACAGTCACCTTCTCTTTTACAGTAATGCCGTGTTTTAGCTCGTTGGCGGTGCCGCTGGCGATGCTGCGGCCGGCGTCCATGATGACGATGCGGTCGCAGAGATACTCGGCTTCTTCCAGATAATGTGTCGTGTAGACTATGGTTGAGCCGTGGTCGCGCAGGTTCTTGATATTGTCGAGCAGAAACTGCCGGCTCTGGGCATCTACAGCCACTGTCGGCTCGTCGAGAAAGATCAGTTCCGGTCGGTGTGCGATGCCGCAAGCGACATTGAGCCGGCGCTTGAGGCCGCCGGAGAGCTGCTTGGGCAGGAATTTGCGATATTTATTGATATCGACATATTGGATGGCGCCATCGACATATTGGCGGCGCTGGGCCTTGTCGTTGATATAGAGGCCGCAGAAATAGTCGATATTCTGATAGACAGTTAGATTCGTGAAGAAGGCCAGCTCCTGCGGTACGACACCGATCCTGGCTTTGAGATCGTAGCGGTCGGGATCCAGCTGTTCACCGAAGACCTTGATCTCACCACTCTGGTAGCGGAGCAGCGAGAGGATGGTGTTGATCACCGTGGTCTTGCCGGAACCGTTCGGTCCGAGCAACCCCAGGATTTCCCCCTCCGCCACCTGGAGGTCAAAATTATCCACTGCGACCAGGTCGCCGTATTTTTTCGTCAGACCATTTACTTCAATTATCATGTAGGTATCTCCCCCTCGCCGATCCTTAACGTTTTTACCGGCTTGGCTGTCTTGCCCTAAAAGTGTCGTAGCCGGCACTTCAATTATTATGCCAGCATCTACCCTTTGTCGGCCTTGTGCCGAACAGCGCTAAGTATAATAGCGACATTGTAGTATTGTAACCTTGAGCCTGTATCTTCGGAAACTCACCTTTGTAAAGTATAAGTTAATTTTGCCGTAGTGGATTGCAGTCTGATTAGATTTCTCCGATCGGATAGGCGATCAGGTTCCGGTCAAGATACATTTTTTTATCAATTTGGCACAGTATGACTTGATTGCCAATTTTGTATCCTTCTGCTTTTTCGAGAATACCAAAATGTCTTGCCATGTTTTTATTTGGTGATGCACTCTGCTTTATTTCAATCGGATACAAGGTTCCTGAAGACTCAACAATTAAGTCTATTTCTTTTTGATCTTTGTCACGATAAAAATATAGCGGTGGATTAATGACCCCGCAATTGTGAAAGGATTTGATAATCTCAACCACCGCGTAATTTTCTAAAATATATCCTGACATGGCTCCTGTCATCAAGGTTTCTGAGCTTGGCCATCTTAAAAGATAAGAAACCAAGCCGGAGTCTGCAAAATATAATACCGGACTCTTAATGGCCCGCGCTAGACGATTATTAGAAAATGCTTGGATCAAAAATATCAAACCTGACGCTTCCAGAATTGATATCCATGACTTAATGGTTTTACTATTCATGCCAACTTCTTTGGCTATTTCATTGTAGTTTACGACTTGGGCTACTCGTGCGGCCAATACTCTGATAAATTGCGCAAATGCACTTAAGTCGCGGACATTGGTAATAGACCTGACATCCCTTTCTATATATGTACTTATATATGAAGCATAGTATTGCTCTTTATCTATGCGGGGGTTTTTCGTCAATTCCGGCAGACAGCCTCTATGAATTTTGTTCCATAATGATATGCCACTGATCGATTTTCTGTTGGCTTTAAAGTATTCGTCATTGGGTATCATGGGCCTGTGGAAATTATCTTGTAAAATCTCTCGCATCGACAACCCATCCATATGGATTATCGCAACTCTTCCGGCCAAGCTTTCTGTAACCCCTTGCATTAAGGAAAATGTCTGAGATCCGGTCAATATGAATTGTCCGTATTCATCACTTTGGTCAACCTTTAGTTTTATTTCCCTAAAAAGTTCCGGTGCATACTGTATCTCATCAATAATCATTTTCTGAGAATGATTCAAGAAAAATAACTTGGGATCCCTTTTGGCTAATTCCAGTTCGTTGTAGTCGTCCAGGGCCACATATTCATAATCGGCTTCTGATAATAAATATTCTAATGTTGTGGACTTCCCTACTTGGCGTGAGCCTGTGACCAAAACTACTTTGAAAGTATTGATAGCATTTTTGATGATATTCTCAATTCCTCGATTGATATACATGGCAGCATCCTTAATTGTTAGTTGCGCTTTCGCGTCGGATTTGGAATTCAATTCCATTTTAGACGAATTTAATAGGTTTGTAAAGCGACGGCTTTGGAATCCAATTCCATTTTAGACGCATCGGGGTTTTTCAAGTCATCAATTTTTGAATATCCTTTAACAATACTATCATAGGCAATTTGTCTGTATTTGGTTGTGCTTATTCGTTAAGGATGGTGGTTGGGGTAGCTTTGAGGGTGTGCTGACGATGCAGTTAGGGCATTATATGACATCATGTAGTATAGACGTAATTACTATAGCAAGAGCATAGTGTCTGCCAGGCTGTAGACACGGCTTAGGTTTTATTGGCCTCAGGTTAAGCTGAATGTTCTTAGCATTGGTATCGCAATAGTAGTAAAATGGGGAAATATTAATAATTAATCGGATGATTGTGAGGCTGAAGCAATGAGATTGTTTATTGGAGCTAAGCTAGCAGATGTGCATATTGAAGCACTGCTGGTAGCACAGAGGGTGCTGCAGGCTAATAGCCAGCGATTGTCGCTGACGAAACCGGAGAATCTGCATTTGACACTGCACTTCTTGGGTGAGCTAGATCAAGCGGATGTGCTGTTGGCACAGGAAGTGATGATGCGGGCCAAATTCCCTGCCAAGGATAAACTCACCGGCTCAATCGCAGGTTATGGTTCATTCAAAAGGAATGACGGCGAGCTGATCTTTGCTAAGCTGGATGCCAGTGAGGGCTGTTACGTAATGCTTGAGCAGATCTACAAGGGTCTGAAGAAAAATAACTTGCCTCTCCCCGATCGTCCCTGGCTGCCACATATCACTTTGGCCAGACGCACTCATTTGCTTGTACCGCTAGAGGATTTGGCCGCCGAACTGCCGGTGACGGAAGAACCGGTAGAGTTGCAGAATATCATTCTCTTTAAGAGTGAATTTACCGATAATGGTATGCGTTACACGCCGATCTTGCGTCGAGTCTAGGGCCGCGCTTAATTAGTGGAGGAATTAATGACAGAAGAACAGAAGAAAACTAGCGGTGGTGGTCTGTTAGCTCTAGTGGCCATCTTATGTACTGCACTCTGGGGCAGCGCCTCTCCCGTCCTCAAAGTCGGTTATGAATACTTCCGGCTTGATCCCTCAGACGTCTACAGCATCTTGCTCTTTGCCGGCACCAGATTCCTGGGCAGCGGCTTCCTAACACTGATTCTGTGCCGACTGGTGACAGGCGAGAGGCCTCGTTTTTACCGCGGTATGATAGGACCGGCCATTACCATGGCTCTGACCCAAACTGCCGGACAGTATTCCTTTTTCTATATGGGTCTGACCATCGTTTCCGGTACCGCCGGCGCTCTGATTAGCTCGACCGGTACTTTCTTTGCCGTGATCATTGCGGGTATTATCGGTATTGAGATTATCAATGGACGTAAAATAGTCGGTATTCTTTTGGGCATGCTCGGTGTTATCGTTCTTAATCTAGGGGCGGATTTCAGCCTTACTTTCCGCTGGAATGGCGAATTCTTCATTCTGCTGTCGGCAATCTGCTATTCCCTGGCCAATATCTCCGCTAAAATCTTTGGCAAAAAACATGAACCGATTGCTTTGACCAGCTGTCAATTCTTGATCGGCGGTACGTTGATCTCACTGGTGGGTTATCTAGGCGGCGGTCGGCTGATCTGGCCCGGTTTTGCCAAGAGTCTGGTTCTCTTCCATCTGATGCTGGTCTCAGCTGTGGCATATGGACTCTGGAATTGGCTGCTGAAACGCCATGATGTCTCCAAGGTGGTTATCTTCCATACCCTGACGCCGGTCTTCGGTGCAATCTTTTCCTGGATTCTACTGGGTGAAAATATCTGGCGCTGGCAGACATTAGCCGCCATGCTCCTAGTCGCATTTGGTATTTTGCTGCTGAACTGGAAGCAACCAAGGAAAAAATAAATTAGGCGCTTTTAGAGTCCCATTTATTTCGTCCTTGGTTACCCTACCCCGACCTACGCTGTTACCATGGATGGTATCTCAGCGCAGGTCGATCCGAGCCAGGCGGCGCCTGGTCCAAATAAAGCTGATAATAATGAAGGCCAACATGACGAGGAAGATTCCCAGGCCGATATCAATATAGCCGTTGTTGGCAAAGATAGTTTCGGCGGGCAGATCCTGACCGAAGTTCTCACCCATCATACCCAGATCGTGGAAACGCCGGATCGGCATGGTGGTGACAATCCTGGTCTTAAGAACATCCCCGACTGCAGTGCTGCCGGAATTAATAGCGTCGAGCGAGACGGAGAGCCTGAGACTGAGCGGAAAGAATAGGAAAGCCAGCAGTCCTATGATCTGTTGAATAATATAGAGGATGATATAGACGATAATCGGGCCGCCAAAACTGAAGCGCGAAAGGCGGCGGCTCATGCCGCTGCTGATACAGAAACTGTAGGTTGCGAAGAAATAGATAAAGATAAAGAGCCAGAGGGCAAAGACAAGCAACCAGCCGAGAACAGGATTCAGTCCAATCTGCTGTGGCCAACTGACAACTGATCTGATGATGGTGCCGAAACCGGCAAGGCCTGTACGCTCGCCGAGAGTTTTGGCTAAGACAAGGATTAGAACACCAAATATGGCGATAAGCGAAGTCAAGAAATAGAGCAGGAAAGCTCCCACCAATTTGCCATAATAGCGCTGGCCGGGCGTCACCGGCAGAGTGTGGGTTAGATAGCCTTGATTGGTATAAAAGTGGCGGTAGTAATGTATCAGGCTCAAGAGTAGAGCTGCGGGCAGTAAGATTATGGTGGCGACGACGGCGATCCCATAGGTGAAGCCGCCTAAATAGGGGACACTCAGCCCTTTGGTCAAAAGGACACTTAGGAGCAGCAGGCCGTAGATCGGCAAAGCCCACTTTACTTTGGCGCGGTAGTCGCGCAAATCCAGTTTGATCAATTTACTAAGCATAGTATTCTCCTCTCTCAGGGGCATAGATTTCGCGGAAGAGGCCGTCGATGCTCTTACCCTCTCTGGCACGCAGTTCTTCTACGGAGCGATCCAATCTGATCCGGCCATTGTCCAGGAAGATGACCCGGTCAAATAGCATTTCGACATCACTGATCAGATGAGTGCTGAGCAGTAGAGTGCTGCCGGGATTGTAATTTGTGAGAATTCCGTTCAGGATAGTTTCTCTGGCCGCCGGATCGATACCGCCCATCGGCTCATCCAGGATATACAGCGGCACATCACGGCTCATAACCAGAGCCAGATTCGCCTTTTCTTGCATACCCTTGGACATCGTCTTCAGTGTCTGATTCGGCTCTAGGCCGAACTCCGCTAACATACGCCAAGCTTTAGCCTGGTCGAAGTCCCGGTAGAAATCGACAAAGATGCGGACAGCCTCCTGCATGGTCAGTGCCGGGTTAAGATAGGTATTCTCCGGTAAATAGGAGATCAGATTGTAGGAAACCTGCGGCTTTTGGCCTCGGATCACCACACTGCCCCGGTCCGGTTGCAGCAGACCCATGATCAGCTTGATCAGGGTTGTCTTGCCACAACCGTTAGGGCCCAGCAGACCTACGATTTCACCCGCTGTCAACTCGAAAGACAGACTCTCTACGCCTCGTCTCTTACCATAATTCCTGGTCAGATCCTTTACCTCTACGACAGGTGTTAGTGCCGATGGCTGAGGCGGAGTAGACGAGTAAGCTGATTTAGCAATCTGTTCCGTCGTGATAGATTGACCCGATGTGATAGGCCGCCCAGATGCAAAGGCAGTAGACTGTTCGAATTTAGTTATCATTCCATCTCTCCTTGATTATCTCGATAATTTCAGCGCACTCAATGCCAAGTGTTTTCATGCGCTGAATGAAGATTTCAATAGCTGTATGGGATTCTTCAGTACGAAGCTTCTTGAGCAAAGCATCCGATGCCACGACAAAGCGCCCGCTAGTCCTTTCGCTGCGTGTCAGTTCCATGCGATCCATCTCCAGAAAAGCTTTCTGTACCGTATTAGGATTCACACCGTAGTTCATCGCCACCTCCCGGACTGAGGGCAGTTGATCGCCACGAACAAGTTGACCGGACAAAATCTGATCCCGAAAAATCTCCATGATCTGAAGGTAGATAGGTACATCATGTGAAAACTGGTAGCTCACGGCTCTCTCCCTCTGTGTTATTATTTGAGCGGTCTAAGCGATGCTGTATGCATTCACTTAGCTATCACCACTGTATTAGTAGCATAATACAGTGATACAAAAGCTGTCAAGTAAAATTCGCGTAAATTTTCTGTTTGGGGATCAATACTGCTTTTATCTTGGGCTCAGTGCTGCTTGCTTCCCCGGGTAGTGCTGCTTTCCCTCTTGAGGTAATATTGCTTCCCCTGGTAGTGCTGCTTTCCCTCTTGAGGTAGTATTGCTTCCCCGGGTAGTGCTGCTTACTACCCTGGGGTAGTGCTGTTTTCCCTCCTGAGGTAGTGTTGCTTTCTATCTTGTTACAGGACTTTTATTATGATCTCCTGCTACAATATATTGAGAAAAAATAACAAGAGAGAGAACTGAAGAAAGAGAGTTAAAAAATGGAATACAGATTAGCTACTCTGGCGGATATACCGCAGGTTGAACTGTTGCAGCAGAAATACCATATCAATTCAATTTCCGCTGAGGATAAGCCGGACGGATTCGTCACTACTTATTTCAATGCTGTCCGCCTCAAAACCCTGATTGAAGAAGAAAATGGTGTCAGCATTGCCCTTGACGGCGACAAAGTCATAGCCTATGCCATGGCCGCCTCTTGGCCGTTCTGGGCACAGTGGCCTCTGTTCCAGGTCATGATTGATGATCTCGTAAATATGGAATATCTCGGCACAACGCCGGACATTTATAATTCTTACCAATACGGACCGGTTGCAGTCGATAAGCGCTACCGCTCCATCGGCGTTCTACCCAATCTGTTCGAATTCTCTCGCCGCACAATGAACAAGCGCTTCCCGATTCTGCTTACATTCATCAATTCGATCAACGGCCGCTCCCTGCGCGCCCATGAGAAACTGGGACTGGACTTCATCAAGCAATTCAAATTCCATGACAGTAATCTGGTAACTCTCGGCTACGACACAGCCAAGCGCACCGCCGGTTCTACGATCTAGCAGCAAAGTAAAAATACATCTCGCAGGTACAGACGATTAAAAAATGATCTGAACCCCATAATTTATTGCGATAGGAGTCGATACCAGAAAAAGGAATTGTATTTCGCCGTTTCCTCAACCTACGTGATATTCGTCGCAGAAACGATCCTGGAGGAAGCGGCGGGCTCCGCCTGTGGAGCTTTCGAATAGCCGATAACCGGCTTCACGACAGTTGGGACAAGCTTGGCGGGGAATCGTGATGCCCAAGAGACTGGCGCCACGGTCGTTCTTGGATTCCACATAGTTAAGACCGGGACAGTGGGGGCAGACGGTGAAACTCTGAACCTGTTTCTCCATAATTCCGGCTGTATCATAATAGACATGTCGTCTTCTCGTCACGATGTCCTTCTCTCTATATGCGACTGCGCCCAGTTCTTTCCGGCGCTGCCAATGCTCCAGCACCGCTATTGAAATGCGCTGCACCTGGCTGCTTACGCGCTCCGATTGACGCCATAGACCGTCGGCATAATCCGGCTCAAAGACTCCGGAATAGTCCAGACCGGCCATCGCCAAGACAATGCCGGTATTGACATAGGGCAGGGCGCCCTGAATTGAGTAGCCGCCCTCCAGGACTGCTATATCCGGGTTTAGCCGACTATTCAGTGTCGCATAGCCCTGCGCTGAGAAATTCATATTGGTCAGCGGATCCGTATAGTGATTGTCCTGTCCTGCGGAATTGATAATCAGATCAGGTTGAAAATCATCTAGGATCGGCAGCACCACCCGCTCCAGCACATAGAGGAAACCTTCGTCCCCGGTATTGGGCGGCAGCGGGATATTAATATTGTAGCCATAGGCACCGGGACCGCCGAACTCATCGATTGCACCCGTGCCCGGATACAGGGTTCGCCCGTCCTGATGAAAAGAAATGAACAGAGTGTCGGGATCATTCCAATAGATATCTTGTGTACCGTCGCCGTGGTGACAGTCCGTATCAACGATTGCTACTCTCCGGTCGCCGTACTTATGGCGGGCATACTCCAGACCGACTGCTTCGATATTAACGATACAAAAGCCGCGATCGCCATAAACGACACGCTGGGCATGGTGGCCGGGCGGCCTGACCAGCGCAAAAGCCTTGTCCATTTCGCCGCCCAATACAGCATCAAACGCCCGCATCACACCACCGGCAGCGATCAAATGCGATTCGGTCACCACACTGCCCACATCCGGATAGCAGAAGTGGACTCTGCTAACATCATGTGCC
>FZPS01000174.1_pt33 | contig 13941 bp, 9 predicted proteins | sample 1817821 | NCBI WGS metagenome assembly FZPS01 (sample SAMEA104158645, study PRJEB21678) | metagenome | place: Germany | collected 2015-04-21 | reverse complement strand
TCTAAAAAATTCGCGTCCATACTATAAGGGGGACACATTCCCCCTTAAACCCCTTTGTTTTCTTCTTCTTTTTTATTCTTTTAGTCTCATATCATTTACAATCTTACAAATATTATATTATGTTGCTCTAAATAAAAGGCTTTATAATATAGAAGATGGTCTTTTAAATACAATTAAGCAATCGCTTCGTTTTCGATATGCGAGTTAATTCTTATTATAATTGGATTAAAATAAAATGCCTAATTTTTAATTCTGTCCTTATTCTCAATTACTTTCTTCTTTTTTGGGCGCCCTCTTACCCTTTTAATGAACTTGATTCCCCGAATAGCCCCAACAATTGCTAACAGTACTATAGCCGCAGATACATACGAATAATCTCCATCATTAAATCCGCAGAACCACACAAATAATAAAGAAATAACATAACTAACGAATAAATGTTTATAATTAAAAAATGATGTTTTTTCACGAAGAAATATTTTCATAATGCTTGTAGAGATTACCCAACTTAATAAAAGATTCATCATCCAAATAATAATTCTTATCACTATTGGGTAATCATTTGCCTTATATCCTGTTATTAATGAAAATAATGTTCCCAAAATGATTATTAGTATAGATGTGAAGAGTACTTGTGATAAACCACCGATAGTGGCTTTTATATCAGATCTTTAACCTGTTGTTTTTCATAATCGTTGTACTTATCATAATTATCCATTAAATCATCAACGATTTCCTTCAATTTCTTTTTTATCTCTTTCTTGGAAATTGCCATTTTTCTTTCCTCCCATCACTATCATTCAATTCCTAAAGCTTTTATTACAGCATCTTCCGGGCTACTATAAAACGATGTTTGAAATTTTGCAAACAAGTCAGCTGGTACGGACGGAATATCTACCGCAGATGTTATTGGTAACAGGACTTTCTTTGCTCCCGCATCTAAGCAAACTTGCAAAGCAGAAGCAAGATTTTCAACTTTTTGAATGGTTCCACCAATAGTAAATGAACCTAATATTGAAAATTGGGAAAGAACAGGTCTATTAAGAGAAGCACCACAATAAGCAACAAGCGCTCCGGTTGAAATGCTACTAATTAAACTACACCTTGACAATTAGTAACGTGTAAGAAATAGTCCTTACTGTCAATCATTATGCTTGGGCTAATTGATTTTGAATTTCCTCTGAAAAACGATTCGGCAATCTTTATTGACTCTTTTGACTCTTTACCGGTGTTTAAGCCAGTAACAGAAAATTTTCCGTTACCATTTGTAACTTGAGTTTCAAGTTTAAATATGCCAAACATTCCATTTGTGCCTTGACCAACCGTAAATACATGTCCAGGCTTCATTTGTCCTTCAGGAATAATCTTTCCTCCACCTTGTTCTTTTACAGAAACATATTGTTCATCCATGTTCGACAGACGAATATATGAGAATCTTGTATCATAAAACTCCATGCCACCTATTTTCTTAAGCTGTTCTTTTACTCTCCGCCTAGATTCAAGAGCATACTTAAGAATCTCTTCTATTTGTCCTTCGGTTACATTCCCATCTGGATAAATAAGTTTTATCAATCCTGATACAACTTTTCTCACTGCGATAGTGTCTCTGTGATTCAAATCTCTTCCAAGCTTAAAATACTTATCAAACGAGTCAGTTTGTGGAACTTTTCTCAATTCCCTTAATACTTCAGCTAAATAATCTGTTATAAAACCATAATTATCTGTAAAATATTCTGGTCTCATTTTAGGTATTTCCCATCCAGGAATGTAAATGTGAATCCGATCAAAGAAAGCACTATCAACCATTGCTTTGGGAAATGGTTCAAAGAGGTGGGATGTTTTCAACAAGGAATCAACTGATTGATTAATATTACCTATAAAAACCATCGAAGCATTGGCAGGAATCATCTCTTTTCCCCTTGCAAAAGAACCAGATGCCATATAATCTTTCATGATTTGGATTCCGTCTTTATCCTTTAAATTTATCCCTGCAACTTCATCAAATGCAACACAATCCCACATTGAAACAAGACCTGGCGCCCTCCTTGATAAATTATAAAATAAGTTCGCGACAGTGGTTTGTCCGCCGCTTATTAAAATCGAGTTAGGTGATATTTCCTTATAAATATGAGATTTTCCTGTTCCTCTTGGACCAAGTTCACATAAATTAACATTGTTTTCAATTAAAGGGATTAGGCGAGCTAATAAATGCCATTTTACTCGATATTCAAATTGAGTCGGTTCCATGCCTGTTGATCTTAAAAGAAAGTCAATCCACTCATCTTTTGAGAAATATTTTCTACGTTCTAGCACTTCATTTATATCAATGTTGGGGATTTGAATTGGTGTTAATTCATCAAGTTTAAATGGTGTTTCTCTATTATCTTCATCATAGAAATAATGTAATGATACAATGCTCCATATGCCATCACTAAGTAGTTTTTCAAATTCACGGATGTATTTGTCAGAAATATGTATTTTTATGTTTAAATGGTGCAAGCGACCAATATAAATATCGCGTTTTTCGTCGAGTCGCGCTGACACAACATCAATTACTGTATAAGTTTGCAGTTCTCTGATTTTGGATTTTATAAGTTCTGCTTCATCAGCTCTCACATAATTTTCTTGCAAAATTCTCTTAACTTGAACGAGACCTTTTTCAATTTCATCATCAACATCTGAAGTACAATATGTACCTAAAAGATATTCCAATACATAAGTTGGAACATTAGCGCTATTTTTTATTTTTTTTGTAGCTCCTTTTTTAACAACTCGACCGCTAAAAAATTCATATACTTTTTTATCTAATTCATCCATGATGAATCTCCATTAAATTATTGGTTTAAAATCAAGAATATCAATTACAAATAATTCTTTTTCAATATATTCACTTTTATCTTCATCACGTAAAATCAAATAATAACGCTCATCACGGCTAAACTTAATGTTATTTAGTGTAAATCTTATTCTTATTACACGTTGATTAAAATCATCGGAATCTGAATTAGCTATAAAGGTATATCTTCCAGAAACATCATTCCCTTCATAATCAACAAAATAAGCAATAAGTTTTCTCTCAGTTTTCTTATCGGCAACCTTTTCATATTGCTCAAAATCTATCGTAAAATCACGCTTTGTAATAATCCGATTTAAACTTTTGATGCGTACACCAACCGGGCCAATTGAAGACTTCAATGTTCCGCTTCTCAGCTCACTAATTCTCAAACAAGGCACTACTATCTCTTGAAGTGATGAACCTCCATGAACATATTGAATTCCACCAGGCGCTTTAAAATAATTGTAACTATACGGTGTAATAACGCTTAGATTATCATTTTCTAGGTAATCTAAAGTAAACTTCAGAGTATAGGGAACAGTTGTATCATCACTTACTAATGCATATCGCCTAGTTAATTCAAGCGGTTTGATCTTGGATATATCGTTATATTTTAAAGAATCATCAACTTTCATCTCACGATATAAAAATCCATGGTCAGCTGTTATAACAAAATTTGATATTTGTAAAGCATGATATAGTTTCTTAATCAAACGCAATATTTCTTCTATCGCTTTGTTTGATGCCTCGAAAACTTCTGATTCCTTACGTTCCCCAGCATTATCAATGGTATCATGATATATGTAAACTAATGATTTATCTTTCATGTAATCACGGATCTCATCTCGAGTCATTATTGAAATCTTATCATATCTTATTGCCGAGTATGTCTTATTTCTAAGTTTAAGTATCTTTTTGCGATTTTCTAATCCTGAGGAATTGTTACCATCGACTAAAACTTCAGAACCATATTTAATATTATTATTTGGTAATAAGCATGCCATGCCAAGTTTGGTATTACTTGGTATTGAGGAAATAAAATTCGATAATTGCGTCTGCCCTTTTAACACCGGATCGGTTTTTATTTTTTCACATAACTCGTAAGCAACTTCATATCGCAAAGCATCGGATATAATCACAAACATTTTCTTAAAAGTTATGCTTTGGATTACTTGATAAAACCGGTTGATTAACGGCTCACCATAAAAATCCCATGTTTTTTTATATTCAAGCGATTGGGAAAAATAACTTCCTATACTATCCAGGAATACCTCATATTTATCAACGATTTGCTTTTTTAGATTGCTTACTGTTTCCTCGTTATCTTCTATACGATTTAGAAGAGTAATTATATGGCGGTAGTAAAGGTCAACTTTGTATAAACTATCCTTGTACAACTTGATATATTCTTCGGAAGTCAAATTGGCATAAATGTGCGTCTCGAGTGCCTTATTAAAACTGATAATCTCTAAGATGACCTCATATTCAAACTTATGTTTCTCATACCAAAACGAATTTGCTCTATTACTTACAATACTTTCAAAGAAATCATAATCAAGACTTCCTGCGACTAAACTATTAAAAATTGTTCTTATGATAAATGTATCAAACACTTCAAACACATCTGAGTTACCTAAATCATCTATACCTCTGGTTTGAATAAGTTCATTAATTCTAAGAAGATTAGCGACATATTCCTGAAGCTCTAAATATCGCGGATCCGGCATTATGTTGTCAACTAATAATAAAGCATCATTGGAAGCTTGATTAGATGAATCGATAATATACTGCCTGTAATAAGATGAATAGTTTTCAATTTTTGATGTTTTGGCTACGGCAGTCATCATATATTGCTTAACTAAAGATAAGAGTGATTGTTCGCCTGAATAGTTAGTGTATGAGTTGATTTGATTCCATAGATATTCTTCAAATCCAAAATTTCTTATTTCTTGATACTTGATATTAGATTGAATATCAAAAATAAGTTCTGTCAATATTGCTTCTATTTTTATTGATTTTGATTTCACTAAAACGGCTATCATGCCGTTCAATAAATCATTTTCTAATATAGTGTCGTTTATGGTGACTTGCTTTTTTAATTCTTCTATACGGCTTTGGCTCTTAAAAAATTTCGAATATCGATTGATGACTTTCCGTAAATGATGGTTTGTTAATCCTAGTTTTCTCATATTTAATGCTACTTCGTCAGCATAATATTCTTCACTGTAGAGCAAAGTGTCCAAAAGCCAGTTATCCTTATCTTGAGGTCTTGCACAAGGGAAATAAACAAGATAGTTCGAGTTTGTGTCTTTTATTTCAAGTAGGTATTTGATCTCAAATTCATTATGATTATAAATAATAATTTTTACATTATCAATGCTATCGTTTATTATATCGGCAAAAAAATTTCTAGGTTCATCAAACCAAAAAACTATGGTTCGTCGATGGGAATCCTTAAACTTTTGTTCAATTTCCTTTTTAGCTAAATCGTAATCAATGTTTGCCATAAACACCTCACTTTATAGGTAAAAGTAAATCTTTTTTTATTTTGCCATGGCTTGTTGGTACTTCTATTCCTTGAAATTTAGCATAATTGACCTTAACACCATCATCTAAATCAATAGATATGTATTTATTGGCCATATAATCGAGTACTTGACCATACTCTATTGCCTCATTCAATCTTTCAGCAAGAACAAACCTTTTACGTTCAAGCATCATTTTGTCTCTGTCGTTTGCTAAATCAATTTTTCTTTCGATTTCAATGATTTGGTTTCTCAATATAGTGGTTGCAGGTTGATAATATTTGGCATTTATTTTTGCTAGAGTGTTTTCATCATATCTATGCATATAAATCAAACATTTAAAACCGCTTAACTTACCACTTGAGAACATCCAATAGATTGGTCGTTTCCGATATATTTTCAAGTGATCATTATAGAATTCATTGTTTAAATATCTATTTAATGTTTCCTCACTCGTTTCACTTTGTTTTTTTCCTAGGGCATCCGCTATAAAATCAATGTTTTCCCGGTAATACTCTTTACCGTATACATCTTTAATCAACTCAATAATTCGATGCACTAATCCGTTTTCTATACTAATATCTGAGTAAATAGGAATAATTCCATCTTCATCAACATCATATTTTCCATATTCACTAGCATTAAATTGGCCACCAGCATAAATAAGACCATCGCGCACTAATGAATAACGTCCCATTAATGCGCCAATTAAATATTGAATTAAAGACTTAATTTCTCTGGCTTTGTCAGCAACAGAAATTGACACATATGCACTATCAACTTCTTTAGTTAATTCATTTTGAAGACCATAAAGATTAATAAAAAAATCGTTCAATTTTTCTTCATTTTCTTTGAGTTTTTTAAAGTTTGATTTAGTTATTGCTCCGAATTTATTAAATAAATCCAATAACTTACCGAAACCGATTAAAGGATGTTTTTTAAAATCCCAAGAAGTTTCAAACGCATCCCAATCAAAACGTGATATTTCAATATTCTGATTAACTATTTTTATTATCTCTTCGTTTTTATTTGTGCAGATAATTGGGAGATTAGAAATCTGCCCAACTTCATAATTAAGCGTTGGAGCAGTCGCTTTTAATATATGTTGAGCAACATTAGAATTGCAATAACCGAGCAAATAAATAAGTGTTTTATGATCTGTAAATATGCTAGTTCCTGCTACATCAAAAACATGGCCAAATGGTTTATATCTAAAGGATATTTGCCCACTACTGATCTTCCCCCATGTAATGGATTCCATAAAGTATTGTTTCGAATTCTGGAAGCGTGATAAGGGACTCGAAGCAATGCTAGCACCAAAGTCTTTAAAATATACAACAAAATCATTATTGCCATACCATTTTCTGAAAGCCCCACCTTTATTATAAGGAACCCATTTTTTATTAGCCCTTATACTTTCTTCTCTAGATTCGCTATTTAAGTATTCATCCTTATAATTTGGTTCCCACCAGAATCTTACATATTTATCATTATCACCTGTTGCCATTCCTTGTGCTGTATTAGCCACATTAATCAAGGGAATGCTTTGATCAAATACATTTTCCAAATTTTTAGTAATCCAATATGCAAAAATATAACTCGGAATCTTTAAAAATTTCTTTCCACTAGCAATAAACTTAATTCCCTTGTTTTTATTAAGGAAGTCATATTCTTTAGTTTTAGAATCTACTAATCGATAGTATGTGCTCCTATATTCTGGAATAACTGTGTTACGAATGACAAAAGAAGTGGTCTGAACTACTGCATCGAATTCTCCCATTCCGTGATGAAGCATATTTATTAGTATTTTTGTTCTGCATATTTTTTCCCTGAAGTTCTCAAAACTTTTTAAAAACATCCATGAATCAGGATTAACAATTGATCTAAAACCGTATTCTTTCAGTTTGAGCGCTTCCATAAACATAGAAAACATGTCTGTTTTACTATCCGGATAATTTCTTATTAAATATGATTTAGGTTTACTATCCAATTTTGCTATCCTCAAATATGGGGGATTCGTTATTACTACGTCATATTTTTGAGATAAATAGTCAGCTAGTCTCAGTATTCTCAAAATATCTTTAAATTCATTTTCAAAAAAACCAAAAGTAAAATAATCTGGTTTGGTATGGTGTTTTTCATTTAATATTAGTTTATTTCTTAAAGCAATATATTTTTTTGGTTCTACTTTTAATAATGACCCTATGAATTTAGCGTTTTCAAACAAATGAACAACATATTCAATAGTCTTAATTTCTTCTTCAGTTAAATAATTTTCATTTTTCCAATAGGTATCGTTGTATTCTTGTATTATCTGCATATAGTTCTTGTCGTTGTATCTACAATTTAAAATCGCTTTAGAATCAATGATTTCAAACACCCTAGGACGAACATATCGCTCTTGCTCAAAAAAATGATTATCAATTGATCTTGCTCTCATTACAAGTGCAAAAGATGCTAACTGCACGGCTCTTTGGTCAATATCGAGTCCCACAAGATTGTTTTGTAATATTAATCTTGGAATATCTTTTTTTAGATACCCTTTTTCAAGATACAAATCCAATAATAAATCAAAACAACATACTAGAATGTGGCCAGATCCACAACAAGGCTCAATAATTTTAATATCTTCTGGATTTACATTATTATATTTGATACCGACTAATTTTTTTTCGACATCAGGCTCTTGTGGAGCTTCATCAACAAAATATTGCATTTCATTTTTTATAGATGATGTTGGATAACTTTCAAGCCATATTCTCCCAATAGAGTTTTCAACCATATATTTAACAATCCAGCCAGTAGTAAAGACTTGTGAAAGAATGGCGATGTCGTTTTGCTCAAGTTTTTCCTTTTTTCTTGTTTGTTCACGTAATCCCGAAACATAAAACTGATATAACCATCCGATTATTTCTACATCTTCTTTAAAGTCATTGTCATCAATTTCAATAATCCTATTTATAATAGTGTCACCAAATAGCAATGGCGTTGGAATGAAGTATTCCAAATAACTCAATTCAGGAGCAAATAGCATTGGCAACACATTACCCAATGCGTTGCATTGTTGAAAAAGCACATAGCGATATAGTTCTTCTACATTATTTCTATCAGCTGTCAATTGTTTAACATATTCAACATCTAATTTCAAGTCAGATGAAACTAAATGCAACTTTGATAATATTTCGGGTAGTGTATTGGTCTCTTTAGGAAAAATTTTGAAACCATGGTTAAGATAATCGTGAACCTCAAGAAATCTTAAAGCAACTATTCTATTAAACCATGTTGAAGCAAATTGCTCTATTGTGCGTTTGTAGCCTGATTCCTTAATGCGATTAATTATACTGCCTCTTTGTTTTTGAAACTGCTTATTAAAGGTAGTTTCAATACCATCAATGACCGTGATATCACCTTTTACTCTTGATTTTTTGATATCATTATCAGAATAAATTCCTATTTGCTTTAAAGACAGTTCTATTTGTTTTTCTAAATTTGTTTTTGCCCATGAAGCAAATTCTTGCAATTTGCGTTTATTCATTTTTTCCCTCACTTACTCAATGTTGATTTCATCAGCATTTTTTAGTTCTCCTAAAAGACGAGACCTTATATTGTCTACTACTTTTTCAACATCATTTGTTGACGTAATCTTTTTATTTGCTGTAGGTATAAGCGAAGATAATTTGATGCTTATAATTGTTTTACCTGGTTCTCTCTTAGTTAGAAGGTCTAATATAAGCTCACGGAATCCTTTAACGTTAGCAGATGAAGATGTTAGATATTGATCAAGATTTCGCGCTACAGATATGGCTTTTAACAACTCATTATATTTGCGTTCCAGACCATCTAATACATTTTTTAATTTATCAATCTTACCTTTTTCTGAAATTTTTTTAATTGCTTCATTTGCTTCATTTCTTATTGTATCTAAGTCTCTTTCTAGTTCAGTAGTAACTTTAGCAACTTTATCAGCATGAATTTGATTTTTTATTTGTTTTGCTTTATAAACTAATGTTCCTAAAGTCACCATTTTCCCAAAAGGATAATCATCTAAAAGAATGTTGTTTATTTCATCCATGATACTATCTACAGAAGACAAATCTTCTAAAAGATTATTCTGTTGATACCAATCATAAATTTCTGTGGCATCAAGATAGTTTTGAAGTTGTGCACTACCGCTTTGATAAAAGCCTAATATTTCATCAAGTGTACCTGCATTTTCTTTAAGATAATCTTTTTTATTTATTACCTGATCAAATATGTAATGAGTATCATCATTTTTTATAATAGATGATAATTCCCTTTGCAGTTCATAGATTTTGGTTTTCCCCGGATAGTGTTTGCCCTCATTCTTAACTTGTATGTCTTTTAATGTTTCAATTTTCTTAGAGATTAATTCAACCACACCAGTCTTAATTGTTTCTTCATTCAACGTGAAATTCTCGTTAAATGCAGTTCGAATAATTTTTCTTACTTCATTTAATGTTTCATCATCAATTTTTTCTTGTAATTTAACTACTATAGAATCAATTTTATTACCTTTGACAAACTCAAGTTTTTCAGATGTATTGCTTATAGATAACGCTTTACCATGCAATTCAAGTGTAACCACTCCATGTTTCCACATAACACCAATACATGCTTTAATATCTAGTTCTCTCCATCCATAAGGTGCTTTACTAAAATAATCAATCAAAGATTTTGCTGTAGAAATACGCGAGATCTGTTTATCGTTTTTGAGTTTTAATCTTATTTCCTCGTATACTTCTTTGTTGGAATCTTGGTTCGGCCAATCAGCAAACAATCCACTATCATCCAAGTCTAACTCATTTATTATTGAGTTTATGGTATCATAAGTTTGTTTCATTTTTGAAAGTGAATAGTACTTACTTTCAACCATTACCCTGAGTGCTTCAAAAACGCGTTCTTTTCCATCTTTGGAATTTATGTCAAGTACGGTACCATTACAGTATAATTTCGCATTTTTTATTGCGAGTTTGATAAAATCTTCCGCTCTTTTTCTTCGTTGTGATAATTCCAGTTGTTTCTTCTCAAGTATTGTTGCTAAGCCAGGGGACATTGTTGTAAGATGATTCTGCCTAAATACAGATATTTTACTGGCTCTAATCAGTTCATTCCTAAAATTCCCTTCTTGCAAATCAATCACAAGTGCTTCTTGTCTGGTTGAATCCATTTTTAAATCCCATTCATCAACTTTGCCGTCAAAACCTGTGACTACTTTACAAGTGATATTATTAGGATTGTATTGACCTATATTGTATGAATCAACAAATCTATTGAATGGAAACTCATAATTTTTATACTTGATTTTTTGGTCTTGTAATACTATTTCGTAAAAAATCTGTGATATTGTTCTTATAATTTCTCCTTCATTGGGTGGAGTAAGAGCAATTTGCTTGTTGACATCTTGTTCTTCATTCGTTAAGAAATCGTATTCATCGCCGTTTTTTTGAACAAGCGTTTCTCCTTCTAATGCCTTCAACGATGCTTCAATATTGTTCTTAAGCGTAATTTTATCTTCATTAATTGAAGAAACCATCATTGTCGCTAATCGATCAATTGTCGCAGGCATTTCTTTAACATATTTAACCATAAATAAAATTTTTAAAACCCTTAAGTCAAAATCATTAAGACTTGTTTTTTGTTGAGCATTAGTGAATACGGTCTTAATATCATAATCAATGAAATTGTCAATTGTCTGATAGAAATCATCAAAAGGAACTAGAACACCTAGTTCTCGATTAGCATATGACTTGCTAGATTCCTGGAATGCATTTAATAGTGATCTTTCATTTTGTGATAGATGCTTCCCTTCAGTCATCCCATGCTCTCTTATTGCGTTAAACACTTTCTGCAATAATTCAAATTGGTATGATACAAAAGGATAAACATTTACAAAATCTTTTTTAGAACCGTAACCGCTCCAAGTTGGTTTGGCATCAAAAATAATCAGATTTGATAATCTAGCTTCATTCTTTTCGTACAGAACCTCAAGCGCAGGAATTATTTCATCCTTTTTATCGAGAATTCTTTTTTTGATTACTTCATCAGCATTAGCACCACTTAAAAGGATTCTTGTATCAAAACGACCTTGAATTTTGGAAAAGTCAAGTCTGGTGCCTTTTGTTGCATCAATCATTGTTTTGAGTTCTTGTTGAGAAGTCACTATGACCCATACTTTTCCTTCACAGAATCTACCTAAGTCCTCAACACAAGTTTGAAGGTTTAACATTAATTCAGTATTTGTTCCAACAAATTGACCGACTTCATCCATCAAGAAAGCTACCCGAACCTTGTTTTTTTTGCAATAATCATTAACTGTTTTCGCAAATCGTTCTGTTGTCATCGAAAAATTATTAACTTGATCATCAAAGTACTTCCTTGCTGATTCAACATCCATATTTCTAGTATCCACTAGAGCTTTAATGATATTATCGCGATTTAAAAAGGCTTGATTTCGACCGTCTTTTGTCCAATCCTTGTTCGCATATGAATTAAACAAAGACTTAAAAGTATCATACACGCCTTCTTTAATTAATTCTCGTTCCATATCTGCCACCCATGGAGTTGTACCACAAAGACCGATTGCTTCATTAAAGGCACGAAGCATAATATCCATTATTGCCTGAGGTTTTGTTTTTGCTAATGAGCCCGCTTTAGAATCAATATTAAAAATTACAACTTTTGTTTTTGAATTTGCAGACATGTTCATATCAGCAAGTACAGTTTCGTCTTTAATTTTATCTTTGAAAAAGTCAGGTGCTCTAAGCCCTGCCACTTTTCTATTCTCAAGAACATAACCCAGCATTTTTAGAAAATGCGATTTACCCGAGCCAAAAAAACCAGTAATCCATACACCAATTTTGCTTGTTGGCGTTTGAATGGATTCGCGATATTTTCTAAAAAAAGTTCGAAAATGTTTTATGACTTCATTGGTAACTACGTACTCGTCTAGTTCTTGAAACACTTTCTCCTCGGCTTCATTACCGATAGTTACAACACCCTCAATATTTCTATCAATCGGTTTCTTAAATAAGTCTTTTATTTTAACCATTCTTTTATAACTCTCCTCTATTAATTATTGGAAATGCCCTATAGTAATTATCATCATCAAGTTTGTCAAACAATCTTAAGTATCCTTTTCTAGCAGAGAATGTTCCTGGATATATCAAAATAACTGGATTGTTTTTAAATATGTTTTGCAGATTGTTTAGCACCGTATGGCTCCTTATGATAGGATATGATTTTCCTACTCCTGTGATAAGAACTATATGTTTGCCATCGTCTGGAACAGTATTTTTGAATCTGTTTAGAATTGGACTATCGCTTTGCTCTAATGCAAGCATAGGCTGAAATACTTCTTGAAGCAATAGCGTTTTGCCATATTCTTTTTCCATGTTTATTATAGTTTCAAAGTAGCCATTTTCTTTTATTATATCGATCATCATCTCATATAAATCAAACACATCGATTTCAGGATTACTGTTAACCGCTTTATTCACTTCATCTCTAATTCTTAATTCATCTCTGGGGTCATAATCAAAAATGTAAAACTTCATATCTCCAGCAGTTTTATTCTTGTTTAAATTATTCACGCTGCTTAAGCGGAATCTTAGTTCTTTAACTCTTTGTGAAAGTTTCAATGCCATAATTATCTTTCTCCTAAAATCGCTTGTAGATAATGATAATCACCAATTTGCTCAATATATTTAACAACTTCGGGATGTATTATTATTTTATTGACATATATATTTTTGATTTGTCTAATACCTAAGCCAGAATCTACAAGCATCTTTCTATATCCTTTAGAAAGTGATTCGATTGTTGTAGGACTCCAAGAAGCCACAACATGATTTGTTTCTTTTTTTGATATGAAAAAACTATCGAAGTCATCCATAGAAATGTATTTTTTATCATTCAGTAATGCTTCTCTAAATGTTTCCGCTAAGAACTCGTAGAACAAATAATCAACCTTTGCTATAGCATAAACAAGAATGAATTTAGATGTTACTATATCATAATTCAAAAATGCATTTAGTAGAAAAGGATCAAGATTAATTAGTCTTCGGTAGATTTCGTTTGTCACTTCACTTCTTCTCGGGAGCGATTTTATGTCAATCCTATTTTCATGATAGCATTTTTGATATATTTGTTGCTTATCAAGTCCGTCCAAAATCATTTTAGCTATCATCTTTGATCTTTGATAATTAAAAGGATTTTTTTTAATCGTTGAAGTTGTTTTAATGCCATTTATCAAATTATTCACCTACCTTGTCTTTATTATATCAATAATGTTTTTTTTGTCAAGGAAAATCGTTCCTTACTTGATGCTTTTAGGGTAAAACATAATTTTACCCTTGTTATTTGATATTGTTTATAAAAAGGCCTGCTAACATATGTTAACAGGTTTGCTTTTACTATATAATGTAAAAATTAGTTGTCTCATGTTATTCTCTATAAAAAAACGGTGGCTGTCGACATATAAGCCGCATTTAACCCAAACCCATGCGTTCAAACAAAACGCAATCATGGGCACCACCGTAAATATTCTATGAGTCTATTTCT
>FZPS01000044.1_pt23 | contig 13945 bp, 8 predicted proteins | sample 1817821 | NCBI WGS metagenome assembly FZPS01 (sample SAMEA104158645, study PRJEB21678) | metagenome | place: Germany | collected 2015-04-21 | reverse complement strand
GCCTGAACTAGGCCTCTTCCGAACGGTATTGGGCGAAGTATGACAAGAACGGATGGAGGTATTCAGCATGAAGCTGTCCAGCACACTTCACGGAAAAGTTAGCGCAAAATGTCAGTGTTTCAACGCACTACTGTGTAAAGCGGAAATCGGTGATAGTGCTAACTCGACCAAGCATTGGCGTACCTTAGGACTATTGCCAGCAGATAGCAATAGCTCAGAAGACGTTGATCTTCGCCAACTCATGGAGGCTGTACCAGGGATCAATGATTGTGTTAGCGAGGTTATTAGATTTCTAACCGAGGGACCAACCCCGGAGCACGACCGACTCTATCGTGTAGCTGAGAAAAATGGTGAGCTGCGTACGAAACCTTACTCTTTTGAAGCCTTGATGGATTACAAACGTGTGACTCTCGGGGCTGATGAAGTTGCGGAGTTGCAGAGTTCATATGATGCTTTGCTTGATGAGACTGCCCTCAAACGAGCGGTTTTTGCCGTTTACTCCATGCGTTACCCAGATTTTGATATTAAGTAGCCTATCTCTGGAAAAAACGAGCTTGAAGTAGTCATTGGATGGAATAGGTTCCATTGTGACAGTGATTCGACAAGTTATTTATACTGCTATATATGGGTCATTAGCGCCTGCGCCGGGTGAAGAGGATGTACAGGTGGAGCCAAACAGTGATATGTGGCAGGAGACTTATGATCAGTTGTTCGATGATTTAGCTAGGGTAATTGCAAACGAGTTGGAACGTCTTGGAGCTCCTCCACCTTCATGTGTTGGCTATGAACTTGCAGGTAGAAATGGACAAGTGGTTGCGCAGGCTAACGAGCATGGGAAGTTGAGAAAGTAGTTTGGTTGCTGCCTGAACAAGCTAACTTCGGGAAAGTGTTTAGTTCACAGGGTGGCACGTGTATTTAGGTGACGAGACGCCATCTATAGAGGTTTTTAGGAAGGAGGCCTAGCATATGAACCAACCCTTGATTGCCATATCTGCCGATTTTTTTACAGCTTTTGCAAAACTACCGAAGCAAAGGCAGACCAGAGTCCTGGACTTTATGGAGAAGTTCCGCATTAATCCAACTTCGTCCGGAATCAACTATGAAAAGATTCACAATGCTTACGATCCTAATATGCGTTCTGTTCGAATTGACGACACATACCGTGGGATCGTTGTAAGGCAAGATAAGAGTGGAGTCTATCTTCTCTTGTGGGTAGATCATCATGATCGGGCCTATGAGTGGGCTCAAAGAAAACGTTGCAAAATCAATCCTTCAACTGGTACTGTGCAGGTTTTTGATATAACTCAAGCCGAGGTAGAAGTCGAAGGTGAACCACCTACACAGGATTACCTGTTCAAGGGACTGAGTCAGAGGCAGCTAATGAAGTTGGGGATTCCTGAGGAGAAAATGGATGAGACTCTCGCTATTACTTCCCTAAAAGAGTTTCACCAATTACGAGAGACCTACCCTGAAGACGCCTATGAACGGCTTGAATGGCTTGCCAACGGCTTCGAATACGATGAGGTATATGAGCTGTTTGCACATGAGATTGAGGCGAAAGGAGACGTTGATACAGAGGACTTCGCGGCGGCTCTAGCTAAGCCTAGCAGCCAACGAAGTTTCACTATTGTCGATGGGGAAGTTGAGCTCTTAGCTATGATGAGTGCTCCTCTAGACAAGTGGCGTGTTTTCCTCCATCCAGCGCAGCGTGAAGTTGTGCAGCGCGATTTCAACGGTCCTGCGCGAGTTACAGGGGGAGCCGGTACCGGGAAGACCGTGGTGGCAATGCACCGTGCTAGACGATTAGCTGGTCAACTTTCAAGCGACGAGCGCCTTCTAGTTACCACTTTTACAGCCAACTTGGCGTCAGATATAGAGCACAACCTGCGCAAGATATGTACTCTTGAGGAGTTCAGGCGTATCGAAGTGACCAACCTGGATGCTTGGGTAGCCAGATATATGAGAGAAGCTGGATTTGATTTTCGACTGGTCTATGGAGAGGAGCTAGATGATCTCTGGCGTGAAGCAATTTACTTGAGTGGTCAACCACTGGATTTCCCGGTGAGTTTTTATCAAGACGAGTGGTCACAAGTCATTTTCGCCCAAGACATCTCATCATTAAGGCAGTATGCTGCTGCTTCCCGAATTGGCAGAGGGTTTCGCCTCGATCGTAAGAGCCGCATCGCAGTTTGGAAGGTGTTCGAAGAGTTTAGAGGGCTTCTAATTGAACGAGGCGTGCGAGATATTGAGAGCGCCATGAATGAATGTAGACAAGTAATAACACATACGCATACCAAGCCTCTGTATTCTTCGATTATTATAGATGAAGGGCAAGACCTGAGTGTAAGTGCATATAAGCTGCTGCGTGCTATGGCCGGTGATGAACACAAAAACGATATTTTTATTGTAGGGGACGCTCATCAGCGGATATACCGACATAATGCCTCGTTGTCGAAATGCGGAGTTAACGTTCGTGGCCGGAGTAGCTATCTACGGATCAACTATCGTACGACTGAAGAAATCAGGCGATGGGCCTTTGGTCTTCTTAAGGGACTTAAGTTTGATGATCTTGATGACGGTCTCGATGATGGCTCATCCTGTATCTCGTTGACACATGGTAACGAGCCAGACGTCAAGAACTTCGCCACTGCCGAACAAGAATTCGACTTCGTCCTAGGAAGAATTGACGAACTTGTTGAACAAGGGGATGCACTCGAGGATGTCTGCATTGTTGGCAGGACAAACAGCATAGTGCAAGGCTTCATTAAGCGCTTACAAAACAAGGGTATCCGCGTTTACGAAATCCGTAGAAGCAAAGTGGATGACCGAAATCTGAAGGGTATCCGAGTAGCTACGATGCATCGCATCAAGGGACTTGAGTTTAAGCATATTATTGTTGTATCGGCTAATAGTGGGACTATACCACTTCAAATTGCTGTTAACCGAGAGGACCCTGTGGCACAGGCTGCGGCCATGAAAGCTGAACGTTGCCTCCTTTATGTGGTTTTGACTCGAGCCAAGCAGACCGCAATAATTACCAGTTATGGTGGAATGTCAGAGTTCATATCCGAGCTGCTGAAACACAAGATGGCCAACTAAGCGTCATTTGGCGATTTAATGGAACCGATTCGCTTTGCTTAGGGTGCTCGAAGGGATTCAACTATATCTTTTCGTCAGTTTACAACTAGAATCACAGTCATTTGAGTAAGTTCGGTGATCATCAAATACTTCTTCGTTCTACATGTCCGTCCCTCATTAAGACCCATATACACCCCGATAAGTAACTATAGGGCACCTGTGAGTGGCACAATAAAATGGAGATTGGGGGTGCATTTTCTTATGGCTAAGTTCGATGTCTTGGACCAAATTTCCGATAGAATCATACCTCAGGTAGTCCAATGCTCCCTCTTAGTCGCCCATCTTAGGGGCGCCTTACTGGCAGGATTAGCCAGTACCAGATAGAATACATTGTTTAACGGAGTTATGTTTTAGCTAACGGTGTTATTTCTGTGTTTCTACAAAGAGGTGAGAGTTATGAGCAAAACTGAACAAGACGTAACAAAGCTCTTAGAAGACTATGTCAAGAAGGACAAGATACGTAAGAAAGACATTCCAGAAGTGATATTTGCGATTCAAACTGCCTTCGAACAAGAAGAACTATCGCCCAGTAAGATTGTCGATCTTGTGACAAGCATGCACTTCACAATAATAGGACCTTTTGCTGAAGAGATTTTGTTAACCTTGCCCGAACACCAGCAGATCATGATTTTGGACTCATTCCTAAACGCTGATAGAATCAATGCAAATGCAGCCCACTATGGTATAAGACGAGTGATTAAGTTGGTAAGTGCCTTGCTTGGTAATGGCGCTAGTTCCGCTCATGTTGATAAAGCACTGAGAAGAGCGGTTAACTTGTATAGTGAAAAGGGATCCAACGAGAAGACAGATGAGGTTTTCCGAGACTGTATCAGTGATTTACTGGACCTCGACTATGATTCTTGGGAGAACAACGAAGTAACGACTTTGTGCATGTGGCTGCAGAGTATGGTCGATTACATAGAAGATGAGAATCTTGTAGGTCGAATTAGAAACTTCCATGGTAGATGGATGAAGACACCCACTGAGAAGGAAGTCCATCCACCTGCAGAACAATTACCTCAAAAAGGTTTACTGCACCAAGGTGAGAGGCTTTTTAGGGAACTCGAGACCTTCTTTGTGAACCTATCTAAAGAATACGTCGAGACCAAGGCAAGCGAAGCCGCTGTTAGGGCGGATTTTGATGAACTAGGAACAAGATATAAGCAACTCCAATCAATCGTCGAGCAGTTGCAAGAAAAAAACCACGCATTGAGTGGGACTGTTAATGAGTTGAACCAGTGCATGAAAGAGCTAAGGGATGAAAACACCGAGCTTAACCGGCGGCTCGAGATCGCATACTCTGCTGAGGGTAATCAAGCGAAGTATGAGCTGGAAGTATATAAAGCTGATCTTGTTAAGCGTTTGGGAACCAAATATCAGGACTACTTGTACATGGCTTCTCAGGACGCGAGCCCTGAAAGCTATCAGATACTTCTAACTGTCCTTGAGGATGTTTTTGACACATTGCGACGGAAGGGAATTGAGTTTGCCATATAGGAGGTTAGAGCGTTGAGTGGGATCCATTTCGGAATTGACTTCGGGAACACTAACACTAGTGTGGTCCAGCTGACTACTGATGCTAAAGGCACGAAGTATACGGTGTTAGCAGACTCAGTTCCATCACTCCTTGCCATTCGACGGAATGACTCAGGAGATGTTCTTTTTGGCAGACAGGTCAAGTTTCGCAGACAGCAATTAACAGAGGAGTATGAGATTATCAGCTCCTTCAAGTCTTTGCTAGGTACCGGCGCGACAAAGAGGATTGATGGGAAAGAGATATCTGCTATAGAGCTTACTGCGCGCTTATTGCATGAACTGAAGGACCACATTAGACAGCAAACGGGCATGGATATTGATAACGCTACTTTCTCTATACCGGTTGATTTCACCAGCAGGCAACGGAGGGAGTTGAGAGAAGCTGCCGGTATAGCAGGAATTACTGTAAATAGCTTTGTCAGCGAATCGACAGCTGCCTATGTTGGGTGCCTTGATGATATCCGCCATTATTCCAAAGTCGCGGTTTTTGATTGGGGAGGCGGCACTCTAGATATAAGTGTCCTTGAAAAGGTGGGTACCGAGCTTAAAGAGCTTGCTAAGCGGGGGCAGAATCTTGGAGGCGACGACATCGACCGTATTTTGGCAAACAAGATTCATGTCGGACTGGCGGAAAAACATGGCTTTGGTTCATTTGATTCTATGCCAGCACGTGACAGAGACTACCTTTTGGAACGATGTGAGATTGCAAAGATTGAACTATCGGAAGAGGACCTTACAAGGCTCAATCTGGTTAGCTATGGGGGCGTTAGCAGCAATAAGAGTCTTAGTATCAACGAGTTTCGTGATCTAATCATTCCCGAGGTGAAACGAGCTGCTCAACTTTTGGAAGAGACGCTAAACCTGGCCGGCTGTTACGCTCAACTGGATGCCATTCTCATGGTAGGAGGCAGTTCCAACATACGGGCTATTCGCCAACTCTTTGAAATGTCTTTTGAACCAAGGAATATACACGTCGTTTACAGTGAGAAAGATGTTCAGGTAGCGGCTGCAAAGGGTGCAGCGTGGCTTGATTCTGTGCCCTCCGCCTATCGTCTGCAGCAGACGATAGGGGTTTTGATGTCGGATCAAGTAATTCATCCTCTCTTGGATGTGGGCGAGACGGTACCTTGTGATAGCGGAGAGGTTCGCTTCTCGTTAATTGAAGAAAGCACATCTGCAAACATCATAATTGTGGACAAGAATGGGAGGAGGCTGTGCGTAGATACACTCCCTGTGAAAGGTTTCTTGACAGAGGCGATCAATATCCGTGCCACGGTCGATGAAGATCTAAACGCAGTGATTCAGATGTATAGCACTCACAGACCGGAGGATGTAAGGAGACAAGTACTGCCCAGTATAGAACTGAGCTATGATCTGGAAGTAAAGCCAGAGATTAAGCCGATGAACTTCGTTAGATCAAAGAGAGACAATATCTGTTCCTACCGTGACTGCAATGGAATGGTTTATCGCGATGGCTATTGTAGATATCACTTCCGCTATGAGAAAGCGGCTTCCAAATGAGTTAGGGGGGATCGGTGTGCCACAATCCAACTTGGTCTTGTACAGTAACATATATAAGCATAACGGACGGCTCAATGATGAGGATTTTGTGGCTAGAGTGAGAGGATATACCGCACTCAAGAAGCTTCAAGAGCAGTTGGGCACTAACTATGATCATCTCCTAACATCTGCTCAGAAGGAAGAGCTAGTTAATGGACCGCCTAAATGTCCATACGATGAAGATCTATCTTTTGGGTATGTTCGTGAAAATGGAAAGCTAAAATGGGTTCATCGATGCGAAATGCATGAATGTCCCCGGTACCCGAAGTGTTCTGACTATCCGAATTTTCGCCCCATTTATAGAGACGCACCTAGATTTCCGTCGCAATCCGCAATACACGAGAGACCACGGATTATAGACTGGACTTACCTAGAACCGTTGGGTTCCGAATCTTCTACTAGTTTTCAAATAGAGCTGCATGGACATAGCGAGTCCGCAGCAGATCTTGGTGTTATCGACGAGCGCAATACTGTAGATGATGGAGCAGAAGTTGCTGCTGTTCAGGAAGTTCTGGAAGAACCACTGACTCTAGAGGCTTCTCAGAAACTAGGCCAGAATTACGCATTCATGTACTCACAGATATCTGATCCAACCCCCTTAATAACCTGTCCTTCATCCAATAGAGTGTTGGTCAATGCTGGACCAGGCACAGGTAAGACATACACTGTTATCCAGCGATTAGCCTACCTAGTGCAAAATGATATGGTCAATCCTCAAAACGTCTTGGTACTCTGCTTTTCGCGCGATGCGGTGTCCGTGATACGAGAACGACTGGAGGCTGAGATCAGATCAGGGACGTTACCATGGAGAACGCGGGAGTTGTTCCATGGTATAAGAACATTGGATTCATATGCCACCTGGATGATTAGGGACGTTTGTGAGTCGTTGGATTCAATGTACTATGACGATAGAATCGAGGAGTTTATCACACAGTTAGAGGGAGAGCCTGATGCACTTGAAAATCTCGAATACTTAATAGTCGACGAAATTCAAGACTTGGTTGGTGTTCGAGCACGGATGATACAGTCTATTCTCAAACATATCCACTGTGGTTTTATGCTCTTAGGCGACAAGTGTCAGAGTATATTCGATTATCAGGTGGCGGAGAATCAGAATGAATTGACATCAAAAGCCTTCTACGCCTGGTTAGAGACTAGTTTTGAGAGCATGGATGGCTATGAACTGACTAACAACCACAGACAGACGCCTGCTTTAGCAATGATTTCAAATGATCTGCGTACTGCGATTCTATCAAGCAGTTTCCCTACAGCAAAGCAGACCGTCTCAGAGTATATGGAACTAATTGAGGAGATGGATATTAGTCTTCTCGAAGAGAAGTTAGAGGAACAACCTGATCAAAAGTGGGCTATTCTATGTCGCAATAATGCTAGAGTTGCAGCTCTGAGTAATGAGCTTTATTGTCGGGATATAGAGCACAGTGTCGCACTTGGTTCACAGCATGCGGTTCTAGTACCTTGGATTGCTCAAGTCCTATCTCGGTTTACAGATAGACATATTAGCTTTAAGGATTTTCACTTGAAAGCTTTAGAATTGGGTTTAAGTGAGGTAGAAGCCAAATGGAAAGTTCTTAAAGAGCTGGAAGGTGAAGATGTTGAGGAAGTACTTGAAATAGCCCGTTTACGGGACACACTCCTGTGGAGGCGCAACATCCCGAAAGAGTTGGACCTAGCTTTGCAGACATCAAATGTAGTGGTTTCTACGATCCATCGTGCAAAAGGTAAAGAGTATGACAATGTCTTGTGGGTAATCGAAGGTGATGAAGCGAAGGAGCCAAATGTCGTCTATGTGGCTGTGAGCCGCCCTAAAACGGGTCTCTATATCAGTGAAGTAAAAAAACCATTATATGTAAAATCTTTGCCTAGCTCTAGGTTAATCGAATCCCGTTGGTCTCGCAGACGCTCGGCAAAGAATCCACACTGTAGCGCTATCGTTTTAGGTTTAGAAGGAGACGTCGACCCCTTTAGTGTCCTATCTAAGGAGAGAGCGGCCGCTATAGAACGCCAGGAGTACATAGAGAAGTACGTGCAACCAGGTGATAGTGTCGAAATCGGCTTGTTGGACGGGCGTTACAGGGTCTTTCATGGTGGGAGGGAAATAGCATGGTTATCTGAACGAGTCGTAAATGATCTGTGGAACGGTATGCAAGTAACCAATAGAAGTCAGAACTACCCAAAAGAGTTACGGGGATGTTACATTCGAGCAGTAACAACATTGGTAAACAGAGGCTTCAATGAGAGTGTTCCTGAGCCCTTTGCTTTATCGTGTTTTTGGTTAGGTATTGAAGTCGGGGGACTAGCGAAGACATCGTGGTATTAGGTGGTGTGAATGGTCAATATACAGGATTATTATAATGCGCGTGATACTATCGAAGAGTTCCTACGATTGGAGCTCATCGGGCCGGTTTCTGAGGATGAGACTTTACGAGAGCGCCCTGATACAGTCTATTCGCTTGGTGTTCTTTGGCCGCAAAGACACCGCTTGGAAGGTACGGTGAAAGCAGACGATGCTGTCGATTTATTGATCAATGAGTTGCACGGTGATGAGGCTGATACTCAACTGTCAGACCTTGCTTTTTCTGATTTGGAGGAAGACCTAGAAGATATCTCTAGTAGGGTGTTAAATACAAACGCATATAAGCCGTCTGGGCTAGGCATTACTGTCATGGTGCCTCCATATGTAACCTGGATCAAAGCTCGCTTCACCGGCGCCCGTTATCGTTTTGATCAACAGGAGGAGATACGTAAAAGGAACCTTCGTGACGGTAGTGTTACTTCTCGCAAATGGACTGTTAGTGTTTATCACAGAGAACCCTTTGACACTGGTGAACTTGTCCTAGATGTGGCAAATAACAGGGTGTATCCTGACGGTTTTCCTGATCTTGAGTTGGCGATTTTTGTGCGCCACAGATACGCAGATGGAAGTAGACTTGTGACGATATGTGTGACGAATACATCTACTCCGAAGACGACCAGTCTAGTTGATGTAGCTCAAAATGCTGTGTTTCAAAGCCTATTGGAGCTGAAAGTCGATAGTACGTTCCTTGCCCTTGAGGAAAAGAATGCTATCCACCATGATCTTGAGTTAGAGACGCTTAATATGCTGTATAGAAATGTAGCAAATTTCGCGATCGGTCATGGATGTTCTGTAAAGTGGGAGATGGAGAATGGCAGCGTACGTCAAATAGCCAGTGAGTTTTTTCCTCGTGTCGACTTGGTCCCCATGGAGCCAAGAGTGATAGACCCAGGGCTTCGTTTGGAGCTAGAATTCTTGGCGAGATGTAATCGTAGAGATGGAGTTGAAAATCTCCATTTACTAGTCAATCGCTACCGCGAATGGCTTGTAGACCTGAAGCAAAAGGCGTTGGACATCTCCGGCTTTAAGAAGGCAATGACAAATAGCTTTGCTAACATAGAAAACTGCCTCGAAAGGCTGAGTAACGGTATCAAAATTCTGAAAAAAAACGACCTTGCTTGGCAAGCCTTTCAGTTGACAAACGAGGCAATGTTGATGCAACGGGTTAATTCGGGTAAGGCCATGGGACATCAGGTTACTCCCCAAACGGTCGCTTGGTATCCGTTTCAGTTAGCGTATATCCTGCAAGTCATACCGGATATCGTTGAAGAGGCCTCTGAATGGCGCGATATTGTCGATCTACTATGGTATCCAACTGGCGGCGGAAAAACGGAAGCTTACTTGGGTTTGGCTGCCTTTACGTTATTCTATAGACGCTTGTCGTTGGGTAAGAAAAGTTCAGGCGTTACTATTCTGATGCGCTATACACTTCGTCTCTTAACGGCGCAACAGTTTGAGCGTGCTAGTTCACTGATTTGCGCTTGTGAGTATCTGCGACATACAAAAGGGATTCCTGGTGGCGAGATATCAATCGGGTTGTGGGTAGGACAGAGTGTAACACCTAATTCGATTGAGGATGTGGAAAAAGCGTTGCAAGATCTTCGTTTAGGACGTCGCCTCCTGGAGAAAAACCCTGTTCAGATATTTCGGTGTCCGTTTTGCGGAGAAAAGCTTGACGTTGGCTGCTATGCAGTTGAAGATGATTCTCTACGGATATCTTGCAGGAATGGGGATTGCCATTTTAGCAGAGGGCTTCCTATTTATGTTGTTGATGATGATATATACGCTAAGCGACCGACGCTTGTGCTGGGAACTGTGGATAAGTTTGCACGAATCGTTTGGCAAGACCGGACCACTGCCATATTTGGTTCAGATGGATTGACGCCACCACCAGAGCTTATTATCCAGGATGAATTGCACTTGATATCAGGACCATTAGGTTCTTTAGCAGGACTTTACGAGTGTGCAATAGATGAACTATGTACGTCTAACAACATACGACCGAAAGTAATTGCGTCTACAGCAACGGTTCGTAACGCGACCAACCAGATCAAGGCGCTGTATAACCGTGATTCCTTCCAGTTTCCACCTACAGGATTAGATATTGACGATCTCTTTTTTGCAGTCCGATCTGATCCCAAAAAGCGGCCTTCGCGGAGATACTTGGGCATCTGTGATACGGGAAACAGTATGTTGGACCTCCTAGTTCGTGTATACGGGTGTTTACTGTTTGCCGCCAAGTATTTAGAAGCGACTGGGTGCCCCGCGGAAGTTGTTGATCAGTATTATACCATTGTTGGTTACTTCAATACGCTTCGTGAGCTTGGTAGTTCGGCGACCGTAATAAGTGATCGTGTTGTCGCTTACTCGAACTCTCTTCGTTTACACAAGTTCAGGGCCTATGCCGAGCAAGTGAACATGGAAAAGATTACAATTGGTAGTCATCGAGAATTGACGTCTAGACGTTCCACACAAGAAATCAAGGAAACTCTGGAAGATTTAGACTACAGGTATCCAGACAAACGTGCCATATCTTATGTTTTGGCTTCAAATATGCTGTCGGTGGGTATAGACATTGGGCGCCTCGGCGTAATGACAGTATATAGACAGCCAAAACTTAACGCTGAGTACATTCAAGCAACGAGTCGTGTTGGTAGAAGTAATCCTGGCCTAGTTATAACAATGTACAGCAACTTGGCTAGTCGGGACAAGTCCCATTTCGAGCAGTTCATCTATTACCATGATACCTTCTACAAACACGTGGAGCCGACAAGTGTTACGCCATTTTCTTATAGGTCCTTGGAAAAGGCGCTCCATGCCGTATATGTAGCTCTGGTTCGCCACAAAGTAGATAGATTGCGGTCCAATTCTGATGCTGTACATTACGATCGAGACCATCCCGAAGTTCGCAGAATACGTAAGTATCTATTGGAGCGCGTGGAGGATGTGGCACCTGAGGCTTTGGAACATGCCGGGTATTGGTTGACAGATTTTGAGGAGTTATGGCAGTCAATTGTCACAAACGGCGCTGGTCTCGTGTACAGCCTTGGGAATAAGCCAGAGAGCCAGGTTACAACCCTCCTGATCGAATCCGAAAAACTTAATACCACTGAAATCCCTTCTACATTGAACTCTCTACGGAATGTGGATGGTATGTCCAATGTATATCTTTTGGAACGGAAGGAATAGGAGATAACAATGAGACCTTTCGGTAGCAGAAGACCTAAGAACAACAGGAAGAATACGTACGTTGGAACGATAAGGAAGAGCCAGTTAGTGACTACATACGCCCCCGGCTCTATCGTTGATTTTGTCAACGATACAGTAATGATTGCTGGTACCGATTCTTGGGGATGGGATAACGACGAAGAATATATTGTGCACCATGAAAATCTTCAGAAATTGCTTGGTGTCCAATATTTCTTGGAACCGAAAGTCGATGGAAAACGACGACCCTTTTTTTCAGATAGAAGCGAAGATATCCCATCGTATCGTTTTCCGGAAATCTTATACTGCACTAGCTGCCGACGGCTATTCCATTCATCAGCCTTCAAATATCGTACAACCCACAGGTTGCGGTGTGTGTGTAACAGGGAGACTCTACTGCCTTCAAGGTTTGTCGTCGTTTGCCCCAAGGGACATATCGAGGACTTCCCCTATGACAAATGGGTGCATCAGGGCAAAGCATGCTCTGTCAATCCCCTAAGGCCAGAATTGGCGATGTTTAATATAGAGGGTCGTGGTAGCATAGAGAGTCTAGTCGTAAAGTGTGAGAGCTGTGGGGTAACAAAAGGCCTTGCGAGTGCTTTTGCTCAAGATGCGTTAGTAGGTCTGGTAGAGTGCACCGGCAAGTCACCTTGGTTACCCAGTGATGATGACCAAGGGTGTGGTGAGCAATTAGTAACACGACTGCGGTCATCATCAAGTGTCTATTTCCCAGCCACTGTGAGCGCGATAAAGATCCCACCTTGGAGTGCCAAGGTTTTTACCATTCTGGAGAAGAAGTTCGATATTCTAGACATGGCAGGGGACAAGAGCGAAGCCATCAGACGACATGTCTCACCGCATGTTCCTGACATGTCAGAAGAAGAAGTAATGTCGGCTTATCTCAGACTTAAAGAAAGTCGAGAACTAGAGGGCCGCCGTACTTGGACAGATGTCTATTATGAAGAGTATTGCGCGCTGACTCATGATGAAGCTTTTGATGAGGAATACTCGTCGCAGTTATTGCCAGCGCCGCAGGGATATGAACGCTGGATTGAAAAGACTGTTGCAGTGGACTGTTTGACAGAAGTAAACGCTTTTATCGGGTTTACGCGTCTGACTCCATGGAATGGTTCATTAGATGACGAGCGCCTTGCACCTATATCAGTACGAAAACATAATTGGCTTCCTGCAGTGAAAATGAGGGGCGAAGGTATTTTCATCCAATTCAAGGCAGATCTAATTGAAGAATGGGAGCGCAGAGCAGGCGATTTCTATGAGCCAATGATGAGTAACCTGGAGAAATCTTGGTTTTGGAACGAAAGGGCTTCGGCGGGTTATGTGTTGTTACACACGTTCTCTCATCTGCTCATTCGGCAACTAGCTCTTGAATCCGGGTACGGGATAGCCTCACTTAAGGAGAGAATCTATAGCACCACATTGTCGGACTCAGGTGAGAAGCGGACTATGGCGGGTGTTCTGATCTATACCGCAGCACCAGATGCTGATGGGAGTCTGGGGGGACTCGTAGAACAATCGTATCCAGAGCGCTTAGGTCGTCTCATAGACAACATGCTCATCGAAGCAGAGTGGTGTTCATCGGATCCACTGTGTATTGACTCATACGGAGACAGAGCTCAAGGAACTGATTCACTAAACTACGCTGCTTGTTATGCTTGTGCTTTATTACCGGAGACATCATGCGAGTTTCGAAACGTTCTCTTGGATCGTGCAGCACTTATTGGTCGTCCCGAGTCGCCTGAACTAGGCCTCTTCCGAACGGTATTGGGCGAAGTATGACAAGAACGGATGGAGGTATTCAGCATGAAGCTGTCCAGCACACTTCACGGAAAAGTTAGCGCAAAATGTCAGTGTTTCAACGCGGTTTGACCCCCCATTTTGGGAGAATATCTGCTTAGTGTTTCAACTATCACATGGTTGCCCTTTATTTAGGCCACCATCATTGCTGGTTTGACATCTTGGCCAACATTACTGCGGTAGAACGCTATGGGTGCTTTATTCTTCAGACTGCCATGACGTCGCCGGTGATTGTAGTAATCCATGAACTCACTGACACGTTTATAGGCTTCAGCATAGGTTTGAAACTCATGGCGAGACAGGCAGTCGCTTTCC
>FZPS01000024.1_pt343 | contig 13948 bp, 9 predicted proteins | sample 1817821 | NCBI WGS metagenome assembly FZPS01 (sample SAMEA104158645, study PRJEB21678) | metagenome | place: Germany | collected 2015-04-21 | reverse complement strand
CCCTTCCTTAAAAATCCAAAAAAGAAGTGTCATTACCGCACTTCCCGCTACTAAACCTATTATTGGGGTAATAATTAATCCAACAAAGATTTGAGAAAAACCCAGCCAATTTACATCCACCAAACCGAAACCGGCTATTACTGCACCCACCAATCCCCCAATCAAAGCGTGGGAAGAACTACTGGGAATACCAAAATACCAGGTGAATAAATTCCAAAATATCGCCCCGATAAGGGCGGCTGTAATAACGATAGGAGTTACCAGTTCGGGAGAAACAATGTTTTTCCCAATAGTAGCCGCTACGGCTGTTCCGCTCAGCGCTCCAAAGAAATTCAGGGTAGCAGCTATTATGATGGCATTGCGAGGGGATAAGGCTTTAGTAGAAACTGAAGTAGCAATAGCATTGGCAGTGTCATGGAACCCATTAATATAATCGAAAGTCAGGGCTAAAATAACCACTAGCACGACTAGGGTGAAACTAAACATACTTTACGGCGACTCCCTTTAATATGTTGCTAACATTCTCACAGTAATCCAGGGTTGTTTCCAAATGCTCATAGATTTCTTTCCATTTAATTATTTCCACTACATTTTCTGTATTCTCAAAAAGAAGGGCAATCCCTGCTCTATACAGGTAATCCCCTTCTTGTTCGTAGGAACGAATCGCTTCGCAAGATTCAATTATTTCCTGATGCTTACTTCTGATTTGCGGCAGTTTATCTACTGCCGTTTTGATTTCTTCAGCCGCCGCCTGCAGAACATATACCATTTTCAGTACATTAACATCCTTAGGTTTGCCGGCTTTGTAAATAATAACCTTTTCCATGGTTCCCTGAATATGATCCAGAACATTGTTGAGCTCGCGAGTCAACAACAATATATCCTCACGATCAAATGGTGTGACAAAAGAACTGTTGATCTGGTTCATAACAGTGGATAGAATCTGATCTCCTCTCTCTTCAACCTCTTTAATCATATCCAGTGTTTGAGAAGGATCCTGGGGATTTTCAAAGAAAAGTTTCAGGATCTCTGTGGCTTCCAAAATTGATTCAGATAGCTGATTGAAAAAGTCAAAGAATTTTTCGTCGCGCGGCTTCAAGCGAAAACCCACCTGAGTTCCTCCTTAGATTAAGAATATTCCAAAACCATCATTAGCCTGCATTAATTATAACAAATAACAACTTTGTACCGTTGTTAACAATCTGTTAAGAAACTATTAATCATCGGTAAAATAGCGCCGGGCACGGTCCAAAACGTAGAATGAACCAGTAATCAAAAGATATTCATTGCCCTGCAGCTTCTGTAACCCTTCTCGAACTGCCTCCGCAATATTTTCTATAGCCTGCACCGAAATAGCAGGAAATAATTCCTCCCAGGCTTCATAGACCCGGTACCAATTGGACCCCCGTTCTCCCAAAGGTCGGGTAACTATACAATGGCGGGTATTCTCTCCTAAATACTGTAAAGTATTCCAGGCGTCCTTATCGTTCACCATGCCGCAAACCAAAACTCGTCTGCGGTCTGGCAATATAGCATCCAAAGACCTAGACATGGATCTGGCGGCATGAGGATTGTGGGCAGCATCTACTAAAACCAAAGGTTGGTCAGATACCACTTCCAACCTTCCTGGTATATAGGCATTTACGAGACTATTAATGAGATGTTGGTCACTCACTTTCCATCCTTGTTCTTCCAAAATCGTTATGGCTGTTAATGCACAGGCCAGGTTTTCCCTCTGGTAAGCACCCGGCAGGGAAAACCAGACTTGGTTGAGACAGTGGACAGGTGTGATAATGTCAATTAATTGTCCGGTCAAGGTTTGTAGATCACTAGCAACAATTTGACTTAGAGAAGAGTAATATAGCGGTGCCTGTAAATCATCGGCGTAATCTTTAACCACCCTCAGGGCATCTTCCGGTAACTGTCCAACCAGGACCGGCACTTTCCTTTTGATTATGCCCGCTTTGTTGTAGGCTATTTCTTCTATTGTATTTCCCAATATGGCAGTATGATCATAGTCAATGCTGGTTATGACTGACAGCAAGGGAACAATAACATTAGTAGAGTCAAAACGACCTCCCAACCCAGTTTCCATAACTGCGATATCCACTTCTTGATCAGCAAAATACTGATACGCAGCAGCAGTTAATACTTCAAACTCGGTAGGATGTTCAACCCTACGAGCTGTCAAACGGGTCACACAATTGTCAATTATATCCAGGTAGTTGACAAAATCACTGCCTGGAATCTCCTGGCCGTTGATGGTTATGCGTTCGAAATAAGAATGAAGATGAGGCGAAGTGAATCTGCCTACCCGATATCCCGCACAACTCAAAATGGCTGCAATTAGTAATGATGTTGACCCCTTGCCATTGGTCCCCGCTATATGGACACAGGGTATTTTCAGGTGAGGATTGCCCATAGATTCTAATAAAGCCTGAATCCTTTGTAAACCAGGGCGACTGCCGTATGTCCCCAATTGGATAAGTTTGTTTTCTATGATTGCTTCAAAATCTCTAGACGTTGCAGAATACCCTCCCTTTTAACCCTTGCTTCCTCTGCTTTAGCATTTTCCTTGGCAATGACCTCCTGGGGCGCCTTAGCCAAAAAATTAGCATTGCCGAGTTTGGATTCGGCCCTCTGCAGGTCGGCTTCGGTTGCTTTCAATTCCTTTTCCAGCCTTACTATTTCCCGTTCTATGTCTATAATGCCTTCCAAAGGCACATAAATTTCGGTCCAAGCAGTCAAAGCTGATACCGCCTGGGCTGGCTTGGTATCCAGATTGTTTACTACTTCAATCTTCTTCACTTGAGCCAGTCTCTGCATGTATACCTGATTGTTTTCAAACAAAGCCATTTTGCCCTGGTCTCGCACCAGGATGATGGTATTTATGGGAGTGCCCGGGGCTACATTAAACTCAGCCCGGATATTGCGCAAGTTGCGAATTACACTCATTAGCTGCTGCATATCCTCTAACGCCTCAGGCCATACCTGCCCTTTGACCGGCCAAGCATCCAGCATGATAGTATCATTATGGCCAGGCAGGTTCTGGTAAATCTCTTCCGTTATAAAGGGCATAAAAGGATGCAGCAAGCGCAAGGTATCAAATAGCACCTGGAGCAAAACATTCTGGGCTACCAGACGATGATGGGAATCAGCCGACTGACCCAGGCGGATTTTGGCAAGCTCGATATACCAGTCACAGAATTCATCCCAGATGAACTCGTACAAGGTCTTGGCAGCCTCTCCCAGATCATATTCTTCCAAGAGCCGGGTAACATCTTCTGCGGTATTAGCCAAGCGGGAAATAATCCAGCGATCTGCCAAAGTCAAATCCTCTTCGGCTACTTCCACCGGTTCATAGCCCTCCAAATTCATTAGTACAAACCGGGCTGCGTTCCAAATCTTATTGGCAAAGTTGCGGGTATTCTCTACCTTCTCCCAATGAAAGCGAACATCGTTACCGGGTGTAACGCCGGTAATCAGAGCAAAACGCAGAGTGTCTGCTCCGTATTTATCAATTACCTCAATAGGATCGATACCGTTACCCAATGATTTGCTCATTTTACGTCCCTGGGCATCCAGTATCAATCCATGGATATTCACATCATAAAAAGGCACTTGTCCGGTATGCTCCAAGCCCGAAAATATCATTCTGGCCACCCAGAAGAAAATGATATCACGGCCAGTGACTAGCACACTAGTGGGATAAAAGGTTTCTAAATCCTTGGTCTCCTCCGGCCATCCCAAGGTGGAAAAAGGCCACAGTGCACTACTGAACCAGGTGTCCAGAACATCCTCATCCTGACGCAACTGGTCGGACTCACAACTCGGGCAGCGATCCGGATCGGTCTTGCTGCAGATAATCTCCCCGCACTGGTCACAGTACCACACCGGTATACGATGTCCCCACCATAGCTGACGGGAAATGCACCAGTCCCTAATATTTTCCATCCAGTTTAAGTATATTTTAGTGAACCGTTCCGGCACAAAACGAATATCGCCTTCCACCACCCGCCGGATAGCCGGCTCAGCTAAGGGTTTCATCCGCACAAACCACTGTTTGGAAATCATGGGTTCGATAATGGTTTCACAGCGCTGGCAATGCCCAACGGCATGTTGATGAGGTTCTATTTTTTCCAGCAAGCCTAGAGCCTCCAGGTCAGCTACTACCTTTTGCCGGCACTCGCTACGGTCTAAGCCCTCATATTGACCAGCATTTTCATTCATTATACCCCCATCATCCATTACCTTGATTTGCGGCAGTTGGTGGCGCAAGCCCATTTCAAAGTCATTGGGGTCATGGGCAGGGGTAACCTTTACCGCTCCAGTTCCGAACTCCTTATCCACATAATCATCAGCAAATACCGGAATGGGCCGATTCATCAGCGGCAACATAACATTCCGTCCTATTAAATGGCTATACCGTTCATCTTCTGGATGTACTGCCACCCCTGTATCTCCCAACATGGTCTCAGGACGGGTAGTAGCCACCACCAAATACTCATCAGAACCTTCGATAGGATAGCGGATATACCAAAGCTTTCCTTCGGTATCCTCGTGCTCTACCTCAATGTCAGAAATAGCGGTATGACACTTAGGGCACCAGTTGATTATGTAGTCACCTTGATAAATCAGCCCTTTGTTATACATGTCAACAAACACTTCCCGTACGGCCCGGGAGCATCCCTCATCCATAGTAAATCTTTCCCGGCTCCAATCACAGGAGGAACCCAGTAAACTCAATTGTTCAGTGATGCGATTGCCATATAAATGCTTCCATTCCCAAACCCGCTCCACAAACTTTTCCCGTCCCAGGTCATGGCGGCTTAGCCCTTCTTGGGCCAAAGCTTCTTCTACCTTAGCCTGGGTGGCTATACCAGCGTGGTCTGTGCCCGGGAGCCACAAAACATTGTAACCCTGCATACGTTTCCAGCGAGTCAGAATATCCTGCAAGGTATTATCCAAAGCATGTCCCAGATGAAGCGAACCGGTAACATTAGGCGGCGGCATTACTATAGAAAACATAGGTTGATTAGTATCGCCACTGGGAGCAAAATAGTTGCGTTCTCTCCAGAATTTATACCACTTGCGCTCCACCTGTCCGGGTTCATAAACGCTTGGCAACTGATGGTATGTGGACATAAAAAAACGGCCTCCTTAATCGGGTAAAACCCTTCTATGGTAATTATAGTTGTTATATATTTAAATACCCGGGACAACTTCCCTGCGGTAATGAGTATACATTCTCAATTTTACTTAATTGTCAACCCTGCACGCAAGTTTATCAAGTAAAAGGCAGTAATAAAACTCCCATTTACAATAATTGTAGGCGATGGTCGCTTATGTTAACCCAAAATCAGAAATATTAATTAAGGAGTTGTGGATATGCAGCCCAAATTATCCCGGATTCCTCTAGGCTTTTTCCCTACCCCGGTACATGAGCTAAAAAACCTTTCCGCTCAATTGGGTGGACCCAGGATATGGATGAAAAGAGATGATTGCACTGGCTTGGCTCTGGGAGGCAACAAGGTGCGTAAATTGGAATACATATTGGCTGATGCCATTCGCCATAAGGCGGATGTATTAATAACCGTGGGTGCAGTGGGATCCAATCATGCTCGTCAAACCGCCGCGGCAGCCGCCCAGCTGGGTATGGGATGCCATCTGGTACTGATTGGCCGACCTCCCGGAAATTAGGCAGGGAAATTATCTTTTAGACGACTTGCTAGGTGCTCAGACAGTCTGTGTCCCCCATTATATGGTGGAAGAAACAGTTGAAAACCTGCGGCAGGAATATCTCCGCAAGAGTAAACACCCTTACTATATACCGGCTGGAGGCCATAATGTGTGGGGAGCCTTGGCCTACCAGGAATGCTTTCGGGAACTTACCCACCAGGCCGATTTTAAGATAGATGCCGTGATCACTGCTATCGGAACCGGAACTACCCATGCGGGTTTGGTGTTGGGTAAAAACAGCCTGCGGCACCCCGCTGAAGTTATGGGTATAAGTGTAGGGGGCTCACAGGCCTGGTGCTGTGAGCAAATACTCACTGTTTTAAGTCAGGCCGAAGAAAAAATGCTGGGGTTGGACCATACCACAGCATCAGCCCTAAATATAAAAGACAGGTATGTTGGTGAAGGATATACAAAACTCTACCCGGAAGTAAGAGATACTATTAAACTGGTAGCTCGCACCGAAGGCATACTGTTAGATCCAGTCTACACTGGCAAAGCTATGGTGGGTATGTTGGATTTAATACGCCAGGGTTACTATACCGCCGGGCAAAACCTGGTCTTTTTGCATACCGGCGGAGCACCCGAGTTGTTCACCAATAGTCAATACCTGTGCAGCCTGGCAGAAGAATAAAATACCAGCTGGGAAGCAGCAAGGAATCAGCCCTGTCCCGCCTCACGCCAAAACAATACAGGGCTGTCTTTTGGTTTTTTTACCTGCCTAGAGCTTCTTCCATGATGGAAATGGCAGTATCATCTTTGTACTGCAGAATGGCTTCCAGGTTCATAATGGCCGGCACATGGTTTTTGATATAGAAACGAGCGGCGTCTATTTTACCCTGATAATAGGCCAAATCCCAGTGCTCTCTGCCCAATTCCCTAATCTTATCCGCTGCCAGCGCTGCCTGGTCCAGCAACAAAGCTCCGCAGCACAGCTGGGAGGTGGCATGTAATATGCGGGTAGCATAGAGGGGCAGCATCTCTCCCTGGCCTTGTTGTTTGAATTCATCCATCATAGCTTTGATGCGTTTGTATGAGGCCAAACCTTTCTCCATGATGGCACTTTCAGCAGCAAAATCCTCCCGGCTGGTGTTAGTTTTGATAATAGTTTCGATATCCTCCAGCCAATCCACAAAAACCTGGCCCTGCTTAAGATTCCACTTTCTGCCCACCAGATCCATGGATTGGATATAATTGGTTCCTTCCCACAAAGAATAGATTTTGCAATCCCGGGCGATTTGAGCCAGGGGATACTCTTCGGAAAAACCATACCCGCCATAAAGCTGGATGGCATCTCCCACCAAAGGCCATACCATATCAGAACAATACGCTTTGACCAATGGGGTCATGACCTCGATACGATCCCGGGCTCTCTGGCGCTCTTCTTCCCGGGGGCTGTGGCGGCTGACATCGAAATAATAGTAGGTCTTGAAAGCCATAGCCCGCATCCCCTCAGTACAGGCCTTGAGGTTCAGCAGGATCCGCCTTATATCTGCATGGTTTATGATCGGCACCCGGCTGCCTTTGGGGTCGTTATATGGTCTTCCCTGTACCCGGTTGCGAGCATATTCAGCCGCATTGAAATAAGCCATAGTTGCCAGGGTGTAGCCTGCCATACCAGTGTCCATACGGGCTCCATTCATCATCTGGAACATCTGGGCCATACCCTCGCCCTTTCCTTCTACAGGCGGATTTCCCACCAGTATCCCCCGGCAGTTATCATTCTCGCCAAAGTTGAGGGTAGCCGTTGCTGAGCCTTTGATGCCCATTTTATGTTCGATTCCTACGGTGATAACATCATTGTTTTCTCCCAGACTGCCATCAGGATTCACCCATATTTTAGGCACGATAAACAGCGATAGTCCTTTGGTGCCTGGTACAGCCCCTTCTATACGGGCCAAAACCATGTGAATGATGTTGGAGCAGATATCGTGATCCCCCGCGGTGATAAATATTTTGGAGCCTTTGATTTTGTAAATACCCGTTTCGTCAGTGGGATAAGCCCGGGTCAGGATATCGCCTACATCAGACCCCCCGCCGGCTTCGGTCAGGCACATGGTTCCGCTCCATTCACCTGAACACAACCTGGGCAGAAAGGTTTCTTTGTCCCACTCCCTGCCAAAAGACTGGATCAGTTCCAGAACGCCCCCGGACAGGTTGAGATAAGGGATAAAGGCCGGATTGCCCGCAGTAATCATTTCAATGATGGCGGAATACAGTACCTGCGGCAAGGTGCCTTCCCCGTCCTCCAGCAAGTTTGATATCCCCCAGCCTTCCTGGTTTAAAAATCGGTACACCGGATGAAAAGAAGGCGGTACGATTACTGCTCCATTGTCAAAACGAGCCTGGATGGTGTCTCCATCCTTGTTGGTCGGAGCTACCTGGTCTGCAACAATTTTTAAGGCCTGATCCAATACGATATCAATATCGTCATGACTGTAGTAATCTCGAAATTTATCAAAACTAAAGATTGTATCAGTATCCAGCCATTCCCCGATGATGAATTTTAAGTCGCGATTGGAATAAAGAAAGTCACTGGCCATGTTTATACCCCCCACCTTAGTGATCAGTTGATGTTTTCGATGATAAAAGCGCAGGCCGGCCCGCCGCTGGCACACATGGTTGAGCAGGCAAAACGTCCGCCGCGCCTTTTTAGTTCATTGATAGCTGCCAGAATAATGCGGGCGCCGGTCATACCTACCGGATGGCCTAAAGAAATCCCTGAGCCTACCGCATTACAGCGCTCCACAGGAATGTTCAGCTCTTGCATACAAGCTAATGCCTGGGCTGCAAAAGCTTCATTGAGTTCCCAGTAATCGATGTCATTTAAAGTCATTCCCGCATATTTCAAAGCCTTAAGGGTAGCTGGTACCGGGCCCATCCCCATTATCCTGGGCTCCACTGCCGCAGAAGCAGATGCAACTACCCGGGCCAGGGGTTTTAAGCCCAACTTTTTGGCTTTGTCGGCCGACATCAGTATCAGAGCTGCTGCTCCGTCGTTGAGGCTGGAAGCATTGAATGCTGTCACCGTTCCGTCTTTCTTGAAGACCGGTTTGAGCTTGGCAGCCATTTCCATGCTGGCACCGGGGTTAGGGTGTTCATCAGTATCAACTATCTGAGTCCCTTTCCTGGTTTTAACTTCTACCGGAATGATTTCATCTGTAAATAGTCCGTCTGCCATAGCTTTGCAAGCGCGCTGGTGGCTGAGCAAAGCATACTCATCCTGCTGTTCACGGGTTATATTGTACAATTCGGCAATATTTTCGGCCGTGACTCCCATATGATAGCCTTCAAAAGCACAGATCAGCCCTCCCAACATCAGGCTGTCCTGAATCACTTCACCATCATTGAGGCGATAACCTTTTCGAGCGCCAAACAGCATATAGGGAGCATTGCTCATGCTTTCATACCCTACCGCAGCCGCTGCTTCAATCCTGCCTAACATGATCTCCTGGGCCAGGATATCCGCCGCCCGCATGGAAGAAGGACATTGCTGGTGAACCGTAGTAGAAACTGTTTCCACCGGCAGACCAGCTTTTAATGTCACCCAGCGAGCTGAGTTTCCAGGTGAGCCATATTGGTTGCATTGACCGCCGATTACCTCTTCAATCAGGTTAGGGTCGATGCCAAACTTATCGATAGTTCCCTTCAAAGCTAATGTGCCCAACTCATGGCCCTTGAGACTGGCCAGCGAGCCCTGAAAATCCCCCACTGCTGTCCGGGCAGCCGCTACTATAACAACATTTTGCATATATTCTGCTCCTTTCCCTAGTTAAGTTCCTGTAAATTCAGGCTTTCTCTTCTCGATAAAAGCCTTCATTCCCTCTTTTTGATCCCGGGTAGCAAAACAACTGGCCCAGGCAATCAATTCAAAATGGTTCGCTTTCATGCCATCAATGTCAAAGGCTTGGTTGATGCATTGTTTAGCCAGTTTCAAAGCGATGGGTGGTTTGCTGGCCAGCATTTCAGCCGTTTGGATTGCTTCTGCTAATGCATCATCTGCCAGTTCATTGATTAACCCGTACTCTAATGCCTTTTGGGCATTAATAGGCCTCCCGCTAAAAATCATTTCCTTGGCCCGGGCCGCTCCTATCAGCCGCGGCAAACGCAGTGTTCCTCCCGCTCCCGGGAAAATCCCTAAATTGATTTCCGGCAGGCCTAACCGGGCCGTTTTATCTGCAATACGCCAATCACAAGCCAGGGCCAGTTCCAGTCCTCCTCCCAGAGCAAAACCAGAGATAGCAGCCAATACTGGTTTGGGAAAAGCTTCGATCTGCGCAAAACACTGGTGGAAGGAAAACGCCCGGGCTTGTTCGGGATCAAAATCCAACATGTCATTGATGTCAGCACCAGCAGCAAAGTTTTTCTCTCCAGTGATTATGACCACCCTTACATTTTCATCTGCTTCCCATTCCATGAAGGCCTGCTCTAATTCCTTTATCATCTGATGATTTAAGGCATTCAATGCTTCCGGCCTTTGCAGCCTGATAATCCCAGTCTTTTCAAGCTTATCAAGGGAAATAAAATCATATGGCATTAATTGAATAACCCCCCTGCAGAATCTATTACCGTGCTCAGTTCTCTTGCTCAGCGACCATGGCTCGCAAACTTTTACGATCAGGCTTGCCAACCGGTGTACGAGGCAGATCATCTAAGAATTCAATCTCGGTCGGCACTTTATAAGGAGCTAACTTTTCCCGGCAACGAGCAATAACTTCTTCTTCCGTAAGTTTGGTCCCTGGCTTCAAAACAAGAAATGTCTTAGCCACTTCCCCCCGCTTGGGATGAGGAACGCCAATAGTACAGGCATCCTGAACTTCCGGCATAGCGTAGCATACTTCGTCAATTTCCCGGGGGTAAACATTAAAACCGCTGCTGATTATAATGTCTTTCTTGCGATCCACAATATAGAAGAATCCGTCTTCGTCCATGCGGCCAATATCCCCAGTATAAAACCATCCATCTCTCAGGACCTTAGCAGTTTCCTCTGGGTTATTCCAATATTCACGCATCAGCTGGGGCCCGCGGAAGATGATTTCTCCAGGTTCACCGATGGGCATAATATCCACACCATTAACACTGTCAACAATTAATACATCTGTATCCACCCAGGGTACTCCCACACTGCCAATTTTGCGGGTATGATGGCCAGAATTGGAAGTTATCTGCTGACAGCTTTCCGACATACCATAACCTTCCACGATACGACATTTGCCTATTTCTTCAAATCTAAGCAGGATTTCCTCCGGCAAAGGCGATCCGCCGCAGAATACCCCGCCTCTAAAGCAGGAAAAATCTGTGTTCGGAAAACGGGGGTGGTTGAGCAGCATGATGAGTAAGGCGGGAACGGCCGGTAGAGTAGCCGGCTGGTATTTCTCAATAGCATCCATTATGGCATCCGGGTCAGGCACCGGAACAGTAACCAAACTACCGCCACAGACGAAATTAAATCCTACCGCAGCCATAAAACCAAAAATATGATTTAAAGGAATGATGGACAAAGCCCTTATATCTCCGGCTTCCATAGTAGTGTAATTATTGGTAACCCACTGCCCTATGCGAACTGCTTTGGATATTACATTATGATTGGTCAGGACGCAGCCTTTGGGAATACCGGTTGTCCCTCCAGTGTACTGCAGGCGGACAATGTCATCTGGAGTCAGTTCCACTTCCGGCTCAGTGTTGTCAGCCGCTGTTATTATTTCATTAAAATCATAGATCGAACTGCCTTTCTCTACTTCAATGGGCATGGTGGGTACCTGAAAGACAATGACCCGTTTCACCGGAGAATCCGGGTCTTTCATGACTTGGATGGCTTTCTCGGCAAACATGGCCATGACAATTACCGTTTCAGCACCGCTATCCTTAATCTGTACTGATATCTCCGGAACAGTATAAAGTGGATTGGTGGGCACCTCAATGGCACCGATTTTAAGCAAGGCCTGAATTGATAATACGTATTGGGGCAGGTTTGGGGATAAGATGGCTACCCGGTCACCTTTTTTTACCCCCAGACCAGTGAGAGCATTGGCTAGGCGGCGAGCTATATCATTGGCTACACCATAGGTTATCACCGTATCACCCTGCATAACATAAGGTTTATCCGGGTACTCTGCTGCCCACTTATTAAACCACCATTTCGGGGGCTCGGTGGGGTATTTTGGTGCTAACTCTATGTGGTCGTCGTAATTTGCTTCCCATAGAGGCCTCAGCCGGGCAACTTCTTCCTCAAATGCTTTTAACCACGGTTTTGCAGACATAAAACACCCTCCTTGATAAATAATCTCTGGTCGCGTTAACATTTTTTTCATCGATCTTGTTTATCGCAACATTTATGCCATATAGCATTTGCCCGCAGATTGTGGGTTTTTAGTAATTAAAGCCGGAGGAAAAATTTAAGTAAATATTCGAAAATTTATGTATTTTTGATTTAACTCTGTATCATGAACAATGCACAAAAAGCTATAAGAACCCCTAACTCTGGGCTGTAATGAAGTTTTTTGTTTTCCAGGCCACTAATATAATTGATACAGCTACGCATCATTGAGCAGTAATTATGCCTCCTTATGCCTGGATCCTTCCCTCTTATGGCAATTACTTGGCATTATCCTACCGCAATCCTTAATATGCACTTTTTGATACATTTTGGTATCATATAAATTAAGACCAATGCTTAACTGCATTTTTCGGGGGGGTCTAAAGAATTGAATTTGGAAAAGGAAAAGTGGCTTACGGTGGCTGAATACTTATCTAATCTTGGCAGGGACCTGAAGATCAAGTCTTCCTTGAAAGTAAAGGATTTCATGCGCTATCACCCAGAATTTCTGACGGCTAAAGACAGCATAAGGTCTGCGGTAGAAATCATGGTCAATAATAGCATTGACGCGGTTCCTATTGTGGATGAAGCAGGTGATCTTCAGGGCATAGTTACTAAAACTTTGGTTCTGCGTGAGATATTAAACGGTATTGACCTGCAGCAGCCTATTAGTCAAATAATGATCAGTCAGGTAAACTCCATTGGTCCCGAAGAAGATGTGTCTAATTTGATTGCTATAAATGTGGGCAATCTGCCCGTTTTAAGAGACCAAACCGTTGTTGGGATGGTAACCTTATCAGACACCATCAGAGCTTATTTCAGTTCATTGATCGCATTACATGCGGAATTAAACGCGGTGATCAATTCTACCCATAATGGCATCTTGACTGTAAATGAAGCAGGCGAAATTACTCTCATCAACAAAGCTGCCGAATGGATTCTGGGTCTTAAACGGGAAGATGTGGTAGGTAAGAAGATCAGTGAGGTTGTACCTCAAAGCAAACTGCCAGAGATTTTAGCCAGTGGTCAGGGTCGTTTCGGACAAAAGGTGGTTTATCAGGAGAAAGTGTTTATTTCTAACCTGACCCCAGTGATGGGCAATAAACAAATCATAGGAGCAGTAGAGGTTTTCCAGGACATTTCGGAACTGGAAATGATTTCCGAAGAACTCAGCTACACCAAGCAAATAAAAGAAGAGCTTTCTGCTATCATTGATTCCTCCTTCGACGGTTTTCACATAACCGACAATCAAGGTAAAACTCTGCGGATCAATAAGGCTTTTGAGCGTATCACTTCTATACCTATAAGCGACTTAATGGGAAAAACCATAGCGGAATTAGTAGACGCGGGAGTGTATTGTCATGATGTCTTAAAACTGGTGCTGGAAAAACGCGAACCCGTTACCATCTCTCAGGAATCCAAGCCAGGTAACACAGTTATTATTACCGCTAACCCCGTTTTTGATGAACAGGGCAATTTATTCAGAATCGTCATCAATGTACGCGATATATCAGAGCTCAATGACCTAAGACAACAATTGGAGCAAGCCCGGACCTTGAGCCATCACTACCAAGAAGAATTGAACCGCTACAATCTGGCGGATCAGTTTGTTATTCGCTCCAAAGAATCCAGGGATCTGGCCGATCTCTGTGTCCGGTTAGGACAGGTTGATGCCACAGTGCTGATCAAAGGTGAATCCGGCGTGGGCAAAGAATTCGCTGCCCAAATAATACACTCTAACAGCAACCGCAGGGACAAACCAATGATAAAAGTAAACTGTGCGGCAATTCCGGAAAGCCTATTTGAATCAGAACTTTTCGGCTACGAACCGGGCGCCTTCACCGGTGCCAGCAAAGAAGGCAAGCCGGGGTTTTTTGAAGCAGCCCACGGCGGCAC
>FZPS01000048.1_pt536 | contig 13960 bp, 11 predicted proteins | sample 1817821 | NCBI WGS metagenome assembly FZPS01 (sample SAMEA104158645, study PRJEB21678) | metagenome | place: Germany | collected 2015-04-21 | reverse complement strand
AATGCTGGCGACTCTTGAATATATTGCATCAAATACCTTTTTAACTCCTGCGTCATAGTCTTCTGCTGCAAAATCATCTTCAAGATAATCGAATAGGAGATCACCGAGTTCTGAGCTTGTGAGCTCATTTTCAAGCCCCTTGCCCTGTAGAGCCCAGTAGTTTTCCTCACCGATTACAAGCAGAATCAGGACACCGTTGTTTTTATCGGATGACCCTATCTTCCACTCGTTAAACATCCTGTAGGCGTAGTCATCGATGTCGTCGCCACCAATAAAATCAACTGTTGCAACAACGATCTGTGCGCCGGTATTTTCGACAAGGGTGATATTCTGACTAATGATGTGCTCGGTCGTCTGCTGTGACAGTACACCTGCATAGTCAGCGACATAGAATGACTCAGAAGGCTTCGGAATGTTTGCACCCAGAGCACTGACAGTCAAAAGGCATACTGCAAGCAACAGAAATACTGTCTTTTTTATGAGTTGAGTGGACCTATTCAGAAGGGCACCTCCTTAAGGTTTGTATTAAGGGCTAGACTTATTGTGCAAGCTCAAAGGGCTTTATGCCGGTAATGCTGCCAAGTATATTGGCAGGAAAGCGGGCCAGCTGGATATTGAAATCCACAGCCTTCTGATTGTACCCATCTAGACTAATTATGTGGTTTCTGGAGATAAAATCAGTTTTCAAATTTTCAAGGTATCTTTTATCCTTCTCGTTCATCCCATTGTTATCCAGTTTTTCGGATAGGCTTGAAAAGGCGAGCTGAAGCTCTCTGTTTGCACGGAGTTTATCGGAAGGATTGGATGAGTTGGCAACTCTTGAGGAGGCATCAACCAGATCAAGTATTGAAGTATCGCCTGCAGGCAGGTAGCGCTTTGCCACTGTTATAAGGTTTTGAGAGATATCGACACGGTGGCTGAGGTCGCTGTTTATGCCTATTCCGTCGCCATCTACGCCGTTAAAAAAGACATTTTCAACCTTAGACGCCTCTGAAGAGAGCGCCCGATACCCACCGAGCAGGATTGAGATAACAATGACTACTATCATAATAGCCCGTGCCTTCTTGGGATCTTTCATGGCATTGCCTCCTTCCGACACAAAAGTTTTGAAGACAGAATTCAGGTTGACTATTTTCTGCCGTCACGGAGCTGTAAGAGTGTGTTCTTCATCTCGCTCTCGATCTTTGCAAGCTCGGCCTCCGCCTCACGACGTTTAATTCGGCCCTCTTCCTGGATACGCATAACTTCATCGAGGGTTGAGATGAGCGATTCGTTTGTATACTTCAGTGTTTCGATATCTGCAATACCGCGCTCCGATTCCTTAGCAGCCTCAATCGTTCCAGTTTTAAGGATGTCGGCGTTCTTGCGCAGTAGTTCATTTGTCATGTTGGTGACCTCTCGCTGTGCGGCTATTGCCTGTTCGGAGTGGGCTATACCCAGTGCGAGCACCATCTGGCTTTTCCAGAGAGGGATCGTGTTAATGAGGGTTGACTGGATCTTTTCAACCATCATCGCGTTATTATTTTGTACGAGACGAATCTGTGGAGCCATCTGGATGGAGATCATTCGGGTGAGCTCCAGGTCGTGGATTTTCTTCTCAAAGCGATTGCAGCGCTCGTCAAAATCTCTCGCAGCCTGGGCATCCTCGGGAAGCCCTGTCTGTTTCGCCTTTTCTATGAGAGCGACAGCCTCGGTATTTCTTGCCTGTTCGAGTCTCTTCTTTCCGGCAAGAATGTACATGGATATTTCCTTGAAGTAGTTAAGGTTCATATCGTAGAGCTTGTCAAGCATTGCTGTGTCTTTGAGAAGTTGGATCTGATGATTCTCAAGGGTCTCGCTGATTTTGTCAACATTCACTTCAACTTTGTCATATTTCGACTTCAGCGCCGAAATGCGGTTGCCTGCTCGTTTGAATATTCCCAGAAAACCTTTCTGCTCCTCATCGGGGGAAAACTCCTTGAGCTGTGAAATGAGGTCGGTTATCATGCCTCCTACCTCACCCATGTCCTTTGTACGGACATTTGCCAAAGCTGATTCGGAAAAATCCGCAACCTTCTTCTGAGCACCCGCACCGTACATAAGAACCATGTTAGAGTCTGACAGATCGATCTTTGATGAGAACTCCTCAACCATCTGTCTCTCATCTTCGGTAAGCTTGCTCTCCTCAAGGCTCACGGCTGATGCTACAGACTTTTCGTCGGTTTGGGTAATATTTGTTAGTTCGAGGTTGGGAAGTGATGCGTCGAAGTCGGGGTCAAGGGATAGAACAATTTTCTCTTCACTCATTTATAAGTCGCTCCTATCTTAAATTCCTTCCTGTGCAAACATTTTCTCAAGCACATCGATTTCAGCGGATACGTTTAGAGCTGCGTCAAAATACAGTGTGTCAAGCTGCTGCTCGTACACCTTCACCATTGTCTCCATAACCTTTTCGATACGTTCCATAGAGCTCTTGATATTATCTGCCTGTATGCCCTTTGTGCTCATATCGTGCCAGGTCTCCATCATCTTTATAGTGGAGGGCAGATAATAGTTTACAAATCGTCTGATCTGTGAAACCTTTGTGGGGTTCTCTGCGATATGTCGGAAGATAGATCCGCTCAATACTTCCAGTCGGTCAAGGAGGTAACTGAGCCTCTCGTGAGGTATGAGATCGTTGAGCTCCCTGATCCTTTTAATAGAGTCATATCCGTTTTGCAATACTGCGTCCACATCTCTGATTCCGGACTTAACGGGTTCGGTATCTATCTCCTTTATAGTAACGGTTTTTGGAGGGAAAATCCGCTTTGCGACAATATACAGAACGATGGAAGACGCACCGAAAATCAGGAGTGTAGGTAACCTGTAAAAGCGGAAAAGGAGGGCACCGACAAGCCAGAAACCGGCTACAATGTAGTATGGATAGGGTGAGTTTTCTGTCTTTGTCACTGTACGAAAAACAGGACTATTCATCATGCAACATTCCTTTCCGGATCCTCCGCGCGGCTTAACTATGCGGCTTATCAGCACATTTCATTATACACCGCGACAAAAGATTTGTAAAACGTAATTTGTCACACTGCTTGCCGGCTTGTTGTACAGGTTATTACTCCCGGGGTATATCTGTATTATATGCATATATAGGGAGAAGGAGACGACAGGATGTTTAGATTTGGCAGAAAATACGGTTGAATGTCTCTGTGTCATATCTCTGAATATCTATGTCTGCACCCTTCACCTCACTGACGAGCCGAGGGGCACCCGAGAATGAAGCGCACGCCATCTGGGCTGCCTTCGCAGCATCAATGCCATGCTGAGAGTCCTCGATCACAAGGCATTCGGAGGGCTCAACGCCCATCAGCTCAGCCGCCTTAAGGAATATTTCGGGATCGGGCTTTGCAACCTTGATATCTTTTGCGGATAGCACCACATCCATATGCTTATCCAGGCCAAACTCCTTCACCGCATACCTTACCGACTTCTCTGAGCTTGATGATGCGACGGCAGTTTTTATATCTCTACTACGTAACCGTAGAATCCAATCCTCAACGCCCTCAATCAGTCCGTCAACATCATCGCGGAGTGAGTTGTAAATGGTTTCTGTGTACAGGTCGCGGAGCTCATCGACAGTGCGCTCATCCTCCGGAAACCACTCCTTCAGCCAACCGCCGATAATATTTGAGCTTGTACCTATGAAACTCAGCCTCTGCTCCGGAGTGAGTTTGAAATTGTTCTCCTCGAGCATCCTGTCTATGGCTGCGGGATATTTGCTCTCCGAATCGACAAGGACCCCATCCATATCGAAAATCACAGCCTTAAAGGGGTAGGGAAAGTTGTATGTCTTTGATTTGTTCGCTTTCATCAATTTTTCTGTTTCCTTTCGACGGGTAATGTGTGATATAATTGTGGTCTGGACTTTGCGTGCAGAGCCAATTATATATTCGTTCGGGGCTTTTTTCAACACGTTTTAGTACAATTTACATACTGTTCATTTAGAGCGGAGGCCACTACAAATAATCTTGCAATAGAACAGATGTTCATGTATAATGGTACAACGAATAAAGCAGTGCAGTAATAATTGCATATGAAAGGGGTTTGGCGGTGCCCGAATTTAGAGTAGTAAGCGATTTTTCACCTTCGGGCGATCAGCCTGAAGCTATCGAAAAACTGGTACAGGGTGCTGTTATGGGTCTTGATGAGCAGACGCTGTTAGGAGTTACAGGTTCCGGCAAGACCTTTACAATGGCGAAGGTCATAGAAAGATTGCAGCGTCCTACATTGGTGCTCGCGCACAACAAGACGCTTGCGGCACAGCTCTGCTCCGAGTTTAAGGAGTTTTTCCCCGACAATGCTGTTGAGTATTTTGTCAGTTACTACGACTACTATCAGCCTGAAGCATACATCGCCCATACCGATACCTACATCGAAAAGGACATGTCAATAAATAGTGAGATAGAGAGGCTCAGACACTCGGCTACCTCTGCGCTATTTGAACGAAGGGATGTCATAATAGTATCGTCGGTATCCTGCATCTATACCCTTGGAGATCCAATGGACTACAAAAACCTTGTAGTCTCGCTCCGAGAGGGTATGGAGATTGAGCGGGATGTCCTTTTGCACCGACTTGTCGATATTCGTTATCAGCGAAATGACATCGCCTTCGAAAGAAACACCTTTAGGGTACGCGGTGACGTTGTTGAGATAATTCCAGCGCATACAAACGACTATGCGATTCGGGTAGAGTTTTTCGGTGACGAGATAGAGAGAATAAGTGAGGTAAATCCGCTAACAGGACAGACACGCGGTCAATACTCACACGCAGCAATATATCCCGCATCACACTATGTAACGACCGATGAGAAGACCGAGAAGGCCATTCAAGAAATCGAGATGGAGATGCAAGAACGTATCAAGTACTTCGAATCTGAGGGGAAGCTGCTAGAGGCGCAGAGAATCAAACAGCGCACACAGTATGATATGGAGATGCTTCGTGAGTTGGGGTACTGTCAAGGCATCGAGAACTATTCCCGGATTATGTCGGGTAGAGCACCCGGAAGTACACCCTACACGCTACTCGATTACTTCCCGAAGGATTTTCTGCTTTTTGTAGATGAGTCCCACGTTACGCTTCCACAGGTGCGCGGAATGTACTTTGGTGACAGGTCACGAAAGACCTCCCTTGTTGATTTCGGTTTCCGCCTGCCTTCAGCACTGGATAACAGGCCACTCAACTTTGAGGAGTTCCAGTCTAAGATAAACCAGGTAATATACGTAAGCGCAACTCCTGGAGAATATGAGAAATCAAGGTCGGGACAGATTGTAGAACAGGTTATACGTCCGACAGGACTTGTAGATCCTGAAGTTGACGTGCGCCCCATCGAAGGCCAGATTGATGACCTAATAGGAGAGATAAACCTTCGGACGGAGAAAAACGAGCGTGTCCTGGTTACGACCCTTACCAAGAAGATGGCTGAGGCTCTGACAGACTATCTCAGAACAGCCGGTATCAGGGTAAGATACATGCACCACGACATAGACACCATCGAGCGCATGGAAATTATGCGAGACTTGCGGGCAGGAGAGTTCGATGTGCTTGTAGGTATAAACCTCCTTCGGGAGGGACTCGATCTGCCTGAGGTGTCACTTGTCGCAATCCTCGATGCGGATAAAGAGGGTTTTCTCCGAAACGACACCTCCCTTATTCAGACAATCGGGCGCGCGGCACGAAATGCTGAGGGGAAGGTAATTATGTACGCCGACAGGATCACCGACTCAATGCGTCGAGCAATTGATGAGACTAACCGGCGTCGCAGTATCCAGACAGAGTATAATAAGAAACACGGCATAGTACCAAAAACTATAATCAAAGATATACGAGATATTATCGAGATTTCGAAATCAACCGGTAAAGGTAGCGGCACTGAAGCCGGCAGCATAAAAATGACAGGCAGGGAGCGCGAGAACCTAATAAGAGAACTCGAAAAACAGATGCGTGAGGCATCAAAGCTTCTTGAGTTTGAGTATGCTGCTATTCTTCGTGACCGCATTATTGAGCTCCGCGGACAGTCTGACAATTAGGTCTGAGGCTCTGAGAAGCGTCTGGAGGAGATAATCTAACCGTTGACGGAGAATCTTTTCGTTGGAGGAAGGCAGTTTGCACAACAAGTTAGTAATCAAGGGAGCGAGACAGAACAATCTCAAGAACATTGATCTGGAGCTTCCGCGCGACAAAATGATAGTAATGACAGGAATCTCGGGCTCGGGCAAATCCTCACTTGCCTTCGACACAATATATGCGGAAGGGCAGCGGAGGTACGTCGAGTCGCTATCCGCATATGCGAGGCAGTTTCTTGGACAGATGGACAAGCCCGATGTGGATTATATTGAGGGTCTCAGCCCGGCAATCTCGATCGACCAGAAGGGCACATCAAAGAATCCCCGCTCTACAGTGGGTACCGTTACTGAGATACATGACTACCTGCGGCTACTGTGGGCAAGAATCGGCATCCCACATTGCCCTAACTGCGGAAAGGTAATTGAGCAGCAGACAGTAGACCAGATCGTAGATAGGATAATGCAGCTTCCGGAAGGAGCCCGTATTCAGGTACTGGCTCCCGTTATTCGTGCCCGCAAGGGGGAGCATAAGAATATTTTCGAGGATGCCCGCAAGAACGGGTATGTGCGAGTCCGAGTTGATGGGACAACGTATACCCTCGATGAGGACATAAAGCTTGCCAAGACAAAAAAGCACAACATAGAAATTGTCGTGGACCGTCTGACTGTGCGCGAGAGTATGGCGCGGCGTCTATTTGACTCAGTCGAGACCGCTTCAGAACTCTCAGGGGGCATAGTGCTGATAGATGTTATCGACGGCGAGGAACTTATGTTCAGCCAAAACTACGCCTGCGACGACTGCTCTATAAGCATTGAGGAGATGTCCCCAAGGATGTTCTCATTCAACACACCTTACGGCGCCTGCCCAACCTGTCTGGGGCTGGGCTTTCAGCTGAATGTAGACCCTGACAAGATAATCCCGGACAAAAACGTGTCTCTGCAGGATGGGGCGGTTGTGGCTTACGGCTGGAGTAGTGTGAGCGAGGGTAGCATTGCTCGCATGTATTATGAAGCGCTCGGGAAGGAATATGGGTTTGGGCTTGATACACCCATATGCGACTTTTCTAAGGAGGCGTACAATGCCCTGTTATACGGTACAGGCAGCAAGAAGCTTGAGCTGTCCTACAATTCAGCAAGCCGTAACGCGACATACCGACACGCTTTTGAGGGGTTAGTGACCAATTTAGAGCGCCGCTACAGGGAAACGCAATCAGGTCATTCTAAGCAGAACATAGAGGAGTGCATGAGTGAGAGTCCGTGCCCCGATTGTGAAGGAAAGCGTCTCCGGAAAGAGAGCCTGGCCGTCACCGTAGGTGGCATAAACATCGCAGAGTTTAGTGATATGTCTGTTGTAAAGGCATACAGATTTGCCGAGGAGCTCGAGCTCAGCGAAAATGAAAAAGCAATAGCTGACAGGGTGCTTAAAGAGATTAGACTGAGATTAGACTTTCTAAAAAGTGTCGGACTGGAGTATCTGACGCTTTCCCGCTCTGCCGGCACTCTCTCCGGTGGCGAAGCTCAGCGTATCCGGCTTGCAACCCAAATCGGCTCATCTCTGATGGGGGTACTGTATGTGCTTGATGAGCCTTCAATAGGCCTGCATCAGAAGGACAACAACAAGCTCCTGGATACTCTGAAAAGGCTTCGCGATTTGGGTAATACCCTGATTGTTGTAGAGCACGACGAGGATACCATCCGCGCAGCTGACTATGTCGTTGACATCGGTCCCGGAGCAGGAATTCACGGTGGTGAGATACTGTGTGCTGGTACTGTCGATGAGATAATGGCGTGTGAAAAATCTCTGACGGGTCAATACCTCAGCGGTAAGAAGAAAATAACCATTCCAAAGAAACGCCGTAAAGGCAACGGGAAGAAGCTGATTGTCCGTGGTGCAGCACAGAACAATCTCAAGAACATCACGGTTGAGATTCCGTTAGGTATGTTTGTATGCGTTACAGGGGTGTCGGGTTCAGGGAAGTCATCCCTTGTAAACGAAATAATATATCGTAAGCTTGCTTCCGAACTAAACGGAGCACATACGACGGCGGGTAAGCATGATCGCATAGAGGGCATAGAATATCTAGATAAGATCATTGACATCGATCAATCACCGATTGGTCGTACACCCCGCTCCAACCCAGCAACATATACCGGTCTTTTTACCGACATCAGAGATCTGTTCGCATCGACGCAGGATGCCAAGGTGAGGGGATATGGTGCTGGCCGGTTTTCCTTTAACGTCCGTGGAGGCAGATGCGAGGCTTGCACCGGTGACGGCCTTGTGAAAATAGAAATGCACTTCCTGCCCGATGTATATGTGCCCTGCGAGGTATGCGGCGGAAAGAGGTATAACCGTGAGACACTAGAGGTGAGGTACAAGGGTAAAAACATCTATGAGGTACTGGATATGACGGTTGAGGAAGCGCTGTCTTTCTTCGAGAATCTACCTCGTATCGCCCGCAAGATCCAGACTTTGTATGATGTAGGACTCGGATATATCAAGCTAGGACAGCCCTCTACTACTCTCTCAGGGGGTGAAGCGCAGAGGGTGAAGCTAGCAACCTATTTATCGCGGCGCTCCACCGGAAACACCATCTATCTGCTCGACGAACCCACAACGGGGTTGCATATAGCAGACATCCATAAATTGATCGACGTTCTGGAGGAACTAGTCAAGACAGGCAACACCGTGCTTGTAATTGAGCATAACCTAGACGTAATAAAGATGGCTGACCATATAATCGATCTCGGACCTGACGGTGGAGATGGGGGCGGGGAAGTAGTTTGCACTGGAACTCCGGAAGAAGTAGCGGAGCACGCAAACTCATACACTGGTCAGTATCTAAAGAGCTTCCTTGCTAAAAATAAAGAATAATGTTGTTTACAAAGAATACAAACAACTGTATAATACCCCTTAAGGAAGGGAGAGCCTTGAATCCATAAAAATGGCAAAGCGATCCCGTGATTCCAAAAGTATTAGTTTTTGTAAGGGAATAGGAAATAAGAAAGGGGTATTAAGATGAAAAAGTATGTTTGCACAGTATGTGGTTGGGAATATGACGAGGCAGCAGGTTATCCTGAAGAGGGTATAGCTCCCGGAACAAAGTGGGAAGATGTTCCTGAAGACTTTGTTTGCCCACTATGCGGCGCTGATAAGGATATGTTCGAAGAGGCCTAGTCACAGGAGGATCATAGGAAGAAGTTTTGAAGTTTTTCACAGAGGGTCTTGTCAATGAAAAGCCCGAGTTCAGCCTGCGGATAGGAAGGAAGTTAAAGTACTATCTTGCCCGTAGTCTCGACCGGAAGCGCACAATCATGTGGATGGAACAGAAGCATTCGCGCAGAATGTATTCATACCCCTGTTTAATAAAGGAGCCCGACAGAATCTACCACTACTCAAATAAGTCATTTGACAGGGAACATGCATCCAAAAATGAAATTCTGGTTAAGCGTTGGAAAGAGATCGTGTCCCCCGAGACACTCTACGAGCTCTATGAGGTGGAGGAGCTTGGGGAGAAGGATTTCTACCACAATTATCGTTTGTTGAGGGAATCCGGAAGCTCTGACGTAACCGAATCCGAATAAGTAATTGACGAAGACTCCGGAGTAATTACCTCGAAAGACGAGACATTGAAAACAGATATAACTCAGGTAACACATATTGCAGGCAACAAAATGGTATATATTGGAGTATTGACAGCGAAACTCTTCATGTGCTATACTTCCTCCAATTATATTTTTCAATAGCAATAACAGCGTTGATGGAGATCAGTAGTTGTAACCACGTCTTCAGAGAGCCATCGGGTGGTGTGAGATGGCGTCGCAGGACAATGAAACTCACTCCGGAGCGGCCGCGTCGAAGCTGGAAACAGTTGTAGACAGGACGGAACCCCACCGTTATAAGGGGAAGGGCATGTTGGTGCTCTATTAAGCGACATGGTAACATGTAAGCAGAGTGGTACCGCGGAGAATTTGACTCCGTCTCTGAAAAGAGACGGAGTTTATTTTATGCTTAATAGAAAAACTCATCAAAAGCAGCCGACATATACAGATTGAATGCTCAAACAACATTGATTTATATGGAGGACGACATGACAGAGATAAGCAAGAATAACTCCCAATTGATGGAGATCACTATAGGAGATATGTTTGATGAAATTGCAGACAGGTTTCCAAATAATGAGGCTATTGTCTACCCTCATGAAGGTATCCGCTACACATACAGGGAGTTGCAAAGTATCTGCAACCGTGTTGCGCGGGGCCTATTATCGCTGGGCATAAAGAAGGGTGACCACGTTGCCATGTGGGCGACTAATGTACCCGAGTGGATTATAACTATGTTTGCTGCCGCAAAGATTGGTGCAGTACTTGTTACTGTAAACACCAACTATAAAAGATACGAGCTTGAATACCTGCTTGAGCAGTCCGATTCAATGACTCTGATTTTGGTTGATGGGTACAGGGGGTATGACTACGTATCATGTCTTAATGAGATTTGCCCCGAATTGGAACACAGCGAGCCGGGGCAGTTGGTAAGCAAGGCTCTGCCGTTCCTCAAGAACGTAATATATGCAGGTAGTAAGACAGAAGCACCTTCAGGCATGTATCACTTCAACGATTTGATTACATCAGGCGAGAGCGTAAGTGAAGCTGTTCGGGCTGAAGCACAGGCATCCTGCGATGTTTACGATGTCATTAACATGCAGTATACTTCCGGAACTACTGGTTTTCCTAAGGGTGTTATGTTGACACACCACAACATCGTAAATAACGGAAAATGTATAGGCGACTGTATGGCGCTTACTGAAAAAGACCGACTCTGCATACCCGTACCACTTTTCCATTGCTTTGGATTAGTTCTAGCTGTAACCGCAGCGGTAACACACGGGACAACAATGGTTGTTATTGAGCAGTTTGACCCATTGCGTGTTATGCAGGCAGTTGAGAGGGAAAAGTGCACTGCTCTCCACGGCGTTCCTACAATGTTTATTGCAGTTCTAGATCACCCCGATTTTGAGAAATATAACTTTTCCACCCTGAGAACAGGGATAATGGCAGGGTCACCGTGCCCAAAGGAAGTTATGAAGCGTGTTATCGAACAGATGAATATGAGAGAGATCGTCATTACCTACGGTCAGACAGAGTCGTCGCCCGGAATAACGATGAGCAGGACAGACGATCCGATAGACTTGAGAGTAGAGACTGTTGGAAAGACACTCCCTCACTGCGAAGCTAAAATAGTCGACTGTGAGACCGGGGAGGACTGTCCGCCCAATGTCACCGGTGAGATAGTGACCCGAGGCTACCATGTAATGAAGGGCTACTACAATATGCCCGAAGCGACCGCACAGGTGATCGATGATGAAGGATGGTTGCATACGGGTGATCTGGGTAGTGTGGATGAAAACGGATATTTCAGGGTTACAGGAAGGCTCAAAGATATGATAATCCGCGGCGGCGAGAACGTATATCCAAGGGAGATCGAAGAGTACCTGTATACTCATCCGATGATAAAGGACGTCCAGATCGTCGGCGTGCCCGATCGCAAGTATGGTGAGGAGATTCTCGCATGCACGATTCTGCAGGAGGGCTGCAGGCTCACCGAAAATGAGATTATTGAGTTTGTAAAGAAAGGCCTGTGCTATTTCAAAAAACCCAAGTATGTTATTTTTATGAATGAGTTCCCGATGACAGCAAGCGGGAAGATCCAGAAGTACAAGTTAAGGGAAATAGGTATTGAAGCCCTGAAACTAGAGGCAAGTGCTGCTGTATAGTTTTTTAGCAGGATAGAGAGGATATAGTATTCGAGGGAAAACAAGCCTTTACAGAATATTTGTTTTGTATTCACATTTTAGAAACATTCAACCGGTACAATATAATTGTAAGTTACCGGGTCATAGATTTTCATCTTCCTTGAAAACCAATACCACAATTTATCTCCTAACAAAGCATGTCATATAGGACTATGCAAAAAAAGCCGCTTCACTGCAATTCCAGTGAAGCGGCTTTTTGGGTAAATGATGAGTCAAATTATAACCAGCCGCGCAACTTACAGGCATTAGCAACACGGTCTATTGCAATCATGTATGCCGCATCACGCATGTACAGATTCTTTTCCTGAGCAAGATTATGAACGGCATGGAATGCGGTGGTCATCTTGAAATCAAGTTTCTCGAACACTTCTTCCTTAGGCCAGAAGTAGTTCATGTTACACTGAACTTGTTCAAAGTAGCTGCATGTAACTCCACCGGCGTTGCAGAGGAAGTCAGGTACAAGATATATGTTCTTTGCTTTGATAATGTCATCGCTATCCGGTGTAGTAGGTCCGTTAGCACCTTCGCAGATAATCTTGACAGTATCACTAACCTTCTCTAGTGTTTCGGGTGTAATCTGGTTTTCGAGTGCGCAGGGCAGTAGGATATCTACATCCTGGGCTATCCACTCGCTGCCGTCCAACAGCTCCAGACCCATATCTAAAGCCTTCTGTTTGTTTATGGTTCCAAACTTGTCCTTTATCGAAGCGACACGGTCTACATCGATACCGTCTAAGCAGCGGTAGGTATATGCCTTTTTGTTGTCGTTATCCCAGCAGGATATGGCGATAAGTTTGCCGCCAAGTTCTGTGTAGAGACGCGCTGCGTACTCAGCAACATTTCCAAAGCCCTGAATACTTGCGGTAGTAGATTTTATGTCGATATTGTTTACCCTCAGTGCCTCTCTGAGTGTATATATTACACCGTAGCCTGTCGCCTCAGTACGTCCGAGTGATCCACCCATGCCTACGGGCTTACCGGTTATGCCGCCGGGATAGTGTCCTCCGGTGATAGTCTCGTACTCATCCAGCATCCAGAGCATATGCTGCGCGTTCGACATAACATCGGGTGCCGGCACATCGATAACCGGTCCCATAACTTTAGAGAGCTGCCTAATATATCCGCGACAGAGCCTCTCCTGCTCGCCCAGCGACATTGTGCGTGGATCGCATATGATCCCGCCTTTACCGCCTCCGAGGGGTATGTCCACAACTGCGCATTTCCAAGTCATCCACATAGAAAGTGCCCGGACTGTATCCGCAGTCTCCTCTGGATGGAAACGGATCCCGCCCTTTGCAGGTCCTCTCGCATCGTTATGATGGATACGGTAGCCGTTAAAGATCTTTGTTGTCCCGTCATCCATTTTTACAGGGATGGTTACATGGAACTCACGGCTTGGCTGCCTCAGCAGATCTCTTGCCGCTTGTTCCAATCCGATCATATCGGCTACGCTATCGAACTGTGACTGTGCCGAAACATAGGGATTGTAGTTTTTCTGCTCCATTATTACTCCTCGCTTTGTCAGAATCGGTTCTGTTATTTAGCAAATAACTTTAATACGGTAAATAGCTGAATAATATAGAATTATACTACAGATTGTGATAATGTCAATGATTTTCGCCTATGTCTGAATTCTCTGTGGTTTCATAGTTGTAACCGTCAGGCATTGCAAGGAGATACCCTTCCTTTTCTATGCGGAGTGATACATAGAGGATATTGAATGCAATTGGTGTCAGAGGGTTGAAAATGAGCGGGATCAACATGTTGTCAAACAATCTCCCCAAAACCGTGTTGCCGGCACCAAAAATATCGAGAACAAGCCCAATAAGGTAGGACGAAATCAATGTGCAGAGTGAGAGAACGAGTGTTGATAGAAGGGCAAGGCCAATTGTCCTCCAGAACCGGAAATAACACAGCTCTATGGCGCGGAAAATCGGTCTGAAGCCAGAAATATCCTCCCGGACGACTGTAGCAAATGTTAACGACTGAGCAGCAACGAGAAACATTAGGACAATAACAAACACCACTACAGCCGCTAACATTAAGAGAATGCC
>FZPS01000062.1_pt1150 | contig 13963 bp, 13 predicted proteins | sample 1817821 | NCBI WGS metagenome assembly FZPS01 (sample SAMEA104158645, study PRJEB21678) | metagenome | place: Germany | collected 2015-04-21 | reverse complement strand
GGCTAGTGAGCTGATACAAAACTACGGTGGCAAAGTATCAGGAAGTGTTTCTCGAAAAACATCCTATGTTTTAGCAGGCAAGGAAGCTGGAAGTAAGCTAAAAAAGGCGGAAGAACTGGGTATTCCCGTAATTAGTGAGGATGACCTATTAGAAATGCTGAGGTGATTGATAAATTATTCAACAAAATTCGATACAATTACCAAATAAATCTAATAAAATCTTAACTTTTCAACATATGATATTGAAAACATTAGCAAAATATGATTTAATTAAATAAGTTACAGAATTGTATACATACATTTCATCTCTGTAACATTTTCACATCTGGAACTGGGAAGGGGGTGAATATATGAAACGACGTATATGCGGAATTTTAATCATTACCCTTCTAATTATATTTATAATTCCTCAATTTGCATATGCCGCTCCAGCATTAAGAAGGGGCAGCAAAGGTAGTCAGGTAGCAGACATGCAAAAACGTCTTATTCAGTTAGGTTACCTGAATGATCGAGCAGATGGAAGTTTTGGGCCATTAACAGAAAAAGCGGTAAAGGATTTTCAGAGAGCTCATGGCTTGAAAGTTGATGGAATAGCAGGTCCTCAAACTATGGGCGTACTATATGGTGGAAAAGCAATACCTGCTGGTACTAGTTCTTCTGTAAACAGAGGCACAACTTCATCTGGTACAACTCCAATTAGCCGAACGTTAAGGCGAGGGAGTAGGGGAAGTGATGTATCCGAACTACAGAGGCGATTAAATGAGCTAAACTTTAACGCCGGCGCAATCGATGGTAGTTTTGGTCCTAAAACATTGAGTGCAGTTAAGTCATTCCAAAAAAGTCGTGGTCTAGCAGTAGACGGAGTTGTAGGCCCACAAACCAGAGCAGCGCTATATGCTGGGACCAGCAATCCAGCGCCTTCGAATCCACCTACATCTTCAACACCACCTACATCTTCTAATTCGAAAGTAACTACTACTTTACGGAGAGGAAGTAAGGGAAACCAGGTAAAAATCCTGCAGCAAAAACTCAATGAATTGGGCTTTAATGCTGGCACAGTTGACGGCAGCTTTGGTCCCCAAACATTAAGTGCAGTCAGGGCATTCCAAAAAAGTCATGGTCTGGCAGTGGACGGGGTTGTAGGCCCGAAAACCAGAGCCGTTTTAAACTCTATTAATTTCCAACCAACGCCCACTCCTACGCCCACTCCTAAGCCAACACCTAAGCCAACACCTACACCGACACCTAAACCAACACCCGCACCTACACCAAAGCCTTCCCCAACACCTACACCGTCCATTCCATTAACGGAAACACTGAGGCGAGGAAGTAAAGGACAACAGGTGAGGATCTTACAGGAAAGGCTTAATGAACTAGGCTTTAACTGTGGTGCAGTGGATGGTAGTTTCGGACCAGCTACTGAAAATGCAGTAAAAGTATTTCAGTTAGTTTACGGGTTGGCTCCCGATGGCGTTGTTGGCCCGCTAACGAGAGCTAAATTATATGAAGTTTCTCCAGTTTCACCTGGTGAAAGGGATTATCCTGCATCTGATGCACTAGAGGGCAAGGTAGTTATCATTGATCCAGGTCACGGTGGACATGATCCTGGGGCAGTACATGGAGGGTTATACGAAAAGGATCTAGCCCTAGATATAGGTCTGAAACTTCGCTCTATGCTTGAAAAGGCTGGTGCAACCGTTTATATGACCAGGGACGATGATCGCTTTGTTTCTTTGTTCTATCGCTCAGCTTTTGCAAACAAAGTAGTATTAGATATGGAAATAAAAGCTCTAGAGAAGGAAAAAGAAAAAGCAGCTGAAATTGCGGAGAAAATAGAAACAGATGTCGTTATCCTAGTAGATGATATTGGAAGTCTAGAGGACTATTCAGATGCTTTAAAAGAGCTGATAAACTTATTTTCTGATTTTTCAGGAATTAACAATGTACAAGAATCATTCGAAGAACATATGATAGGTACTAAATCTGAAGAGTCGGATATAGACAACAGCTCGGGTGAGCAGAATAAAGAAGAATCTCAATCTGAAAAAGGTAATCAAGAAGTGCCTGAGATACCAGAGGAAATTAAACAACAACTAGATTGGGTTAATGAAAAGCGCGAAGCTCTGAGCCAGGAAATTAAGAATAATATTCACTTGGGTAATGAAAACCTTTCAATAGATCAATTGAATGAGTTGGATAAGATTATTAACGATATTGGTACATACTTGAAAAAATTCAATGAAGATAAAAATGAATTAGAAGATGAGTTAAAAAATATAGAAAGTAAAATCAAAGAATACGAATCAGAGATTGCAGAATTAAAAAGGCTGCTATTAGGATTCCAGTATTACTTTGATAATCCCATGTATGGTAGCCGTAGAGATATATATAAATACGGACCTTCGAATAGTGCTTCCGACGATCTTAAAAAAGTTATGGATCTAACCCAAGAGAAGTATCAGGATAATATTATTTATTTATCCATACATCTTAATGCTACCAATGCTTCAGTACAAACCAGTGCTTCGGGTATGTATATGTTCTACAGAAACAACAATCCTTCTACCAACACCAATTACTATAAGAATTACAATGTAGAGAAGCGTAAGGAGCTTGCTTCGCTATTACTGCTGGAAACCAATAAGTCTACCAACTTTGATAAAAAAGTTGCGTCGCCACATATGGCAGATTTCAGCGTGTTACGAGAAAATAATCTTGTATCTACATTAGCGGAAGTTGGTTTTATGAATAACCCGAACGACTTAAAACTGGTTGCTCAGGATTCTGTCCGTGAAGATGCTGCTTACGGTATGCTAATGGGAATTGTTGAGTACTTCAAAAAGTAAAAAATATACAAGTAATGTTGATTTTATTTTGTTAATTAGGTTTGCCCCGTAGAATACAGTAGGAATACTGTTTGTTTCTCGGGGCTTTTTGTTTTGTTAGAATTTTAGAAAAAAAGTTTATATGGATAACATGTTTATAAAAAGCAAAATATAAGAATTAAGTAAATTAATGATTGATAACCTTTCAAAGGAGTGAAAACATGAAGATAACTCCTCAATATATATCCGAAATGGCAAAGCTATCTCACTTGAAATTAACCGAAACTGAGAAAAATGACTATGCCAAAGAACTAGATAAAGTATTTGATTACATTGATAAATTGCTTGATGTAAGTACTGATGAGGTCGAAGTTACCAGTCTCATGCACATACTTCAAGATATCCGATTTGAAGGTTAAATACAGTACTTATTACAATACTTACTTATGTATAACAGAGAAGGATGGTAAATATGGAATTGTATAAGTTGACAATTCATGAGGCAAGAGATTTGCTAAGGAAAAAGGAGATATCTTCAAGGGAACTTACAAAGTCTATTCTCAATCGAATACAATCAACAGAAGATAATATTAACTCATTTATAACAATTGACCATAAAAACGCATTAAAACAGGCGGATAAATATGATAAGTTACGAAAAAGTGCAGATCCTTTAGATCTCCCAGATCTAGCTGGTATTCCTTATGGTCTGAAGGATAATATTTGTACCAAAAATATGCGTACTACATGTGCTTCTCGAATAATGGAACACTTTAACCCTGTCAGTGAAGGAACTGTTGTGAAGAAGTTGAAAGGTTCACTTGCAGTATTGATTGGTAAACTTAATATGGATGAGTTTGCTATTGGTTCTTCCGGTGAAACATCGATATTTCCTCATACAAGGAATCCCTGGTCAACAAACAGAGTTCCAGGTGGCTCTAGTGGCGGTTCTGCTACCTCTGTCGCTGCAGATCAATTATTATTCTCTCTAGGTTCGGATACTGGTGGTTCTATCCGACAACCGGCATCTTTTAATGGGGTTGTAGGATTTAAGCCAACATTTGGTTCAGTTTCCAGTTTTGGGCTTATACCCTTTGCAACTCCTTTGGATCAACTAGGACCTTTGTGCAAGGATGTTACCGATTGCGCAATTGTTATGAACACTATTGCTGGTTATGACGCCAAGGACAGAACGTCAGAAAAAGTCAAACATCCTGATTATACTTCATTTTTAATAGACAATATTTCAAAAATTAGAATTGGCTATCCTAAGAAATGGATATCTAAAAATGTAAATGAGGATGTTGGCAAATCAATAGAAAAAGCAGCTGAAATGTTTGAGGATATGGGAGCTATAGTAGATGAAATAGTTCTACCTCATATAGAATATGCGATCCCTGCATACTTTTTAATTTCTTCTGCTGAAGCTTCTTTTAATCTAACCGGCTTTGGTGGGAAACAAATGGGATACGAGAAAGGCTTAATACCCGAACTTGAAGAATTGACGGAAAGTGCAGATATAAATAACCTAGGGGCAGCAGCGAAAAAAAGAATACTGCTAGGCAATATTGCATTAAGCAATGAGAACTATGTAACATATTATCTTAAAGCCTTAAAAGTTAGATCTCTGATAAAGCAAGACTTTGATAAGCTCTTTGAAAATTACGACTTAATTATATCTCCCACTAATCCTGATACTGCTTTCCGATTTGGAGAAATGAATGATAATATGATCGAAACATACGAATATGATGCTTTTACCGTACCAGTAAATCTTGCAGGGCTGCCTGCTATGTCTATCCCCTGTGGATTTGATTCAAAAAGTTTACCCATAGGATTACAGCTTATAGGCAAGCAATTTGGTGAGGGAGTACTATTTCAAGTTGCCTACACTTTTGAGCAGAATACGGATTATCATTTAAAAAGTCCAATTCTCATCTCATCTAGCGAAATTGTTCATTGACTAACAAATAATTCCAGCAATGCCCTTACTGCCTCCATTGTAGGTATATCTATATTTATTTCTATATCCTTTTTATGATTTATATCTTTTTCACTTATAAGTGACAGAAGCGAGGTGCATAGAAAAAAAACTCCTGCCTGACTTATCACTCCTTTTCTGCTCCAATCTATCTCTTGGTGAGAAAATGAGAAGCGTACTCTTTTAGGAAAAACTGTACGTATTAAGGGTTTATCCTTTCTTCTTATCTTTCCTAAATGATACATGCATATCCAACGATCAAGCCTTTTAATTTCTTTTTCATGTATTTGATTGTAGGAACGAATAAGCAAATCTAGGAAGGAATCTATAGTGTTGTTGATAGTATCTCTTTGACCAGATATATTGGTTGAATAAGTAGCTAGCTTATTTAAACAAGCCAACAATGCTCCAATTTCAAAAGCAGAGTAGCTTATACTTCTGCGCTTGAAGGAAAACATTTCAATCGCTTCTTTGTAAGCAATACGGTAGAGATTAGAGAACAAATCAAAGATTTCTTCTAATACATGATCCAATTGTATAAATGGGTATGATTCTAGTAATGCATCCAGTATAAAAAACTGATGACCTGAAGGAGCCGATGAAAAACCTTCAGGCGTACTATAAAATAGTCCTGATCTGTTTTTTCGATTCAGTATTTCCAATGCAAGAAAAATTAAAAATTCACTTCTATGTTTATTATTATTATTTCTAAACCAAACCGATATTCCTCGTATAATACGTGCTAGTTCTATTGTGCTTACCATAGCAATATCCAGATCTTCAGTAATTTTGTGATAAAGCTCCTGTAGGGGAGGCATAAAGTCAGGATGCTCGCCATCTGGACAATCAACCTTTAGAAAATAAGACCCACCTTCCAAGATAGAAGCGCACTCTCCGGGAGTACAGAAACTCTCTCTTTGATATTCCAAGCAAAACTCCAACTGCAATGCTGCAATAGCTTTCCATTCACTATACAGTGAATCTAGAGGTAGACATGATAAAACTCGGTAATCGGGTAAAATATGAGCTAGTTGACAAATTGTTTGAATACCGTATGCAGTTGTAATCATGCAAGGCTTAGCAGCTTCATTTGGGGCTTTCAATCCAGTACCGACAGCTTTATTATACCAAGCTGCAGCAGGAGGTTCGAAAAACTCTCTTATATACTGGTTCTCTGAGTTTTGCCACTTAACTAGGTGTAACGCAGAATCAGACAAATATAAAACAGACATTGCCTGAATTACAGTGAAATCCAATATAGGATTTCCTGTTATGTGAAGAGACATATAGCAGCCTCCTAATAATTTTTCACTATATTATGAATATGCAGAGATCATCCAGTATAGTAACCTTATTCTACCGTTATGACAGAAAAGTTTATTTGAATACTTGCAAAAAATAGCGAGACTGGGCTATAATACTATGAAGAACCTATCAATGTGGGCAAATAAGGCTGTAACAGCGACAGCATCGAGGAAGGGTGAAGGCTCATGGTCATGAGCATGACAGGATTTGGCAGAGGAAAAGCCGAGTATGAAAATCGTGAAATAACCATAGAGCTAAAGACAGTAAATAATCGATATTTAGATATTAATGTGCGTATGCCTAGAAGCCTTTCCACGTTGGAGGAGGATATTAGAAAGCGGATTCAAAAAAAGCTTTCCAGAGGTAGAGTAGAGGTATATATAAGCTATATAAATAAAGCTGAGGAACAGATTACTGTAACACTAAACGAATCGGTAGCTGAATCATACTACTCCGCCTACCTCAAACTAGTGGAAAAATATCAATTAGATAGTAAACCGGATCTTGCACTATTATCCAATATAGACGATATTTTTATCATAACTAAGCCAGAAGAAAATACTGAATCATTAAAAGGATTACTATTTTCCGCCTTGGATCAAGCACTTGAAGTAGTATTAAATATGAGGGAAAAAGAAGGCAGATTTCTTGCAGAAGATTTGGAAGTACGATGCCAACTTATACAAAATATGCTGGATGACATTGAAAAGCGTTCGCCTACTGTTGTAGAGGAATATAGGCAGAAATTGAAACAAAGAATGAAAGAGCTTTTAAGCAGCTCAGAATTGGACGAAACGCGATTTCAAATGGAAGTAGCCTATTTTGCTGATCGTTCTAATATAACAGAAGAAATTGTACGCATCAAAAGTCATTTAGCTCAACTACGTCAAACCCTTAAATCTGATGGCAGTATAGGACGTAAATTGGATTTTATTGTTCAAGAATTAAATAGAGAAGCCAATACGATTGGCTCTAAATCCACGGATGTTACCATTACTAACTATGTTGTTGATATGAAAAGTGAAATTGAAAAAATTCGGGAACAGGTACAAAATATTGAGTAATATTAGAGAAAGCAGGGATATTGAATTATGGGGATTAGATTAATCAATATCGGATTTGGCAATATTGTATCAGCAAATCGTATTATTGCTATTGTCAGTCCGGAGTCCGCTCCTATCAAGCGAATTATTCAAGACGCCAGAGATAGAGGCATGTTGATTGATGCAACTTATGGTCGCAGAACCCGAGCTGTAATTATTACCGACAGCGACCATGTGATTCTCTCGGCGGTCCAACCAGAAACTGTAGCCCAGCGGCTTCATTCTAAAGAACCTACGGTTGTGACAGGTGCCGAAGACTAGGTATGTCCCCTATTTCAAAATATCACGTCTGAAAGGATAATGGCATGAATAGAAAAGGATTGCTAATTGTGATTTCTGGCCCTTCAGGAGCGGGAAAAGGAACTATTTGTAAGGAATGGCTTAAACGAAATCCTGAAACGGTTTTATCAGTTTCAGTTACTACCAGGCCTCCTCGACCCATGGAAATAGAAGGGGTCAACTACTTTTTCAAGACTCGTGAAGAGTTTGAAAAAATGATAGAAAACAATGATTTTTTGGAATATGCAAAGGTTTATGATAACTATTACGGTACCCCTAGAAAATATGTACAACAGCAATTAATGGAAGGCAAAGACGTTATTTTGGAAATAGACATACAAGGCGCTCTTAAAGTAAAGGAACGCTTTGACGAAGGGGTGTTTATTTTCATTGTTCCCCCAACCATGGAAGAGCTGAGGAGACGTATAGTAAAACGTGGAACAGAAAACCCAGAAGTTATCCTACAGCGTTTTAAAAGTGCTTTTGAGGAGATTAATTTTATTAAACGATATAACTATGTAATTGTAAATGATAAAATAGAAATAGCGGTTGAAAAAATTGAAGCCATTATCCAAGCTGAAAAATGTCGTGTAGATCGAAATAATCACTTGATTATGCAATTACAAGGAGAGATATAGATGATTTACCCAACTTTAAAAACTTTAATGACAAAGGTCGATAGTAAATATACTTTAGTCGTAGCAGTAGCTAAACGTGCAAGGCAATTAGTCTCAGGAGCCCCTCCTTTAATTGATGAGGAGTATGCTGCCGACAGACCGGTTACTACCGCTATCAGAGAAATCGAAGCGGATGCAGTAACCTATGAACATTTAAGAAAATAGAGCAGATAAAAAAGGTACAATGTACCTTTTTTTCTTATAAGTAAAAAATTATTAATCCACTACTTAGAAATGACATAAGGTTATTAGGGGTGTAAGTTGGTGACAAAAAGGAAATACGCAGGTATAGTTGTGGATCGCATCCACCCTTCACTTGATAAGTTATTCCATTATGACATTCCTGAAAATTTACAAAATCAGATTCATCTCGGTGTGCGAGTGCAGGTTCCTTTTGGGCACAGCAGTATGCAGGGATATGTACTCTCTTTAGATGAAAAACCCGACGTTTCTGAAGATAAGATCAGGTCGATAAAAAAAATACTAGATCCTGATCCAGCTCTTCTTCCTTTTGCTATTCCATTAATTTTTTGGATGAAAAGGAAGTACCATTGCATGCTAATAGAGGCCATTCATTGTTTTATTCCTCCAGGCCTGCGTATGAATATAAGAGAGAAGATCCAAAAAATTGTAGTTCTAGAAAAAACCGATACAATTGACGAGTGGATAATAGCAGTAGAAAAACGTTCATCAGGTATGGCAAATATTTTGAGAATCCTGGAAATGACTGTTTCCATGCCATACAAGGAGCTTTTAGATCGTTCGGGTGCTTCTCCATCTAGTATAAAGTCGCTTCTCAGACGAGGATATATACGAATTGAAGAGGAAGAAACCTACCGAAATCCCTGGCCCGTTGATCAGGCATCCACCCAGTCTCCGGAATTAACCAAGGAGCAAAAACTTGCTACTCAGGTGATAGAAAAATGTATTCGAGCACAAAAAGGAACTGTACTTCTCCACGGTGTAACTGGAAGCGGAAAAACAGAAGTTTATATGAAGGCAGCAGAGGATGTATTATCCCAAGGCAAACAAGTTATTGTTCTTGTGCCGGAGATATCTCTTACTCCTCAAACTGTAAGTCGTTTTAAAGGTAGATTCGGAAATAGGGTAGCAATTCTCCATAGCCGCTTGTCATTGGGAGAGCGCTATGATGAATGGCGCAGAATACGACAAAATCAAGTGGAGATTGTTGTGGGAGCCAGATCTGCTGTATTTGCTCCATTTGAACGTTTAGGTCTTATAATTATCGATGAAGCACACGAGGATAGCTACAAATCTGATGTACGGCCCCGCTATCACGCAAAAGAAATAGCTGCAAAACGGTGTGAAATGAACGATGCTGTTCTTGTTTTGGGTAGTGCAACGCCCAGTTTAGAGGATTATTATAAAGCAATCCAGAAAGAATATAGATTAGTAGAATTAAATTCCCGCATAGGACATCAACCAATGCCCAAAGTAGAAATGGTGGATATGCGACGGGAGTTGGAGATGGGTAATCGCAGTATGTTCAGTAATAAATTGTATCAGGCTATAAAAAGTACTTTAGAGAGCAAAGAGCAGATCATTCTCCTAATTAATCGCAGAGGATATGCTTACTTTGTATCATGTCGTAGCTGTGGACATGTAATTAAATGCCAAAATTGTGATGTGTCCTTAACCTATCATTCCAGAGAACAAGTCTTAAAATGTCATTATTGCGATTATCAAGAAAAATACCCCAAAGTATGTCCTGAATGCAACAGCAAATATATCAAGCACTTTGGAACAGGCACCCAGAAAATAGAGGAGGAACTGTACAAACTGTTTCCTTCTGTTAGACTATTGAGAATGGATATGGATACAACCAGCCGAAAAGGAGCTCACCACCGAATATTGGATGCATTTCAAACTCTTAACTATGATATATTGTTGGGCACTCAAATGGTTGCCAAGGGCTTGGATTACCCAAATGTAACTCTTGTAGGGGTGATAGCAGCGGATACAGCTTTAAACCTTCCTGACTATCGCAGCAGTGAGAAGACTTTCCAATTGGTAACACAAGTGGCTGGTCGTGCTGGACGCGGGAAAAAGCTGGGGCGAGTGGTGGTTCAATCCTATCAGCCTGAGCACTATGCTTTGCAATATGCATGTAATCATGATTATGTTGGTTTTTTCCGCCGGGAAATCCAAATACGTCAACAATTTAATTATCCTCCGTTTTCTCATATTATACGTGTGTTAGTTACTGGAGAACAAGAAAGTTCATTGATCCAATTTACAAAAAGTATGATAGAATGGCTGAGGAAACGAATAGACGGTGACATATTGCTTAAGAGGGGTTTAGTAGATCTGGGCGCCTATCCTGCACCCATTGAAAGAATCAAAAATAAGTATAGATGGCAGGTTTTGATACGAATAAATACAAATAATATATATAAGTCTGCTTTTCTAAACTTGTCTCAGGAACTGATTTGTGAATTCTACAATGAAACCTTCAACATAGCTTTGGATTTCAATCCCCTAAGTTTAATATAGAAAGAGTGATTAATATGGCATTAAGGCAGATTAAAGATTATCAGAAGGACGATGTCCTTCGCAAGAAAGCGAAACCGGTAGATAAAATAGATGACCGAGTAGAAATTCTCATAACCGACATGATAGAAACTATGTATGATGCTAATGGAGTAGGATTGGCTGCTCCTCAGGTCGGGATTTTAAAACGAATTGTGGTTGTTGATATTGGAGAAGGTATACATGCACTAATTAATCCTGAAATCATAAAAGAAACAGGTGAGCAGATAGATTATGAAGGCTGTTTGAGTATACCTGGTGTAAGGGCAAAAGTAAAACGTCCGGCTGAAGTAGTGGTTAGGGCTCTCGATCTTAATGGCAGCGAAATCGAAATAAAGGGATCTGGACTGATGGCAAGAGCAATATGTCATGAATTAGATCACTTAGACGGTATTCTATTTATCGATAAGGCTATTCCTGATACAATAGAACGGGAACAACCTTAAAATATATTTTTTATTATTCGGAGGTTGGTTAATTGTTTAAAATCGTTTTCATGGGGACTCCTGATTTTGCTCTTCCATCTTTAGAAGCAATTAAAAACAGTAGACATAAGTTAATAGCAGTTGTGACCCAACCAGATAAACCTAAGGGACGGGGGAAACATTTGGCACCGCCTCCAGTAAAAGAATGGGCAGTAAGCAACCGTGTTTTGGTACTTCAACCTCAAAAGTTAAGAGGAAATCAGGAATTTTTAAATCAATTAAAGACATTAAATCCTGATTTGATTGTAACTGCAGCTTATGGTCAAATCTTGCCCGAGGACATCTTAAATATGCCTCCATTAGGTTGTATTAATGTTCATGCATCTCTTCTACCTGAGTATCGGGGAGCTTCACCAATTCAGCAGGCATTGATTGATGGTAAGGATAAAACTGGAATAAGTATAATGTATATGGATGTGGGTATGGATACAGGTGATGTAATCCTGCAAAATGAGATCGATATTTACCCGGAAGATAATGCCGGTCAACTCCATGATCGCTTAGCTGAGCTTGGAGGTATTACACTTTCAAAAGTTCTAGAACTGTTTGAGAATGGAAGACCGCCAGGAACACCACAAGATTCTTCAAATGCCACCTATTGTGGAAAAATTGAAAAGTCCATGGGAGAAATTCGCTGGGAGCAGTCTGCTGAAACTATTTGCAACTTGGTAAGAGGAATGACACCTTGGCCAGGTACTTATACTTTCCTCCATGGTAAACGCCTTAAAGTATTTAAGGCTTTACCTACAGAGAATATCACAGGTACTAGCCTTATTCCAGGTTCAGTATTGACTGCTGACCATATAAATGGCTTGCACATAGCCTGCGGTCAAGGGGTTGTTCGTATGGCAGAACTGCAAGGAGAGGGCGGAAGACAGATGTGTGATATAGAATATCTAAGGGGCAATCCTATTGAAATTGGCACTCAATTGGGTAAATTGAATCATACGAAACGGAATGTCCAGAAATGAAGAACTATAAAATACAAAAAGATCCTGATCTTCAACCCAGGCTTGTCGCTTTACAGATTCTTAAGGAAGTAAATAAAGATGGAAAATATGCTAATATCAGCTTAAAAGAAAATTTGCGCAGTCGATCTCTCACCAGGCGGGATGCTGCATTTATTACACAATTAGTATATGGAACATTAGAAAAACAGATTTCTATAGATTATTACCTGCGCAAACTGGCAAACTTAAAGCGGGTAAATCCTTGGATTGAAAATATATTGCGGATGAGCGCCTATCAGATTCTTTATATGGATAGGGTTCCTGACTTCGCAGCCTGTAATGAAGCTGTAAAGCTATGTAAAGCTCATAAATTATTTGCACTTAAAGGCTTTGTCAACGGAACTCTGCGCAATCTTGCACAAAAAAAGGAAGAGCTGCTGCATCCAGACCCAGAATTGACCTTTGCCGAAAATCTTTCTATACGCTACAGTTATCCGCTGTGGCTGGTAGAAAAGTGGATTAAAGATTATGGACAGGTCACAACAGAAGAAATTTTGAAACCGGTGAAAACTGACTATATGACAACCATAAGGGTTAATAAAATGAAAACCTCAAAGGAAGTTCTTAAGAAAGAACTTTTATGTCGTGAGCTGGAGATTGAAGATGGATTACACATAGAGGATGCTTTGCGCATTTCCAATGGCGGAGATATGGAAGAAAGCTCCCTATTTCAAAAAGGCTGTTTTACAGTACAGGGAGAAAGCTCTATGTTGGTTTCCCATATAGTTAACCCTCAGCCTGGTGAAACCATATTGGATACATGTAGTGCACCGGGTGGAAAAGCAATTCATATGGCTGAATTAATGAAAGGTCGGGGCAAGGTTATTGCCTGGGATATTCATTCACACCGGGTAGAATTGGTTGAACGAAACTGTGTGCGTATGGGGGCTGAAATAGTGAAGCCTTACCTTGTTGATGCATCAGTACCTAATTCTGCTTGGAATAATAAATTTGATAGGGTTTTGATAGACGCACCTTGTTCAGGACTGGGAATAGTATATAAAAAGCCGGATATCAAACTTAATATATCAACTAAATCATTGCAGGAACTGCCTAAGTTACAAGCCAAAATACTATCCGCATGCAGTAGCTATGTAAAGCCAGGCGGGGTATTGGTTTACAGTACCTGCACTATTAACTCTGATGAAAATGAAAAAATTATCGATGCATTTCTAGCCGATAACTTTGAATTTATTTTGGAAGATGTTTTCCCCCTTGTACCGGACACTCTGCATTCTGCAGTACAAAATAAATTCATAAAATTAATTCCTTCCCGCCATGGGTTGGACGGATTTTTTATTGCCAGAATGAGGAGGAAGAATTCCTTTGTTTGACCAATCTAAAAAAAATACAAATATTGAACATAATTTGTCTAGGGAAAAAATTGATATTTTAGATAAAAGCTTAGAGGAGTTAAAAACAGAATTAATATTGTTTGGCGAAAAGAAATATCGGGCTGAGCAAATATACCAAAGGTTGTATCAAGGAGCATCCTCTTTCAGTGAAATGACAAATCTTCCAAAGGTCCTGAGACAGAAACTGGACGAACATTATGCTATCGGAACCCTACAACAACTTAAAAGATTGATTTCTAAAGATAAACATACTATAAAATATTTGTATTTGCTGAATGATAATAATATAATAGAATGTGTTGTCATGAAATATCTTCATGGAAATACATTGTGTTTATCCACCCAGGTAGGCTGTGCTATGGGTTGCAGTTTTTGTGCTTCGAACACTGGTGG
>FZPS01000082.1_pt246 | contig 13965 bp, 9 predicted proteins | sample 1817821 | NCBI WGS metagenome assembly FZPS01 (sample SAMEA104158645, study PRJEB21678) | metagenome | place: Germany | collected 2015-04-21 | reverse complement strand
GATTATTCTGGCGATCAATCACGCTCACCCGCACCGGCAGCTCCTTGAAAATGGCCATGGCCTGCCGTGTAAAATGACGGTAGCGCTTGTAAATGAGGAGCATCGCCAGCAGAGAAACCAACGTAATCGCCAACAAAGTAAACGCAACGACGAGGGTTTTGTAGCTCGGGTTCCAATAGGGCGGCGGCTCAAAGAGTTTTCTGGCATCCGCCGGCAGCGCGTCCACTTTGAGACCATGTTCCAGAGCCACGGAGATATCCACCAGGGCGATATGGTCGGGAACCAGCGGCATCACGTCAACGGCATTGCCCTGCTCAAGCACTCTCTGTATCTGGAGGCTGGTCGCATCGGCAAACTCCATGGCAGGCACTCCATAGCCGCCCACGGCGCCCATATGCAGAGGGAGCTGCGAAGTGGCGAAGCAGGGCACGGTAGCGGCTTGCCTGGCAATCTCGAGCGCCAGGAGCGGGCTCAGCCCCAAAGGGGAAGTGCCAGGCGCTTCCAAGGCATCAAGCACAACCAGAGAGCGCTCCGGCAGCCCGGCCACAGCCTCCAGCAGCTCATCCATACTCCGCCCCTCCTTCGAGAGAAAAGTGATTTTGCAATCTCTATAGGCAGATGCCGGCCCGACCAGCTCTTCCAGCTCTTCATTATGGGTTGTATCGTTGGAGATGAAGAGTATCTGCCGCGTTTGGGGCTGCAGGGTCAGAGCCAGCCTCACCGTCTCCAGCGGCATCCGCCGAGCCTCTATAAAGCTCACATTGGGATGATGCGCCTTTATCCGTGCGCTCCAGTCACGGTCTGTACAAAAGAGCAGCGGCAGCTCCGGCGGGAGCCTCTCGGCGATCTGGGTCAGAATATGGCAGGGGGTCTCCAGAACGGCCACTACCAGGTCATACTGGCCGGGCTGAAGCATCGCTTCGAGCTCCGTCGAGAGTCGCTCAAGCTCACAGACCGGAGCGTCAGCGCCAATAGGGATATCAAACCGGCTGAGCAAAACATTGGGCTTTTCCGAAAAAAGCCGGAAGAGCCTCTGCTGAAAAGTCGTCTGCCAGGGGTGAAGCTTCCCATAAAGCGTCCGGCCCTGCTCGGTGATGACCAACACCCTGTGCGATGATGCCTCGGCTGTTCCGAGCTCCGGAGAGGGCTCGGCCTCCTGGGCGCAGAGCTGCAAGTGGACGGGCGCAAGCAACAGCGCCAGGCAGAAAAGCGTACAGAGCAGAGCAACTTTCTTCAGGAGAAAATGTTCTTTATCAAAAAAGGTCATAAAATTTTTCTTTTACGAAGGTCTGGCAGTTCAGTCCTCTTTATTCAAATCTGTTTTTCTTACACCAGGCTTTCTCAGATTGTTCTTCTTGAGGTCTCGAAAAAGACTCTTCATTTTAGGGATAGTGAGAGGTTTAAGCAAGACTGCGTCAAAATCCCCCAGGTCAAAGTTGACCTGTACTTCTGAATCGGCCGTCACGGCGATGATTCGTATCTGTTTAAATTTTCTCTTTTTGCGAATACTTTTGGCCAGTTGGCATCCATCCATATCGGGCATCCAGATATCGGTCAAGATAATCTCGGGGGTGAAGTTCTCAAGCTCTTCAAGCGCTTTGGCCCCCGAAGTAGCCGTCCTGGGCCGGGCTCCCATGTTTTTTAGCATCAGTGAAAGCACCGAGAGGTTCATCGGCACGTCATCGACCAGCAGTATATCTTCTGGTATTTCCAGCTCTTCTTCCTGGCGCGGGGGGGTACTTATCTGAGGGGCCTGGCCATTATTCTGATAAGGTACGTTTTCCAGGCTGAGAGTAAATTTGCTTCCCTGGCCAACCCTGCTTTCCACCTCCAGTGAGCCTCCCATACGTATAGCCAACTGATGCGAAATAGCCAACCCCAAACCGGTCCCCTTGTGCAAAAAAGTCTCCCGAATCGAGTCCTGCTGGATGAAGGGTTGGAAGATTTTCTTCTGGGCGCTCTCCTCGATGCCAATACCGCTATCCTCCACCGTAAGCCGGAGCTCTCCCAGAAGCTCGGTTTTTATTTTGAACTTCCCGCTCACCTTCACACTGCCATGCTCGGTAAATTTAACGGCGTTGCCGACCAGGTTCAGCAATATCTGGCGCAGGCGCAACTGGTCAACCCGCAGAGCCGGTATGTCGTCGGGGCACTCCACCAGGAACTCCAGCCCCCTGGTCTGGGCCTGATACTGGAAGATGGAGCGAATCTCCTGGAGCAGCTCCGCGATGCTGACATTGCGCAGAGCCAGCGACACCGCGCCGGCCTCAATCCGTGAAAGGTCCAGAATATCGTTAATCAGGCTCAGAAGCGCATTGGCCGACAGGTGAATGGATTCCAGATACTCCAGCTTTTCCTCTTCGGGGCATTGTCCCTTCTTGAGCAGCTCGCTGAAACCGATTACCGCATTGAGCGGCGTGCGGATTTCATGGCTCATCGTCGCCAGGAAGAAACTCTTGGCCCTGCTCGCATCCTGCGCCTTGAGCAGCGCCTGGGTCAATTTCTGCTGCGTCTTTTTGGATTCGCTGACGTCAACAAAAGTTTTCAGGATATAGGCCAGTTTTCCATCTATAAAGACGGGGTGAGAGCATATTTCAAAATCGTTCCCCTTGAGCGTGAGCGCTTTCTGGTGTTTCTGGTGGTCTTCGCGCGTTAAAAGCGTGGGGCAATCGTTGGGACGCGTCTCAAAGCCGCAGAAGTTGCGGTAGCATGGCTCGCGCAGAATCTTTTCTTCGGACTGGCCCACCAGCTTCTGCGCCGCGCTGTTAATGCGGATGAGCTTCATATTAGCATCAAAGAGCTGAATCGGAATATCCATGGTGTCCATGATCAGCCGCTTCTCATATTCACTGCGCTCCAGTTGCTGATGCCGGAAGCGTGAATCCAGCACCATCTCCACCAGATGCGCCGTCACCTTGAGCCACCGGTTATCGAGTGCCGTAAACTTCTTCTCGTTGTCGCGAAAAAAGAAAGTGAGACTGCCCCAGATTTTCTTATCCTGATAGAGCCCCACCGTGGCGAGAGAAAGAATTTCATTTACGTTCAAGTAATGGGTGAGCTCTTCATAGCCGCTCGCACTCAGAAGGTCCCTCAAAGTATACGCCTGCGGTGCCAGGAACGGCTCCCTGCGCTCATAGAAGGAATACCAGGGCGGCTTGACGGAGTTCCTCCACTTCATCTGCAGGCCGGACTCTTCCTCGAAATCCGGATGCAGATACTTGACCAAAGGCAAAAAGCGCGCGCTCGAAAAATCATACTGCACCAGATAACAGGAGACCGCCCCGATATACTCCACAGCCGTCTGGAGGAGTAGATGCAACGCCTCCTCGCTGCTGGGGCTCATCACCACCGCCTCGAGGGAATCCTTGAGCATTCGCTCCTGTTTGATATAGCGGTTGAGGTTCTTGATCAGCTTCCGACGCTCTGTCTTCGCCTTTTCCTGCTCGGTAATATCTATGGCGATCCCCTGAATCAATTTGCGCCCATCCTCAAGCGTGACCAGGCTCTTGGAGGTATGGAAAACACGGGACTCTCCCGTAGCACCCGTGATTTCCGAGATAAACTCGCTCCGGCCACCTGCCGCCAGAAGGGAAAGATCGTTCTTGAAGAACTTCTCCGCCTGCGCCAGTGAAGGGAGAAGCTCCAGCTCCGTTTTGCCAATGAGCTCCTCGGGTTCCTTGTTGAAGTACCCGGCAAAATGCTCATTCACCAACAGAATCCGGAAATCATCACTGGCATCCTTGACGAAGAAGTGGCACGGCATGTTCTCAATGATCGATTGAAGCAGTTTGACGTTCTTTGCCAGCTCGGTGCGGTTGTTTTCGATCTCCGTCAGATCAAAGGAGATACCGAGCAAAAGCCTCTTATCGGTCTTCTGGGGAAGCACCACCTTGTAGAGCTGGAAGATACGCTCCCTGCCTGCCGAATCGGTAAAGTGGTCCAGATACTTCAGGAAGCCCTCCTTTTCAAGGACTTCGCGGTCACTGCGCTCAAAGCCCTCGGCAACCTTGGCCGGGAAAATCTCCGCATCGCTCTTGCCAAGCATCGCTTCGGGCTCCAGCCCGTGGACCTGCAGGTTATGGTTATTGCTGATCAGGTAGCGGCCGCCGTCATTGATATCTTTTACGAAGATACCACAGGGCGAGTTATCGAGTATCTCCTGCATCAGGATATTGGTCTCCAAAAGAGAGTTCTCACGCTCCCTGGCCTGAGTCACATCGCGGATCATCCCCAGGAACCCCTTTTCACCGGTGAGCGCTCCTGCCTCCCTCACCCGCATTTCAAAGTATCTGAGCTTCCCCCCCTCGCTCACCCGGTAGGAGATACACTCCTCATGGCTCTGTCTGGCCAGAAGCCGCTTCCAGCCCGCCTTGAAAGCAGGCACATCTTCTCTGTAAATCCACTCTGAAGGGGATATCGGGGTGCCGTCCGGTTTGCAGGGCCAAAACTTTGGGTCCATGGGGAAATCTTTGGGTTTGCCCGCTTCATTGCAATAGAAGCAGGCAAAATCGCCCATCTTGTTGAGGCTCAAGAGAAGCGTTTTGTGCAACTGCCGTTGCTCCTCCCTCCTGCCACTCAAAATGAGCGCCCCTACCAGAAAGGGCAACAGAAGCAGTGTACCGATGGCAAGGGTGACCAGCCTGCCATGGTTTTTAAACGTCTGGTTTTCTTCGATAACCGGTTTGAATATTGAAGCGGAACCACTTTCCCCAAAGGAGCTTGCCTCTGCTCCGCCACCCCTGGCCAGCAGCAAAACCACTCCAAGAGAAAGCGCGCAAAAAAACAGTATTATTCGACTCGCCCCAGGCAATTTCATGATTAACAGGGTTCAATAGAAACAGGCTGACAATGCGACTTGCGCATTCTACTTTATTTTGTCAATACGTAGCCATTTTTCCTGCCGAGAGTCTACTGCCGCAAAAATAAAAAATCAATAAAAACTCTGTTTTTTCAGGCTTTTTTTGAACATTACTCCTCCGTTTCCCAGTCCTGCCGCGCCAGAGCCGAGCCGAAAAGAGGATTAGCCCAGAATTAAAGTGACAAATGGAGCTCTCCCCTGCATAATGAGAGCGTTGAGTGAGTTATGAAGAGAGAATTAAATACCCCTGCCGAACGGAGCGGCGCAACCGCCATCGCCGCTGAAGGCTCCCCACAGTTGCCTCTCTATGCCTGGATTCCTTGTCTGGTTCTGGTTTTGGCCCTTTTGCTCCCGGGCCATGCGGAGGCGCAAACCCCGATTGAGGATTTCCAATACGCGATTGAGGATGGCGCGGTCACCCTTCTGGACTATACCGGCCAGGCAACCGCCGTCGTGGTGCCCGCGGAAATCGAAGGGCTGCCCCTCACCACCATCGGCAACTGGGCCTTTACCCGCAATGAGACGCTGCAGAGCGTCGAGCTGCCCCAAAGCGTCACGCGCATCGGCATGGAGGCCTTCTCCTATTGCCGGAACCTGGAGGAGCTGCGTCTGGGCAACGCCCTGAACAGGATCGAGAGCTACGCCTTCTTTGGCTGCAGCAGTCTGGAGTCAATCCTGCTGCCGGAGACCCTGACCGAGCTTGGCCCCTACGCCTTTAGCGGTTGCCTCCAACTCAGGGAAATCTCTCTGCCTTCGGGGCTGAGCCGTCTGGAAAATGGCGTTTTCTATGGATGCTCCCGACTGGAAAGCGTGGAGCTGCCGACCGGCCTCACCTTTATCGGCAAGGAGACCTTTGGCCGCTGCTCGCTCTTGAGCCAGATTGAAATCGGCCCAGCGCTCGAATCCATCGATTCCTCCGCCTTTGCTTATTGCGTCGGGCTGAGCAGCTTTGATATCCATCCCGAAAACCCCTACTACGGCAGCCAGGAGGGTTCACTCTGCAATAAAGAGCAGACGCAGCTCTTTATCTGCCCAGCCGGTAAAGTGGGCACCTTCACCCTCCCCCCGAACATCGTCGATTTCCTCCCCAACGCGTTCCAGGGATGCATCCACCTGACCGATTTTGAAGTACACCCCGAGCATACGCTCTACAAGAGTCGGGATGGCGTCCTCTACAACCACGCCGGCGATACGCTGCTGGTCTTCCCCGCGGGCCGCACCGGCCAGTGCACCATTGCGGAGGGGACCACTACCCTGGCATCGCTCTCTTTTAGCGACTCCTCGTTGCTGAGCCTCATTTTGCCGGCCAGCCTCGCCAAAATCGAAGAACGCGCCTTCTGGTATTGCTCCGCCCTGCTGGGGATCGGCTTTGAGGGGGACGCCCCCGAAACCGGAACGGATATTTTCTATGACGTCCCCTCCACTCTGGCCGTTTACTATAAGAGCGGCGCCAACGGCTGGGGAGATGAATTCGCCGGCTACCCTGCCCGCTCCGATGCCCAAAACCAGACCATTACCCTCACCCCCGTCAGCCAGACGCTCACCTACGGCGATGCGGACCAACAGCTCTGGGCCTCCAGCAGCAGCGCCCTGGTCGTGACGCTCCTGACCAGCCCCGAAGAGATTGCCACGGTCACCAGCAGCAAGATGCTCCGTATCAAAGCCGCCGGCACCTTCACGATTACCGGCTACCAGCCCGGCGGAACGCGCAGGAACGTCAATTACTTCCCGGCCGAACCGGCCTCGATGACCCTGGAAGTGCTGCCCAAAGCGGCCACCGTCAAGGTCGATTCCCTCGAACTCCCCTCCAATTACCCCCTGCCGTTCTTCAGCTTCAGCGTGGAGGGGCTGGTCAAAGACGATACGCTTGAGGGTCCAGCGCTCTATTACATCGACGGCATCCCGATTGATGAGCTCCTGACACCCCTGCCGGAAGGAACCTATGAGCTGAGCGCCGATGGGCTCTTCCATCCCAACTATACGTTCAGCTACCAGCCGGCCACCTTGACGATTCTGCCGCCATCCGAGTTTGAATACACCCTGACCGAAGGCGAAATCACGATCATCGCTTACCACGGGGCCGCCAGCTCGCTCACTATCCCCGGCAGCATCTCCGGCTATCCGGTTCTCTGGATTGCCGAGGAGGCCTTTCTGGGCCATGACGAGCTGAAAACGGTCACTTTCCCCGAAACGTTGCGCGGGATCGGCTCCAGAGCCTTTGCCCATTGCAGTCTCAATGAAATCGTGATCCCTGATAACGTCCGGAGCATCGGCGAGAGCGCCTTCCTCAACTGCCCTGCCAGAATGGTCCGGCTCGGCAGCGGCCTAAGCAACCTGGGGCTCGACGCCCTGATCGGCTCCTACCGAGTGGAAGTCAGCCAGGAAAACATGAGCTACAGCAGCCGCGATGGCGTCCTTTTCAACAAAGAGCAGACCGTTCTCCACTTCTGCCCGCTGGGCAAGGCCGGTTTCTACCCCGTCCCCAGCGGAGTGCAACGGATCGCTCCCCGCGCCTTCTTCTCGCAAAAGTCTCTCATGAAGATTGACCTGCCTTTCTCGGTCCTGGAGATCGGCCCCTGGGCCTTTGGCAACTGCTCCAGCCTGCAAAGAGTAATCCTCCCCAATGAGAATACGGTTCTGGGGGAAGCGCTCTTCTATCAGTGCAGCAACCTGCTGGAGTTTATCGTCCCTGCCAAGCTCAAAGAAATTCCGTGGTACGCCTTCTACGGCTGCACGCAGTTGCAAAATCTGGAGCTGCCCGCCGGTCTCCTGAAAATCAGCGAAGGGGCCTTCTATGGTTGCAGCAGTCTCTCGGAAATCAATTTCCCCTCGACCCTCACGACTCTGGAGAGATGGGCCTTTCGCGCGACGGGGCTCACCAGAGTCTATATCCCCGCCAGCGTGACCGGTAATCTGGAAGACGGAGTCTTCCGGGATTGCTTGGCGCTGATGGAGTTCAAAGTCAATAGTGCCAACCAGCACTACTGCAGCTTGCCCCCTGGCATACTTACCGACTCTACTTACGTGCTTTTCGACTCCACGGGGAGCACCCTCATCCAGTATCCCGCCGGCAGAGCGGGCGGCTATACGGCTCCTCCTACGCTCACGCGGGTCCATGACCACGCCTTCAGCGGAGCCGCCGGGCTTACTCAGATCACCTTCCCCGAGTCGCTCACCCTCTTGGGCGAAGAGCTCTTCAGCGGCTGCGACCAGCTCGAAAAGGTCTACTTCCGCGGCGATGCGCCCGAATGGACCGGCAGGAATCCCTTCGAAGAGACGCAGGCTACTCTCTATTACCTCTACGGAACCAAAGGCTGGACCAATCCCTGGGGCGGCCGGCCAACACAGGTCTGGAGTGATGAGTGGGTACCATCCCTCACCTTTTCCGAGATTGAGCGAGATGATACGGGCAAAGTCATCGCCTTCACCATCACCTATACCGGAGTGCTGGAATCGAGCTCAGACATGGTCAATTGGGAAAGCGTCTCTGAGGAATTCTCGGGCAGCTACCGAGTCGTTGTCGAGCCGGGCAAGTCGCTCTTTTTCCGAGTCGGAGTCGCCGCTCTGCCGCTGCCGACAATGAAGCTGGGCGATATCGAAAAAGACGAGGGCGGCAAGGTCGTCGCCTTCACCCTTAACTACGAAGGAGTGCTGGAGATGAGTTCGGATAAGATTCACTGGGAACAAGCCACTGAGGAGCTCTCAGGCAGCTACCGTGTCGTCGTCGAACCCCAGAGGCAACTCTTTTTTCGAGTCGCATCTGCGGCGCCGCTGCATTGAAGCTAAGGATTGAAGAAGCGCAGAAGCTCCCCTCTCTGGAGGCTCTCCAATAGTGAAGCATCCGGCGGGGGGAATTCGTATTGAGAGAGCTCCGGCGCCGTGACCCAGGCCAGCTCGGCGCATTGGAGCGGCTGCGGCTCGCCCTGCAGCAACGTGCAGCGGAAGAAGTGAAGCTTGACCGTCTTGAGCGGATATTCATGCTCACACTCATGGAGGAGCTCGTGAACGGCGACCTCCACCCCGAGCTCTTCGCGCAGTTCACGCTTCAAGCACTCGGGCAGGGTCTCTCCGGGGTCCTGTTTGCCCCCGGGCAGCTCCCAGAGTCCGGCCAGGTGGCTTCCCCCGGGGCGCCGCGTGATAAGGAGTTTGCCTTCGCGAAAAATGAGGCCCGCTGTTACCGGAATAATCATCTGATAAAAAAAGGAGAACCGAGGTTTCAGGCTCAGGCTCTCCTTACGTCTTTTTCTAAATTTTCCTAGCGGCCAATGCTCTTATAGATGAAGCCCAGCGCCTCCATCTCTGCCGGCTCAAAGAGGTTGCGTCCGTCAAAGAGAATCGGGTGCGTCATGCTCTTGCGCGCGCGCTGCAGGTCCAGCTTCTTGAATTCCGGCCACTCCGTCGCGATCACCAATGCGTCACACCCCTCGGGCACCTTGTTCATGTCATCCATGAAGGTGGCCTCTTTCAGGACGGTTCTGGCTTTATCCATCGCTTTGGGGTCATAGACCTTCAGCCGCGCACCCTCCTTGCGCAGACGCAGGCAGAGGGCGATGGCCGGGGACATCCGAATATCATCGGTGTTTTGCTTGAAAGACAGACCCAGGACACCGATTGTCTTATCCTTAATCACCCAGAGCGTATCGGCTATCTTGCGGACAAAGCGCTCCATCTGCTGGGCATTGATCTTCTGCACCTCACGCAGGAGCGCGAAATCGTAGCCGAGCTGCTCGGCTATTTTGATAAAAGCGCTCAAATCCTTGGGAAAGCAACTGCCGCCAAAGCCAAGCGACGCATTGAGGAACTCGCGCCCAATGCGTTTATCCATTCCCATGCCGTTGGCGACCTCTTCCACATTGGCGCCGGCCGCTTCGCAGATAACCGAAACAGCGTTAATATAGGAAATCTTGAGTGCCAGAAAAGAATTGGAAGCATGTTTGATCAGCTCCGCAGAGTTGACATCGGTCACCACCACAGGCGCATTGAGAGGGGCGTATATCTCCTTCAGGGCATGGACGGGGCGCTGGCTCTGGACGCCGAAGACGATGCGGTCAGGCTTAAGGAAATCCTGCACCGCAAACCCTTCCCGCAAAAACTCCGGATTGCTCACCACGTCAAACTCCACCTTGGACTTGCAGTAACGCCGGATCGTCTCGCAAACCTTCTCACCCGTGCGCACCGGCACCGTGCTTTTATCGACAATGATCTTGTAGCGGGTCAGCACGTCGGCAATCTCACGCGAGACCTTCTCCATGTAGCTCAGGTCCACCGAGCCATCAGGCTGGGGCGGCGTGGGGACGGCAATGAAAACGACATCTGATTTCTCGACTCCATCCTTAGTGGAAGTGGTGAACTTGAGCCGACCGGCCGCCGCGTTCTTTTTGACCAGCTCTTCCAGACCCGGTTCATAAATCGGCATCTGTCCGGCATTGAGCATCTTCACCTTCTCGGGTGCGTTATCGACGCAGATAACGTCGTGACCTATCTCTGCAAAGCAGGTTCCTGTCACCAGTCCTACATAACCGGTGCCGACAATACAAATCTTCATTGGCGCATTGAACATATATCGAAGTCTCTGTTAAAAACCCGTGCGCCAGTATAAGGCGTTGTTTTACAAAATGAAACTAAAAACAACTAGAGGCTCGAAACGAGGGACTCCTCGGGGATGACCTTGCGCACATCCACAGCCTCCATACCGGCGGCCCTGATACCGGCCAGACCCAGCTCCGTATCCTCATAGGCGCGGCAATACTGCGGCTCAACCCCTATCCGCCGGGCCGCTTCCAGGAAGATATCCGGTGCCGGCTTCTGGCGGACCACGTCTTCACTGGTCACCACCGCGCCAAACCACTCCGCAATCCCCAGTTGTGGCAGGATTCTTTCCATGATGGAGCGTCGGCCGCCGGTAGCGATTGCCATCGGCAGCTTGCCCAGGTTCTCCCTGGCGATAGAAGCGATGGTATCAATCAACTGCACACGGCCCATCATCCGCAGGTATTCCTGCTCCTTTTCGCGGGCGATCCCATCAATATCCAGCTTGGGGAGGCTTTGCTCCTCCTGAAGCAGGAGGAGGATATCGCGGGAGGGGATTCCCCCCATGGAGTAGAGCTTCTCCTGGTTTAGCTCAATTCCATAGCGCTCAGCAATAATATCCCACGCCTTCCAGTGGTAAAACATGGTATCGGCCAGGGTTCCATCAAAATCAAATATCAGTCCTTTAATTTCTCTCAATTCAATTACTCTCTTTACTACTCGCTTTCCAAACCGGTGCCCTTGTGCACGGGGGGGAGCTTATGCGCTGAAGCTTTCTCCGCAGGCGCAGGTGGTTGTGGCGTTGGGGTTATTGACCTTGAAGCCGGCACCCTGAAGCGCATCGACGTAATCCAGCTCTGAACCCGATACGTAGAGCACGCTCTTGGGGTCCATGACCACCTTTATCCCTTTGCTCTCGACCAGAATATCACGGGCCGCCGGCTCATCCTGCAGGTCAATCTTATACTGCAAGCCGGAGCAACCGCCGCCGGTGACGACGATTCGCAGGACCCCCTCGGGCCTGTTCTGCCGCGTGAGCAGAGAAGATATTTTATCGGCTGCATCCTGAGTGACGCTGATTACCCGCTCATCGGCCACCTTGTAGTGGAGCGGCTGAGCGGACTCCGCTTGAGAATTGGATTCGGTCATATTGCGTATTATTACACTTTATACTGCCTGAATCGGCTAAACCGGGCGCTTCAATTGGGTTTGGCTTGCCCGCTAGAGGAAGAGCTCGCCTGGCTCCAGGAGGCAAACCTCCGCCTGAGAGAGCACTTCAATGGCACGGTCGGTGTCATTCAGCCGAAATATCTGGACGCTGCGCTCGCGAGTGGCCAGCGAAAAGCCGTACATATACTCCACGTTGATCCGGTGTTCATTGAGGAGCGCCAGTATCTGGTGGAGCCCGCCGGGAACATGAGGGATGGAGATCGCCAGCACGTCGCTGACTTTGACGACCAGTCCATCGCCCTCAAGCGCCTCAAGCGCCCCCTCCCACTCCTGGATAATCAGCCGCAGGATGCCAAAATTAGCCGTATCGGCCAATGTCAGTGTCGATATATTGACCGAGTGCCTTTGGAGCACCTCACAGACCCTTACCAGAGCGCCGGGCTCATTGGGGATGACGAGGGAAAGTTGTTTGAGCTTCATAAGTCGTTGGGATGATGTTTCAAAAACAGTTTAAACTACTAAGAACCAGGGTTTAAATTGCGAAGATCACTCACCCGCTGTATCTTGCCCTCGCTACGTTGCAGCGTCTCCGGCTGCACCAGGTTAATGATAGCATGGATTCCGACAATTTGCTCGAGATTCTTCGCAATACGCTTCTCCAGAGCGGTGATACCGCTCACGGTGTCGCTGGCCAGGTTGGCGTTGATCTCCACCTGTACTTCCAGCGTGTCGAGGTTGTTCTCTCTGCGCAGGATGATCTGGTAGTGCGGCAGCGTCCCCTCAATCGATAACAGGGCGGTCTCGATCTGCGAGGGGTAGACGTTGACGCCGCGGATGATGAACATGTCGTCGCTGCGGCTGGTAATACGCCGAATCCGCCGCAAAGTCCGCCCACAGGAACACTGCCCCGGGTCGAGAGAGGTAATGTCGCGAGTCCGGTAGCGCATCATCGGCATCGCCTCCTTGCTCAGAGTGGTCAGAACCAGTTCCCCCTCCTCTCCATCGGGCAGGACCTCGCCGCTCTCCGGGTCGATGATCTCCGGATAGAAGTGGTCCTCGAAGATATGCGAGCCCTCACGCGCCGCGCACTCCATGGCGACGCCCGGGCCGACGATCTCCGAAAGCCCGTAAATATCCAGCGCCTTGATACTGGTATGCGCCTCAATGTAACGCCGCATCTCCTGGGTCCAGGGCTCGGCCCCGAAAATACCAAAGCGGAGGGCAAGCGCCTTCATATCGATCCCCATCGCCTCGGCCCTGTCGATCAGGTGAATGAAATAGCTCGGAGTGCAGCAGATAACCGTTACGCCAAAATCTTTCATCAACATGACCTGCCGGTGAGTATTACCGCCGGAAGCCGGAACCACCGTCGCCCCCAGCGCCTCGGCACCATAATGCAGACCAAGCCCGCCGGTAAAAAGCCCGTAGCCATAGGAGACCTGCACCACGTCATCCGCACCAATGCCGGCAGAGACCAGACCGCGGACGACCACCTCTTTCCAGACATCCACGTCGCGCTGATTGTAGCCGACCACGATTGGTTTACCGGTCGTACCGCTGGAAGCATGGACCCGCACCACCTTGTTCATCGGCTCGGCAAAGAGCCCAAACGGATAGGTATCGCGCAAATCTTTTTTAACCGAAAAGGGAAGTTTGGCAATATCTTCAATTTTTTGGATATCGCCGGGAACCACATTGAGCGCCTCCATTTTAGCGCGAAAAAACGGAACTTTCTCATAAGCTTCGCTCACACGCTGGCGGAGCCGCGCGGCCTGAAGCTCTTTAAGTCGCTCTGGAGGAAGGTAATCCGGAGCACTGATCGGATTAAAAACGGTATTGCTAGCCATAAATCGCTGCCGGCTGCTGCGGATCCATCCCTGCAAAGCCGGCACATGCAAAATTATTTATCAGCTTCTTGATAAGGCAAGCATAAAAACCTGAATTCCGCGCTTTTATATCCGGTCGCCCAAAGTATGACGATTTATCATTACCTACTGACACAGAACGGATTATGAAATAATATTACTCTTTATGGATGTTTTTTAAAGATTGGCTCTTGGAGTGTTTCTTGCATGAAAGAAAGGAACTTTATAATCACCTATAAAAAAAGATGTTAAGAAAGTGAAAAAAATAGTTGCCATGTCTGACTAAAAGCCATAAAATGGCGTTGCTATTTGGCGGAGCGTGCAGCGGCTTCTTTCGTGCAGGCTTGATTTGTGTTGTCACAAGAAACCTGAAGCACCTCTCAGTAACGATAACTTATATTATTTATTATGAATAAATGGACATTAGCCCTGGCTGCAGCCGGGATCGTTAGTATGGCCGCCGTTGCATCGGCAGAAGAAGCCGACAACCAGGTCTTAACAGCCGTTTCTGGTACGACCATTAGCGGTTATGTGGATACCTCC
>FZPS01000026.1_pt142 | contig 13969 bp, 7 predicted proteins | sample 1817821 | NCBI WGS metagenome assembly FZPS01 (sample SAMEA104158645, study PRJEB21678) | metagenome | place: Germany | collected 2015-04-21 | reverse complement strand
AAGTGAAAAAAGCGCTGCCGTTGCTTGATAAACTAAAAAATTACTAACTAAAATAGAAACTGTTTTCTCAGCGGGAATCCCATATTTCATAAAATAGTAACCGTGGATTGGTTGCCCTCCTGAGGCAAAAGGAGTAATCGCGTTAAATAAATGTTCGGTATTAGCGATATTTAAACTATCAAGAAACTTAACATTACTACTAATCCCAGTACTAATAACCGCAATCGCCATCGCCACTACAAAAAGATGTAATAAAACAATTCCAAATAAATAATAAAGGTATTTTATTTTAATAGTTTTAATAATTTGAAAAACATCTTTAATATCATGAAAAGAAAAGATTATTAAATAAATAACTATTAGAACGATTATTAAAAAGACAACGTTACCAAGTAAACGTTTTTTCTCTTTCGCCTTCATTACATTTCATCTAAAACAGTCATATTGAGTAATTTTAAACCTTCATTTAAAACAGTTCTAACAACGAATGTTAAAGTCAAATTAGTGTTTTTAACTATCTCTTCATTAACAATTATTTTATGACTGCTATAAAATCTATTAAAAAGCGCCGCTAAATTAAGTAAATAACGACTAATAAGATAAGGAGCATCAGCTTCTAAAGACTTTTCTAACAGTTCATTAAAAACGCTCACTTCCTTAATCAATTTAAAATAAAGTTCATCCTCAAAGAGCTCATAAGCAATTTTACCTGTAAGGGTTTGTGCTTTTAATAAAGAAGCCATCCTGACACTACTATATTGTAAATAAGGACCAGTTAAGCCTTCAAAAGATAACATCTCTTCTAAATCAAATTCGATATCTAGGTTCCGATCTTGCTTTAGATCATTAAAAATAATCGCACTTAAAGCGACACTTCTTGCAACCTCTTCTTTATTTTTTAAGTGGGGATTCTTCTCTTCAATTACCGCTTCAGCAATTTCTATTGCTTCATCGATAACTGCTTTTAACTTAACAACATTTCCACCTCTAGTAGTCATCTTCTTACCATCTTTTAAAATTAGTCCAAAATTAACATGAATGATTTCAAAATCATATCCCATTAAGCGGGTAATCGCTTCTAGTTGCTTAAAATGGAGTTTTTGTTCGTTGCCGACTACATATAAAATCTTGCTAAAGTTAAAAGTTTTAAAACGGTAAAACAAAGCCGCCAAATCGCGAGTCATATATAAAGTAGCGCCATCGCTTCTTTCTATTAAACTAACGCCTAAGTTTTCCTTTTCAAGATCCACGATTAAAGCACCATCATCTTTTTTAGTTAAACCTTTTTCATTTAATTTTAAAACTATTTCTGCGGTTTTATCTTGATAAAAAGATTCTCCGTGATAATAATCAAAACTAACTTTTAAAAGTTCGTAAATCTCTTGAAAAGATAATAACGACAATTGTTTAAATTGTTGCCATAACGCTAAATACTTTTTATTACCTTTTTCCAGTTCTTTAAAGACGAAACGGGCTTCTTCTTCTAAACTATCATTAGACTCTTCATGAAATTTAACATATAAGTTTTGCAAGTAATCGATGGGGTTTGTTTTAAGGCTAGTTTCATCGCCCCACTTTAAATAAGCGACAATCATCTTCCCAAACTGAGTGCCCCAATCACCAAGGTGATTAATTTTGATAACCTCATAACCTCTTTTTTGATATAACCGCGCTAAAGAGGCCCCGATAACCGTACTTCTTAAATGACCAACACTAAAGTTTTTGGCGATATTAGGACTAGAAAAATCGATTACTACAACACCCTTTTTTTCCTTAACTGAGCCGTAGTCTTCTTTTAAAGTGACGACTTCTTTTAATACTGCTTTGGCATAAAGCTTTTTATTTAAGTTAAGGTTTAAAAATCCTTTTAAAAAATAAACTTCGCTAATTAATTCTTCTTCACTAAGAAGTGCTTTAATTTCTTCTGCTAAAGTGGTAATTTTAATCTCAGTTTGCCGAGCAAGATTAAAAAGCGGGATTGCTAAATCCGCTTCTTCTCTTTTAGGCTCTTCGACTAAAACTGGAAACTGATAGTGTTTTAAGAGCTTTTCTTTAATTAATGTTTTTACTTTTAAAAGCATTTTGTTTACCTACAATTAGTCTTGGGCCGCTTTTACTCTTTCGTAAAAAGTTTGTATTTTGGCAGCGAAACCTTCACCACCCAAGCCTTCGTGTCTTTCTTTAACTTGACCTTCTTCATAATAAATTAAGAAAGGGTTTATTTGTTGTTGCTGTTCATCAAAGGTAACTCCTAAGTTTGCTAATTCTTGGAAGTCTTTATCTTTTACTTTCCTTAAATTAAGATAATAGATTTTTTTAAAGTCTTCATTTAAGTTTTGTTTGTAAAACTCTTTATAATAATATTTAACCTCAGCCTGACAATTGCCGCAATCAGAGTAACCAATATAAACAATCATTTTTTCTTCTTTATTATTCTTCTTTTTTAAAGCTTTTACTGTTACCTCTTCAAATAAATAACCTTCATCCTCTGCTACTCTTTTAATGTTGTAATCTTGATAAAATTGTTTTTTAGGATTGGGTTTTAAAACAATAATGAAAACCGCTATTACAACTACAATTATCCCCATAATAATAAAGGGTAAAGGTTTTATTTTTGGTTTTAATCGACTATATTTATTTGCCATCTAATTTCTCCTTTTTGACACTATTACGATTATATCATAGTAAATTATTAAAAACAATCAAAAAAAGAGCCTCTAAAAAGCTCTTTATTGACCCTTCCATCTTAATCAAAAGTAGTAAAATCATCATACAGTCCCCATTTTTTATCAACTGTTTCCGGATTAATAACTATTGCTAATTCTCTCGTAATTGGGTTGGTTGAAGGAAAATAGACATAGTAAAATTTACCTTGGTAACTTTCGATATAAGTTTCCATCTCTGGAAGTTGATACTCATCATCATACCATGACTCTTCAGAGGTTCCTCGAGGAATTATATACATGTCATATGTATATCTTTCTTTAGGAGAGAGGTTTTCAGTTTCTGCGCCGCGATATTTTGGCGTAACAACGTTAAAATTATACGCTCCAGTCATATTTCTTCCAAAACGGAAGTTAATCTCTTTATCATGTTCAATAAAATAATAGAGTGATGATTGATTATTAAGACCGACAAAGTTTTCTTCTTCTAATTGAGGGAATTCACTTACTTTATTATTACTGCCAGTAGTTTGATAATCATCATCTAGTTCCATATTTATTAAAGAAATTACTAAAACATTATTTTTAATCGGCGAATTATCACTATTAGCGTCTATTAATCCTAAAGTAGGATGACGATAATAAATTTTAAATCTTAACGTTAAATTGTATTTAACATCTTTAGCAGTTAAAAAATAACTAACAGTATTATTACCATCTTCAGAAATAACTTCATACTTAATTATTTCCAGTTCATCAAATAAACCGACATAATTAGTCTTTAAAATATCATCATTAACATCACTAGTATAAGCTGTCCAGCCATTAATATTATCATAACGACGAATTTTCGCTCCTAGTGGCAAGACAAAACCGGGACTATAATGTTCTAAGTCGATATCGGATACCTCACCATCAATTCTAAAATTAAAAACATCACCTTCAGAATCTAAATAATCGATTCCTTCTGCGTAAAAACGGGTATCGTATGAATCATTAGGATTACCATTTTGATCACTCGCTCTAATGAGAGGATATTTAAAAATAGCTCCCCCTTCTAATCCTTCAAACTTGACATCAACTAAATAAGCACTAACTCCTAACTCTTTAGTAATTTTAAGGGTAACTAAATCATACTCATTGCCTTCTCTAATTAATTTAAAGTGATAGTCTTTTTCACCAGTTTCTAATAAATTCGTTAAAACAAAACTAAAACTATTATCATCTTCTAATAAATAAAGTTTTTCTTCATCATTGACAACATCAACCATGAAAACTTCTTCATAAAGAGTATTATCAATAAAGTTAAAGTCAACATCAACTTTAGAAGTTAAAGCTTCTCTAAGAATACTAAAACTAGTACTTGTTTGTAAGTTGTCATTTAAAAAGACATCAATATTAGTTAAATCTCTTTCTCTAATAGTTTGAGTAATAGTTTTACTCGTCCCGCTTTCAGGTGAAATTGTGTAAGTAATAAAATACTCTCTTTTACCTTCTTCAGTAAACTGATAACGAATTTCTGCCTCAGTTAACTCGGCAAAAGGAGAGATTTTAAAATCATCAACGATTACTTTTCCACCCAAAGATAAAGTATAACTATTAATTTCATTTTGATAATGATAAGGATCACTATAATTATTAGCATCTACACTTAATGATTGATTAGTAGTCGTCACGTTACTAAATTGATAACCAAATTCTAAAAAGGTTATAAAATCAGTATCTTGAGGTGTAAAGCTAAAATCAGTACCAGCAAGATCGCTTGAATAATAGTCATAATCTAAGTTTAAGATCGTTGCGAAAATTGACTCATCTTTTGTAAAAGCAATTGTTTTAGAACTAGAAGTCTCATAATAACCATAACTAATAATATAGTCTCCCGCTTTTAACTCATCGCTTAAAGTGAGACTAAAACCAAACTCATTACCATCTGTTCTACTACCTTTAGGAATTATTTCCAATTGGTAAAATTCTTCCGCTATTTTATTATCTTCATTAATACTATCAAAATATAATCCAAAAACAGCCATTTCATGCCCTAACGGTATTAAAGCATTCATTGCGTTTCTATTAGTATCGTTACTGCCATAACCAGTAAATATCGCACTAATAGTTCCCGCTGGCGGCATATTTCTATCAGTTATAGTAACGGCATCTCCGATTTGATCATGAGTGCTATCGGTATTATTTAAATTAATAGTAGCGTTCATATTTAAAGGCGTACCACTTCTTATTAATTTAATTGTATAATCAGTATAATATTTATCAAGATCTCTAATATTTTGATCTTTAACATAAATTTCCGAATAAACTCTCATCGTAAACTCCGCTGTGTTACCGCTAGCGACAGTGCCAGAGACTTCCCATTTCACATCGCTATCAAAAGGAAGAATTTCATTTACTCTATTTCCATAATCATTTTTAAGGATATTATACTCATCATTATCTAAATTACTTTTAGCGATAATCGCCCCTTGAGAAAGTTCATTATAAAGAACTTGATAATGAAAACTATTACTACTAAAAGCACTAGTACTAACCTCATAAGTAATTTCATTGTTGTTGTAGTCGATAATCCCGTTTCTTAAAATTGGGGATTCGCCATTAGGGTCATATAAGATAAGCTCCGCTATTTCACTAGAACCTGAAGTTTCCTCATCAGTTAATACTTCAGATTTATTATTATAACTAAGTTGATACATACTTTGGTATTTATAAACTATTTCATCTTCATCATTTTCAGCTGGTACAATTTTATCTTCCAGCGAAACTTGATCTAAATTAAGATACTTATATTCACTTTCATTAAGTTTAAAAAGATCAGTTACTTTAATATTTGTCGGTAAAGTCGCTCCATCACGACTTCCTGTACTACTAGCTAAAACATACATTCCGTGTGGCTTTTCATTTTCTCCACCTGTTCTAAACCTCGAGGCTAAAGCATCCTCTTCAACAGCGTAAATATATTCAGCATTTTCGGGCTGCATTAAAGAAAAATTCTCATCAAAGATATTCAATTTTCCGCTAATATTAGGATCATCTGTAATTGTTCTAATCGGATACCGGAGCGCTTCCGCTGTCGGTGGAGTTGTAGAACTACCGTTACTGCTTGATGATGCTAAGTTAGGATAATAAGTATAATTTTCTTTAATAAATGTCTTTGTTGCATTGATATTAATACTACCATAATCAGCTGCAGTAAGACCAAATGCCGCCACTCTATAATTGGTTTCAGTGTTAGTGTTATTTTGCAAAGTAAAACCTAAATAATTAGGTGTATTATAAGTAATTGAAGTATTTGTGATATCATTCCCATTTTCTCTCATTATTACTTTACTAACCGTTTTTACCTCAGTAACGGTGTTCGGTGATAAAACTTCAATGTCAGTAACATAATAAGTGCTAAAGCTTCTTCTTACTGTAAAACGCACCCTTGCGTTTTGATAATTATACCTAACACTACTACTATATGTCCAACCGGCAAAGGCATTAGGAGTAGTATCCTTTTCTTTTGCAGTATAATAAGTTTCCTCACCAGTAAAAAAGCGGTAAAACTTTAAACTTCCTGGCAAGTTAGAATCTACCCTTCCTACCATATCAATAGTTTCATCCATATTCATAATATTTTTAAAAGTGGTTGATCTCATCGCCCCATAATTACCACGTTGCAGTCTTCCAAAAATACCGCCAAAACCTCTTCGCGCTTGTTGATAAGTTTCAATTAAATATGATGCGCTTGCATTACCGCGATATAAAATATACTGATCATACTCGTCAATACCATAATAACGATTCAAATCATCAAAATTTTCATCGCTTTTATAATAAAATTCATTATACTTATTATCAGTTATAAACACTCTATTATTGTTATAAGCACCAATTTTAATCGCTTTTATTCTACCATAATGAACAGCGGTATTAATCTCTACCCACGTAACTGGTGTGTAAGTAGAAGTTCCCCCTAAAATATAAGTAGCACCGACAATCCCGCCAGCAACGTCAGTAGAACTAATAACGCCATGGTTTAACATTCTTACCATCTTAGTTAACCCATAAGCAATAACTCCACCAGCTGAAGCATTTATACCTGGCCTCATCGCGTTAGCAACGTTATTACCGCTTGCATAACCAACCGCGACCTGTCTTGTAGGACTAGCGGTATCATCACCATAACTTCCTACATTAGCGGTTACTGCATAAATATTACCAAAATTAAGTCCATTGGAAAGAAGACTTTCTCCAGCGGGATCTTCTTCTCCTACGATTGCGGTTGTAAAAGGACCAGCTATTACTGTACTGCTGTCGTTACTAAAAGTTCCACTTGCCAACTCCACACTTAAGGCGACACCTAAAATGCCACCACTTCTAACATACTCTTTTGCTTTCCCATAAACATCGCCATTATTAGCAGTATCGATAACCTCAGCGACGATACCAACTGCGCCTTCTTTATGCCCTTCTAACTCAGTACCACTAATATCTCCTAATGCTCCTACTATTCCTCCTAATACTAAACCACCTGTATAAGCGATACTAATCCCACCAAAGGTAGAATTATTAGTGGTGGAGACGTTAGTTGTCGCGGCGAAATGAGATACGGAATAAGTTGAACTATTTGTATATTCAATTAAACCACTATTAGCGGCGTCTTTAATTAAATTATAATTAAAAGTATTAATCCCTCCCACAAAAGTATTTGCGGTTCCATTAATATCTCTAACATTACTATTATAAGTTGAAGTTATCTTTCCTAAATTAAAAGCGTTAATAATCTCGCCGACATTTAAATTAACAATTCCAGCAACGTATAAGTTTCTTACAAATAACGTTGCTTTAAAAGTAGAGTGAGAGAAACTAGGGCCGGTTACTGTTCCTGAAACTTCAGTATCACCTTTAATTCCTGCGGTAATAATATCACCTTCATTAACGACGTTATTCATTTGATAAGCCCGGTTATCAAAAGCTAAAATCCAGGCTACTCCTGCTACGTAAATACTATCACTAGTATTTTTAATTCTAAGGACGCTAACATCGCCGCTATTAGTGACGTTATAATAATCGATTCTCGTTGCTTGAGTGATATTAGAAACCTTTAGTTTTACTGCTACATTAATATCGCTACCACTACTACCGACTGTTAAACTACCATAATTAACGACGTATTTTAAAATGTTATAAACATCATTAACAGAACTAAAAAAGAAAGCTAAGGCGATTTCATTAGGAACCTCACCATTACTATTATTAAAATAACTACTACCAACTTGATAATCAAAAGTATTATAAGCTCTTGATAAAGTAAGACCACTACTAACGGTATTATCGATTACTGTAGAAGCGTAATAGATGTATTTATTGTGGTTTTGATAACCAAAATAGTTAATCTCAAAACCAGCCTTATTAACGAGATAACTGACCTCTGCGTTTTCTTTATCGGTACTGACAACTCCAATGCCAGCTAAATATAAATAACTATTATTATCTAGATAAGCACCTTTAAGTAGACCTCTATTTTCAAACCTACCATTATAAACAAGATCTCCGCTATTTAACTTAAAGCCATAACCTTTTAAATTACCAAAAATACCACCACTATAATGATGGGCTTTATTACCAGCTTTACCTTTAATTAAACCACTATTAATAGTGCCTACATTAGTTAAATAAGTAAGACTATTATCACTAGCTGTAAAGTTATTTAAAAGACCAATTATTCCTCCAGTGAAAGTTTCTACTAAACCATTTGTTTGATAGTTAGTATCGTTGGAACTAACACCATAAAGATCCATTTCATTAAAACTATTATTGATTATTATCTTTCCATCATTTGCGCCGATAACGCCGCCAACATGAAATTTGGCAATGATGTTTCTATTATTAAAATTATGAATGTTTTCTTTTATTTCCCCATAACCATTTTTAGTTATTAAACCAACATCTTGAAACTTACCATTCCCAAAGCCAACTAATCCCCCAACATAAGTAAGACCTAAGCTACTACTACCTAAATCGATGTTAGCGTTGCTTAAAACATTTTCAATCGTGCCGCCTTTTAATCTTCCCGCAATCATTCCTACATAAAAGGTCTTACCATAATGACTATCACTATCGGTAACTGTAATTTCATTATTTAAAAAGTTAATGTTTTTAACAGTACCACTTAACTCACTAAATAAAGCTAAATAATAATTACTACCCACTAAATAAGGTTTAGCGATCTTTAAACGAGTAATAAACTGGGGATCTCCTTCATTGATGCTCGTTAAAACTCCACTAAACTGTTTTTCGATAGGAGAAAAGTTATCGAAGTTAATAAAATCTAAATCATTAGTAAGTTTATAAGTATGTTTATCAAAAGACTTACCCTCTTTTTCCGTAATCATTTTAATTAAACGGCTAAAAATAATAAAATCAAGTTCATCATTTATCTCATAATAACCATTTAGATAATTAAGACTGTGTAAGGAAGGAAAACCATCGGCAGGATAAAAATGCCACTCTGAAAAACGCTCACTTGTTAAGAAAAATAAGATAATTCAAAATCCCGGTAAGCAGCGGTCATTAAATGACTAAAAGCGAAACTTAATAAGAAAAAGATTACTTCGGAGACAATAATCCCAATCAATAACACTAAATAAACAATAAAGCGGTCTTTAACAAAGTTTTGATAAGGATAAAGATTTAAATAAAACAAGTCAGGAGCGCTCTCAATATTAAGATAAGAAACCAAATACTCACCGTCGAGAGTATCGATAACTTGATAACCCTTTTCATCTGCATTTAAACTGGTGACTAAATTACTAGACTTATCTAAATAAGCATCGAGATTAGTTAAGTTTGAACTAATCGTTTCCGCTAAAAAGATTTGTCCGGTCTTGTCGGTAATTAAATAGTTTTCATCATAAATAACAGTTTGAAAATAACTCTTCGCCTTTGTATAAGCGAAACGATTATCAGTTCTAAAGACAATTAAAACCTCTTCTTCATAGTCTTCATCATCAAATAAAAGGCTTAATGAGTAAAGACTAATCTTTTCATTAAAATAAGTTTTTAAACTGGAGTTAGCTGGTAGTTCATAAAGTTCGTCAGCGATCGTAATGCTTGTTTCTGTGAGATTGCCAAAATAAAGAAACTTATCACTCACTAAACTTAAATTAGCATTTAACTCTTCATTAGTGTATTTTTGGAGTGCTTCAGTAAAAATCTCGTAATCGTTATCAAAGCGAGTGTTAATTTCCGTTTTCGTTCTTTCCGCCATTTGCAGTCTGTTTCGTTTTATTTTACCTTCAAAGTAATTATTAGTATAGGCTAAAAAGAAAAGTGCTAAAACAACAAAAAAAAGCGTATAAATAACAATAAACAAAATTGTTAGTTGAGTCGTTCTTCTTCTCATCTTAAACTTCCTCTTTTAACTCGTAAGCACGGTAATATAACTGTTTTTCTTGTTTTGCTAAATACATCGCCTTATCAGCGCTTTTAATTAACTCATTAACGCTCTCGCCATTTTGAGGATAATTAGCAATCCCCACACTTAAAAGTCGTTGGCAATTACTAGGTTGATATGTTAAACTTTCTTTTGCCTTTTCTTCCAATTTATAAATCAACTCAATAATCGTCTTTTCTTCAACATCGCAAGTACAAAGAATTAAAAACTCATCACCACCATAACGAGTAAAGCTACCATCTTTAAAAACCTCGCAAATCAAGGCTTTTAATTCGAAAATAGCTTGATCACCAGCAAGATGACCATAATTATCGTTAATATCTTTAAAATTATTATAATCGATAAAAAGGAGGTATTTCTTTTTATTAACCTCAGTTAAAAGTCTATTTTTAATTAATTGAAGAAAATCATCTTTTAAATACAAATTACTAAACTCAGTCCTCAGTTTTTCCAAAGGAAAGTATTTTAAAAAATAACCATTTTTAAAAGACCCGGTTGTAAGGTTTTTAAAGATCACAGTTAAAAACGGTTCAAAAGCACCGCTATTAGTTTCCACTAATACTTTCCCATACCAAATCCGTTCTTCAATAATGGCAGTTTTAACACTTTTAAAATAATCATCATCATAACCATTTAAGTAGTTTTGGTAATATGGTTTTAAATACCACTCTTTCATCGTTGTAAATGTTTTTAAGTAACTAGGTGAAACTTCCACTACTTTAAAATCTTCATTTAAAAAAGCCGCTGGATAATGGTTGAAATCATCTTGTAAAATTAAATCATTAATACTATCAACTGCTAAACTTAAATGACTTTTTCCGCCAATGCTGACTTTTTCAGCTGTGATTGTCGTCTCTTTAGTATTGTTTAGTGCTATTTTAACTAGTTTTTCGAGCTTTAATGCTTTTTTCAAAGCACTAATATTTAAGCTTGGAAAAAATCTCTTGATGGAAAGCTCCTCAAAATCAAAGCCTAGAAGATATTTCGTCGCGTTACTGACGTATTTTAATTTAGTTGTTTGATAATCAAAGATTAATCTCTTCACGCTTTTACTTTCATTCATCCTTATATTAACCCTTCTACTTAGTAATAGTTTAGCATATCTTAACTTTTTATTCATTACTGAATTTATCTTAAAAAACTAGCGGATGCCATTTTCTTAAACTTTTTATGCTTGGTTTTGATACCCTTTTTAAAAACTTTAATTATTTTGACATCCCAAGTTTATTTCATTATACTATAAGTATGATAGAGGAGGGAAAAAAATGAAAAAACTAACCGTTTTATTAGCTTCTTCTGAAGTCGTACCTTTTTCTAAGACTGGCGGTTTAGCAGATATTAGTGGGAGCTTGCCTAAAGTGTTAAAAGATGATGTTAAGATCATTGTTTTAACTCCTTATTATCAAAATGTCGATTTAAGCACTTATACTCCTCAAGTTTTAAAAGCAGTTAAGATAGTGATGGCTGGTAATAATTATTTTGTTGATTACTATTATTTTAATGATGAAAACGTAACTTATGTCTTTGTTAAACATCCCTTTTATGAGCGCGAAAATTATTATGGTTACCACGATGATGATGAGCGCTTTTTTTTATTTTCTTATAGTATTTTAACTTATTTAAAAAGAGCTAAAATAAAAGCTGATTTACTCCATTTAAATGATTGGCAAACCGCGATTACTCCTTTCTTACTTAAAACTCATTACCGTAGTGATCCGCTTTTTAAAGATCTTAAAACTTTACTCTCAATTCATAATCTCCAATTTCAAGGTAGTTTTGAAAAAGACAGTTTTAAATACACTAATAGTGCTTTTAGCTACGATTATATTCATTTTGAAAGGGTCAACTTTTTAAAAGCGGGGATTACTTTAGCAAATAAAATTAATACTGTTAGCCCTAGTTATCAAAAAGAAATTCAAACCGAGTATTATGGTTTTACATTAGATGGTGCTTTAAAATCAAGAGTTCAAGACTTAAAAGGAATTTTAAATGGTATCGATTATCAACTTTATAATCCTGAAACCGATCATCATCTATTTTTCAACTATACTAAAAATAGTTTTATTAGTGGTAAGAAAAATAATAAGTTGGCTCTTTTAAAAGAATTAAAGTTACCTGCTTTAACTACTCTTCCTATCGTTGGGCATATTGGAAGACTAGCAACTCAGAAGGGCATCGATTTAATGTTAGCTACTTTAGAAGAAACAATTACTAAAACTAATGCCTTTTATCTCTTTTTAGGAAGTGGTGAAAAGAAATATGAGGAGTTCTTCCTCTATTTAATGCATAAATACCCTCAAAAGGTCTTTACCCATATTGGCTTTGAGAACCGATTAGCCCATCTCATTTACGCCAGCAGTGATCTCTTTTTAATGCCTTCCTTATTTGAGCCTTGCGGACTCGCTCAAATGATTTCAATGCGCTATGGTACCCTTCCTATCGTCAGAGAAACAGGGGGGTTAAAGGATACTGTTATTCCTTACAATAAATATACTAATGAAGGAACTGGTTTTAGTTTTAAAAACTACAATGCTCATGAAATGATGGCTACTATTATTAGCGCTGTTAACTTATTTAATAATAATCAACCTGTCTTTAAAAGCTTACAAAAACAAGCTTTAAATCAGGATTATTCTTTAAAAAAGATGGGTAGGGATTATTTAAATTTATATCAAGAAATTATAAAGGAGGAGTAAAAAAGTGGAAACTCTAGCATTAATATTAGCAGGTGGAAAAGGTTCCAGGTTAGACGTTTTATCGGAAAAAAGGAGTAAACCCGCAGTGCCTTTTGCCGGGAAGTTTAGAATTATTGATTTTTCTTTAAGTAACTTAAGTAATTCAGGTATTTATGATATCGCGATTTTAACTCAATATTTACCGCTTTCTTTAAATGAGCATATCGGTTCTGGTAAGCCTTGGGATTTAGACAGAAGAGATAGTCAAGTAACGCTTTTACAACCCCATCAAGTTTGGTATGAAGGCACAGCGGATGCCGTTTTAAAAAACTTGAACTTTATTAAAAGAAGGTTTGCTAAATATATTTTAATTTTATCTGGCGACCATATTTATAAAATGAACTATAAAAAGATGATCGACTATCATGAAAAAAAAGGGGCCGGCTTAACAATCGCAACAACCACCGTCCCTAAAGAAGAAACCCATCGTTTTGGGATTATGACTCTTAATGAAGATGGCGTGATCACGGAGTTTGAAGAAAAACCAAAGACAACCACTTCAAGAGAAGCTTCGATGGGTATTTATGTTTTTAGTGCCGATGTTTTATATGATGCCTTAGAAACCTTAAAGATGGATAATCTTGATTTTGGTAAACACGTTATTCCTTATTTAATCGCAAAAGAAAATACTTCCGTTTATGGTTATAAGTTTAGTGGCTACTGGCAAGATGTCGGTACTCTTGATTCCTTTTTAGAAACTTCACTAGATTTATTAGATGATGAAACTAATCGCTTGGATTTATATGAACAAGAATGGAAGATTTATACTAGAAGTGAAGAGCTACCACCAGTAAAGATTGGTGAAAACGCAAAAATCATTAACGCTTTAATAAGTAACGGTAGTATTATTGAAGGAACCGTTATTAATTCAATTTTATCGCCAGGAGTTTATGTCGGTAAAAACGCTATTGTCAAAGATAGTATCATTATGAATAACAGCCGCATCGAAGAGGGTGCATATATAGAAAAAAGTGTTATCGATAAAAAAGTAATTATCGGTAAAAATGCTAAAGTCGGTTATGGCGAAGATTATACTATTAATCGCGAAAAGCCGGAACTCTTCTTCTCTGGTATTAACGCCATCGCAAAAAGCGCTATTATTCCTGATAACACTACTATTGAAA
>FZPS01000153.1_pt14 | contig 13970 bp, 16 predicted proteins | sample 1817821 | NCBI WGS metagenome assembly FZPS01 (sample SAMEA104158645, study PRJEB21678) | metagenome | place: Germany | collected 2015-04-21 | reverse complement strand
TCATTTTGAAGCATTGAAGAAGGGTCTACTTGGCCTTGATAAGGAACATAGACAAGATGCTAAGAAATTGTTTAAAGAGGGCTGGTACATGCTCTTCCCAGTTGTACTTATCTTTGGCTTGCTTATTGGTGGAAGTTCTGCCATGAAGGCAGCTATGTATGGTATTATAGGATGTATAGCTATTTGGATTATCAATATTATTAAGGAAGAGAAGAGATTTGATTTTATAGCATTTGCTAAGATGTTTATTGAAGCTCTTGATGAGAGTGCTAGAAGTGCAATATCTGTCGCTGTTACATGTGGTACAGCTGGTGTAATCGTTGGTGTAGTTACCATGACTGGTCTAGGACTTAAAATGGCTGATGGACTTATCAAGTTAGCTGGTGGAAGTTTATTACTCACTATGGTATTTACAATGATAAGTTCCATTATATTAGGTATGGGGGTCCCAACTACTGCTAACTATATTATTCAAGCGACAATATCAGCTCCAGCTCTTGTAGCTCTTGGCGTTCCAGCAATTGCTGCCCATATGTTTGTATTCTACTTTGGTATAGTTGCAGATATAACACCTCCTGTTGCTCTAGCCGCCTTTGCTGGTTCAGGTATAGCTGGTGGTAATCCAATGAAAACTGGTTTCCAAGCTACACGTATGGGAATAGCAGCCTATATAGTACCTTATATGTTTGTATTGAACCCAATACTGGTATTAGTAAATGTTGATGGCCATGCAACTGGAATCTTTGTATTGCTAGTATTGAAGGCTGTTGCAACTGCAGTTATAGGTATGGTTGGTATAGCTACTGGATTTACGGGATATTTCCATGACCATTGTAAAACTTGGGAGCGTATACTTCTAGTTGCTGGTGGTTTGGCATTAGTGGATCCAGGTACAGTTACAGACCTCGTTGGTACTGGTATCCTACTTCTAATTTACTTCATCCAAAAGGCTAGAAAAAGTAAAGCTGCAGCTGCATAAGATATAAATAAGCTGATAATTACCGATACCTGTGATATATAAATGAATTGAGAATTCCCTTAATAAGTATAATGCAAAAAGACACTAAATAGCTTTTAGTGTCTTTTTTCTATTAAAGAATCATTGTACTTTATATATTCAATAATTGTTATATGAGGAAATTGCATAATTAAGTTTTTAAAACTAAATAAAAAAGAGTATGAGGTATTAGCTCATCAATAATGAGGTTTTAAAATTCTTATTTAGTTTCATGACAGCAAAATCCCCTATTCTTTTAATAATTTTTTGTTATATTAGGCTGCTTTATTTATAGATTTAACTGTGTTGACAGCTATAGTACCCGATATTAATGCTATGCAATTTAATAATGCATGGACTTTTACTTTCTTAATACCTTTAGACCTTACATTGTCTAGATTTAGATAGCATTTTAGTCTGCTATTACATCTTTCTACTGAGGTTCTTTTATCATATTGCATTTGCCAGGAATCGGAATATCTTAATGGATATCCATAATACCTTGGATTTTCTTTATAATTTACTTTAAAGGTATATCCATAGTTTGAATTGGAGCACCAACTCATTCCATGAGGGCAATTACATTTACCAACTGCATGGGGACATCTAAACTTTAGATAGTTACCATCTTTGCCCCAATAAACAAGCTTATATCCTCCTGAGCAAATGGGGTTGAAATCTTCATCTAATCCTTCAGGAGGGGCATAACTTCCTCTAGGATTGTATGCGATTATTGGTAGACCTTGATACTCATTTACAATGTCTCTGTAAACATATTCAAGATCATAGGCAGAGTCCATAGCATAATATTTTGGTTCAAAGGTATCTTTATAGTTTTTAAAAAATTGCTCAATTAAAGATAAAGCCATCGTTCCATCATAATTGCTAGCTGGTGTAACTAATATATCCAATGGTAGTTCGCTTTTGGAATCACATAATATATGTAGTTTCCAACCGAACCAGCGTATATTGTTGCCATTGGTATCCCTTTTCATTCCCCAGTTAGGATTAGTTCCATCATCAGTAATGTCTTTTTTAGGTTTAGCAGCCTCATATGAATCTAATTTTGTGGAATCAATGGAGATATGCTCTCCATCAATAATATCTAGTTCTTTAGCTTTAATAATTAGGTCATGAAATATTTGTTCAAGATGTTCAGAGTTTGATAGCTTATCAATGAACCTACTAAAAGTAGATTCAGATGGCACCTCACCAAGAACATCAAAACCACAGCTGTATCGTAGTACAGGGTTTTCTTTAAGTTTAATGACTAAATCTTTGATAGAATTAATTTTTTCAACTTGCATAGCTATTAAAGAATAAATCAAACATTCGGGTTCATATCCCTTTGGACCCCTAGAATTATCGGATTTTCTTAGTTCATTAGCAAGCTTTGAGACATCAATTTGTTCTAAAATTAATTCTAATCTAGTTTGTTGCTGAAATTTAATAATTTCTTCAAAGGAAAAAAGAGTTGTTTGTCGAATATACATATTAAGTGGTTTCACTCCTTTCGGATTATTTTGCTGTCACTTAATATATTCGACATTTATGGGGTGAAACCCTTTTTGCTTTGAGAAAAAGTTCAGTAAAATCAATGGTTTAAAATTATGAAATTTACTCAAGTAAATAAAACATAGATAAAACATGGCACAGAGGGAGAAGACCCTTAGCCATGTTTTTATATTTGCAGAGAACCTATAATCTTTATAGGGAGCGAAAACTTTTCGCCAGGAGTATAGGTATATATAGTAGAAGGGTAAATTAACCTTAAGAATACTTTGCAAGGTAGGTCTTGGAGGTGACAAAGTGGAGAAGAAAATTATCAAGAGGATAAAGGCTGGAGATTGGGACGCCTTCTCACTCCTTTATAACCAATATGCAGACTATGCCCTAAGGGTAGGTATGGCTGTTACTAGAAGTAGGGCCAACAGTGCCGATGCAGTTCAGGAGACCTTTATCCGTGTATATAGGAATATAGATAAGTTTGACATAGATAAACCTTTCAAACCATGGTTTTATAAGATATTGATCAATGAATGTAGGAGAATCATGACTCCTTCACCAGATATCCTGCCTATGGATGAGATACTGGAAAATGATACCCAGCTTTCCCAGGAAGATAAGTATAGGTTCCAAGAATATGAGGACTTATATAAGGCCATCCAGGAGTTGGATGAAACAAACCGGATTCCCATTATCCTCAAATACCTGCAGGATTTTAGTGAAAAGGAGATTGCTGAAATATTAGGCCTAAATATAAACACTGTAAAATCCCGACTATATAAGGGAAGACAAAAATTAAAAAAAGCATTAGGAGACTTTGATGGAGGGAGGGTAAATAGTGGTTAGATCATTGGATGATAAAATCAAAGAAACTCTGCTAGAGGCTACAAAGGAAGCGCCAGAATTAAAGGATAAGGTATTTGAAAACATTCAAGCCTCTATCCAGGAAGAAAGGGGAGAAGACAGAATGACTAGAAATGGAAGACCATCAATTTTAAAACTAGTAGCTGTTGCTAGCATATTCATCATAATACTATTTACAACTACTGAATATGGCCAGGCAACAATTGATAAGATAAGGACATTCTTCCAACCTGAAAAGCCCATCACTGAGCACATAGAGGGTACAGAAGAAGAAAAGGAATACACCCTAGAGGATAGTAAAATGGGTTATATAATCTATATAGATAGGTCTATGTATGAGAAGGTGGCAGAAGAAGGTAGGGACAGGATAGTACCCCTTTATAAGGCAGACTACCTACCTGAGATGTATATGGAGATAACCCAGGAGGAAGACTTAAGTCCAGAGGAAGTAGCTGCTAAGATTGAAGGAGAACAAAAGGGAGAATTTGCAGAGTTTGAAAACCAAGGATTGGTGGACGACCCTATCAAGGCAATCCTCCTAAAGGGGAAGACTGGTATTCAGTATGATGATATCATAGTTAAATACTATCTAGTGGACAATACCAAGGGTGGCACCTTTGTAATTAAGACCCAATACACCCTAGAGGCAGCAGAAGGTCATGGGGCAAGATTCTATCATATGCTCAAGGAGTTTAAGGTAGTTGACTTGGAAGAATTAGAGGGTTAATTTATAAGATTATAATAAAGATATTAGCTGAGAAGGTGGTTATTAAGCCATCTTCTTTTTATTTTTATAAAATTTTATAGAAATATGTAACGAATCGTGATAAATTTACACTAATAGTATGAATGGAGGATTGGGATGAAAGCTATTGAAGAAATCTATAGATTATATAAGGACGATGTATATAAATATTTAATAAGCATAACCCGGGATCCTAATCTTTCAGAGGATTTACTTTCTGAAACCTTTATTAGGGCTATAAAATCAATAGCCAGGTTTAGGGGGGAATCCAGCATAAAAACCTGGCTCTTATCCATAGCTAGGTATACCTGGTATGACCAGGTAAGGAGGGATAAAAAGGAAGTCCCCTTACATGATTTGATAAGCCTATACATTAGTGAGGATATCGAGAAGACGGCTATTAATAGGGAAGTAGCAGATAGGATTATGGAATTACTGAATAAAGAGGATGAGAGAAATCGAGATATAGTTCTTATGAGGATAAATGGATATTCCTATTTTGAGATAGGAAGGAAGCATGGGATATCCGAAAGTTCTGCAAGGGTAATTAACCATAGGATTAAAACCAGGATAGGGAATCTTTTAAAAGAGGAGGGATTACGGGATGAGTAAGATTTCATGCGATACTTGTTTAGACTTGATACCACTAGTAAAGGATGGAGTAAGTAGTCAGGATAGTAGAAAATTAGTAGAGGACCATATAGAGACTTGTCCAGAATGTAAGGAAGTTTACCTGGAAAGCAAGCAAATAGAGTTGGAAGACTTGGAGATAGACTATGACGGGGCCTTAAATAAAATCAAGAGAAAACTTTACGCCTTAGCTGGCTTTATCTTGATAATTGGAAGCCTGGTGGGAGTCAGCTTAAATGATAGTGAGAATATGTTCTACAATATACTCATCATGCCCCTGCTAGGTGGGGTAGCCTATCTAGTCTTTGCTAAAAAGGCCTTTATCATGTCTATCTTTATCTTTATCATAACCTTTATCCGTCAAGCTACCTACGGGTACTTGGAAGGATTTTTGACCAATAGTACTGAAATTTTACAGGAAGCAACACCGATTTCAATAGTCTTTGTAATGTTCTTTTTTGTCGGGATTGTCATACTAAAATTGTTGAATATAGCCATTTACGGCGGAAAGGAGAATAGAAAATGAGTAAACCCATTAGGATAGCTGCCGCCATAGGGGCAATCATACTGATTATATTTCTTTTATTTGTAACCATGGCCTTAACAGGAAATCCCATCTCCAAGGCCTTAGCTACTAGGACTGCTAATAAATATGTTAGGGAAAAATATGCAGACCTGGACCTTAACAGGGAGGAGACCTACTATAATTTCAAGGATGGGAGCTATAATGTTAAGTATGCCAATAAGAAGAGTAAGGATCTCCACTTTACCATATCCACTGATTATCTGGGTAGGTTGTACTATGATGGATATGAGAGGGATGTTATAAGCAAGTGGAATACTAGGTTTAGGTTGGATCAAGAATATAGAATGTATCTAGAAAAGCTTATAAGGGATAATTTAGACTATGACTATAGTATGATACTACCTAGCTCCTTTGCTGATGAAAAAGATGAGGGGCTGGATATTTTAGAAATAGATATGCCCTTTGACATTCATAGTTTTCCCTTTGAAGGCCACCTAACCATCTATATTTATGAGGAAAATAGGACCTGGGAGAGACTGTCAGAGGTAATCCTGGAGATTAATGAGTTTATGGAGAAGGAGGGCATCGACATAGCCCAGTATAGCATCATCTTGCAGGAGAAGGTTGAGGAAGGCAGCCTGATGGGAGATAGTACAGGTGTATATAACTTCCCAAGTTCAAACTTAAATTCAGAGAACTTACCCAAGGTCTTAGAGGAGTTTTTCAAGAAATACAATGATATATAATCACACAAGGGGACCTGTTCCCCTTGTATGGTTTTGGGAGGTAGATTTACATATAAGAAGGGTTTAGTACAACCTAGAATGTTATCTTTTTATCAAACATAAGGAGGTATACCAGTGATAGATAATTTTTATAAAAAAATAATTTTAGTGGACACTTTGACCACCTGGAACGTTATATATATGAAAGGGAAAATACTTAAGTAAATCATGGGTGTTATTTAGGAGGTAAAAATGTTATTAAATTTGATAAAAGGCTTTATCAAGCCAAAATATTTTGATGAAAGCTATCAATATTTTGATGAAAGTCATCACAGCTGTTTAGATAGGGCAAGGATTAGGGCAGAATTGAATTACTTAGACAAGAGATGGTCTAGTATAGAACCTAGGAGGTTTGAATAAGATCTAACAAATAAATAATTTCATTAAAGTCCTTTACCATGCTTGTTTTCAAGGAAGATATTGACAAAAGGCATGGTAAAGTTTTGTGTATTTATATTCTTGTTTCTCTTTATAGAATATTTTTAGAAGTATTCTATAAGGATAGTATAGATATAATCATAAGATTTGGGGTAATAGTAATAGATGGAATGATATGTATTTATCAAAAATTAAGGAGGTTAATCATGAGGGGTAGGTACTTTATCGGATTATTTCTTATTTTATTAGGCATAGGCTTTCTAATGGACCAATTTGGTTATTTTGATTTTGGGGACCTTATGAGCACTTATTGGCCATCAATCTTGATCTTGTTGGGTATATCAGGCCTGTTAGACAGGAAGTCGTCCAAGACGGGCAGTTTAATACTTATAGCAATTGGACTAATGTTTCAAGTTAACAACCTGGATATCCTTGAGGTTAATGTTTTTAGGTTATTCTGGCCTATTATATTAATCATAATAGGTTTGAATCTAATATTTAGTAAGGGGATTGTAAAACACTCCAGTCCAGTGGAACCAGAGAAATGGTCCAGTGAGAATATAGATATGGAGGATACAGTTAATCAAGTTGTTATTTTTTCGGGGAATTCAACTGCTAATCAATCATCCAGCTTTAAAGGTGGAAGACTTACTGCCTTGTTTGGAGGCATAGACTTGGACTTAAGGGGGGCCCAACTTAATGAAGATCAGGCATTTCTCGATGTAACAGCAGCCTTTGGCGGAGTGGATATCAAGGTTCCTGACACCTGGAGGGTTGACCTGAATGGGACCCCAATTTTAGGAGGGATAGATAACTCAGCTAGGCCCAATCCTGATCCAGATGCCCCTGTACTTAAGATTAGTGCAACAGCCATATTTGGCGGCATTGATATAAGTAATTAGTAGGATAGCTACAAATCAAAACTCATTTCTCAAACTGAAATGAGTTTTATAATTCATAAAGGATTTGTAGATGAGGTGATATCATCGATATTTATACAATCTTCCAAAAATATAATAAGGATTTTTTGAATTTCGCCATCTCCCTTACCAAGAACAAGGAGAAGGCAATGGATTTGGTACAAGACACCTATCTCGTAAGCCTAGAGCATGAAGAGAGATTTGAATACATGAATGAATACCAGATAAAGGGATGGTTTTTTACCACCATCAAGAATAAAAACATAGATAATATTAGGAAACAGGGTCGACTTGTATTCATAGAAGATGAAGGACTGATAGAAGACAGTGAGACTTTTGAAGAAGCAGTAGTCATGAGGGAGCTAATCGATAGATTACCAGAGATTTATAGGCAGGTTGTAATCTTAAAATATCATTCAAACTTAAATAGTAAGGAAATCGGAGAAGCCTTAGGGATATCACCTTCAACCGTCAGGTCTAGGCTTAGTACAGCAATCAATAAACTAAAAGAGTATATATAGGAGTGATATGTATGTCAAGGATCTTAAATATAGGAGTCTTAGATGTTAGGGAAATTAAGGAGGAGGTTGCCCAGGCTATTACATCTATTGAAAGTATTGGCCTTCTTATAGAAAGCGACAAGTCTCAGAATTTATTAAAACATGTAAAGAAGGTTAATATAGGGTCCTCTATTAAAATACCTATTGATGATAATATCGGGATCCTAAAAAACAATGGTAGTGTAACAATCGACAAGGAATATTTAGAGGGAGTCCAAGGCCTGCTGGCTATTATGGTCAATGGGGAGCTGAGATTTACTGGTGATGTTACTCCTCAATTGGTGGAGGATAAGATTTACTTAATCTTAATCAATGGCAAACTAATATTTCCTAGGAGTATAGCTGGTACCCTCCTTACAAAGACCACCTTAAATGGAATCACCTTAAGCCATAAAAGTGAGTATGTATTCTTCCCAGGCACAACTGAGCTAAGTAATAGGTTTTTAAGGGGTCTTAGGGTCAAGTCCAAGCTTTCCTTTGAAAAGCTAGTTCTTGGGGAGAGGCTAGACCCTGGACTCTTAAATGAGAAGATAGCAAATATAGAAATTGTTAAGAAGCTGATAGCAATAGAAGAGTATGAGGAGGATATATATCCCCTTATAGATGAGTATTATGCTGTTGAAGCGGAGCTGATTCCCAGCAAGGCAAAAGGGATAAGGTATGTCAATGATGATCTTAAGCTTACAGCTGAGGATATACTAGATTATGATGAAATGGCCCTGTATGTAGATGGTGATGTGGAAATGGACCTTGATAAGAATCTTAATCTTGCAAGGCATATAAAATATCTTGTTTGTGACAGGTTAACCGTAGATAAAGACCACTATCCTCAGGTTAAGGATATCTTAGCCCCTGGTGTTCAAGTAGAGATAATTAGCGGTAAGTACTTGGTCAATAAGGGTAAGATGAGTATTGCAGAGAACTTAAAGGAAAGGCTAAGTATAAAGAACATGGGGAAACTCAAATTTGAAGATGCAGTGGATGCAAAAAACCTAGAGAAATATATCCAGACTATAGATAATTACGGTTTAATTGAGGCACCTGCCAAGCTCCTAGCTGTCCTAAACGATAAGGTAAATAAAAACTATGGAAAGATTAAGGAGATCCTATTAGATTCTGAAGACAAGGAAGAAACCCAAGAGGGCGAAGATATCATGTACAGAGACGTAGGGGAGTTAAAACTATAGGCTGATGGTTTATCCCTCAAAAACAATAGCGAAGAATCCTTTTAAAGATTCTTCGCTATTTTAAGATACTGAGTATACTTTGTGGGTATATCTAATCTTTCTTGCCGAGTCTAATAGAATTCATATCTTAATCCTCTTTATATGGCTCAACATGAACTATCACTTCAGAGTTCCTATGAAATCTTGACCTAATGGCCTCTTCTATATCATGAACCAATTCATGGGATCTTTCAACATCTAAACTGGCATCAACTTGAATGTGTAAGTCAATATTTAAATCGTTGAGACTACCCCTGCTCCTAATCTTATGGGCATCTTTAACTTCTTCAAATGTCATTACGACATTCTTAATTTCATCTGAGTCAACAGCAACCTCATCAACAAGGACGCCGCTATTTTCCTTAAAAATTTCATATCCAGCATGTATGATAAAACCAGCTACCACTAATGAAACGATAGGGTCTATGATTGGTGGAAACCCTAACCTAATGCCTATCAGGGTAAGTAGGACCCCCACGGATATGAAGATATCACTTCTGGTATGCATGGAGTCTGAAATTAGGATCTGACTATCTAGCTCTTTCCCCTTCCTATACTCAAGTGTGCAAACAAATATGTTAACGACCAAGGTAAGGACAAGGGCTATGAGGCTGGCTATGGATACTTCAGGAATAACAGGTTCCCTAAATCTTCCGATAGCACCTAAAATTACCCTAAAACCGGCTAAGAATAACATAAATGAGATGAATATACCAGCCAATGTTTCATATTTATTATGGCCATAAGGGTGGTCCACATCTTCAGGCTGTGAAGCAAAATAAATACCGATTAATCCAACCAGGTTGGATGAGCCATCAGAAATAGAGTGAAATCCATCGGCAGTCATACTTGCACTTTTGATAATTGCACCTACTACGAGTTTTAATACTGCAACAAGTAAGTTGGCTAGTAGTATTACGAATAAAACCTTTTGAACCTTCTTATAATTGTTTACTTCCATTGAACACCTCCACTAATAATTAAAAAAATCCACAGAACATCAAGAAATTAATGTCCCATGGATTTAAAACCCACTGTCTTATAAAAGACCCGGCCGCATATGCCTAGCATACCGCCTGCTCATTTTAAAAAACTAGATATGAAATTCTTCTATATATATCATATGCAAATAAAGGATAAATGTCAATGATAAAAATATTAGTAAAAAATTCTGAAAAATTTTACAAAAAGGTATGTCAATAGTCAGTAAAAATGTCACCTAAAAGTATAAAGTCTTATTCAATGAAAATGTCACTAACATAATAGAACAACCGCATATATTCCACGGTCCTATTGACATGGGGCCCCTGATCCCTCTGGACACCCACTTATGACGGAAATATACCATAATTGGCGTCTTTCCGCCTCAAGATTTTACCAGAGGGGTCTACCCCATATCAATAGGCTTTCGCGGCATAAATGCTTAAATACTGGTGCTTCAAAATGAGTACAAGAAAACAAACTCTTGATAAAGAGCCTTAAAATGAGTATGATATTTTAAAGAGTGGAATCTCTTTATGCCCATGCCCTTGTGGAGTTGAACAGACCTTTTAAGATCTCATCGATCTCTGTATCTGGTTCATACAGACTGTTCCCGCCGTAGGGCATGGTTTTTTCGTTTAAAGCTATCCTCCAAGGATGATTTCTAGGTGGTTTAGCTTGGCCAATCTTTTCCTTAGGCTGATGAGAAATTGCCTTCTTAGGTCGTTCATCTAACTCTCTTGTATCATAAACCACATCTGAATACATAGCCTTAATACCAAATTTAGTGCTAGTTAGAACGGTTAATTTAGCCTTTGGTAATGCATTAGATACCTTATCGTTTATCATAAGCTGATAATATTTGCCATCATAAGAAAAAGCAGCATTTTCAATAATCATACGTTCCTTTTTAATACAAAGAATGTAATCAAGATTAATGCTTTCACCCAATGCTCTAAATGCAGGAGTAGCATCTTCAGGAGAAACACCAAATTTTTGATTGTACTTAATCATAAACTCAGATAAAAAAGAATTAGCTTGTTCAATAGTTGTGATACCATGTATTTTAAATTCAACAGGTAATCTACTTTGAAGAGTTCCCCATAGTCTTTCAATTCGTCCCTTAGCTTGTGGAGAATATGCCTTGATAAGGTTAATACCTAATTCATCCATAGCCCTACCAAATTGAGTTAAATTAACAGTTTTTCCATCTAACTGATCCTCAATAGATAACTTATCATAATTACGTGGTACGAATACTGGATGACGATCGCAATAAATACTAGTAGGAATACCATGGTTAGAAACTATTTGCCTAACTATCTCAAAATATCCTTCCATACACTCATTAGGAGTAAAATAAAGAGCTAGAATTTCACCAGTAGCATCATCAATAGCACCATGAAGATCAAAAGGGTCACTGCCAATAATCCACTTATGTGGTGAAGCATCAATTTGAACCAACATTCCTTTTTGAGGTTTTCTTTTTCTTCGGTGATGGGCTTTTCGTTTACGATGTTTCTTAGGGCTTTTAATACCGGCCTCAGTTAAAATTCTATGTACAGTGGGATAACTAACTGTTACATCTTCGTGTTCTTCAATTAATTCATGAAAATGATTAAAATTAGCCTCTTCGTACTTTGTTTGTTTAAGTTCAATAATTAAATCCTTAATATCATCCGTTGTAGCATGTTTTGGCTTCCTACCTCTATTTTTATGGATAATGAACGCAGGTCCTTCATCAACAACCCCTTTATTTAACCTTAATACTTGACGTTCACTTAGGTCTAAAAGCTCAGCAGCTTCACGAATGGTCAATACTCCATCAATGGTTTGATTGATGACTCTAAGTCTAGATATTTCTTTTTGAGTCATATTAAATATCTCCTCTCTCATACTGACATTTTATCAGAATAAATTTAATATGACATTATCATAGAATAACTACATTTCTAAGATAGATATTATTTTACTAATCCGGGTAATATGATAATATTGGATATTATATATTTATAAAAGGTTGAAGGGGTTGTGGCAACCAATAGATATTTTATGGAGAGTGAGAATTATGTTAATTTTGGTCCGTATAATATTTATCATATTAGCCTTATTAGTAACCTTTTTTGGTCTAGGACCAGTCTTGCTGGCTGATGGGGTCCTAACAGAAAGATTGTTTTTCCTAGGAGTAGTTATCCTGATATATGCAGTCTTGATAGTTGCATATAGGATGGTTCTAAAGAGAATAAAATAGGAAGTGGGCAATAGGTTGGTAAGAAATTACAAGCCTATTGCTATTTTTTTAGTTCCCTTCTTAATCCAAATAATCTTACTTTATTCATAATGCCTTTAATGGTAACATATATTAAGGGTATATTTTAGGGAAGGAGACAGATAATGAAGATTTTTAAAAGTACAAAACATAGATATATCATATTAGGTATTATTGTAATCTTATTCTTACTTGCTGGATGTAGTTTAACCATAGAAACCCAGGCAGGACCTCCCATTAGTGAGGAGAGCTTCTTAAAGGTCCACTTTATCGATGTTGGCCAGGGAGACGCCACCCTGATCCAGCAGATAAACCAGGACAATACCTATAATATGTTGATAGATGCTGGAAATAATGGAGATGGAGGATACCTGGTTGAATATCTAAAGGACCAGGGAGTAAAGACCCTGGATTATATAATAGGAACCCATCCCCACTCGGACCATATAGGGGGACTGGATGATGTAATTAAGGGCTTCCAGGTAGGTGCCATCATCATGCCCAAGGTAATGGCCAATACCAGGACCTTTGAAGAGGTAATGGAAGCTGTGTCTGACAAGGGACTTAGCATAACCAGTCCAGTGCCAGGAACCAGCTATCCCTTAGGGGAGGCAGAATTTACCATTCTAGCTCCAAACAGTGATGATTATGCTAGTTTAAATGATTATTCCATAGCCAACCGCATAGTCTTTGGAAGTAACAGCTTTATCTTTACCGGTGATGCAGAAGCTCTATCGGAAGAAGAGATTCTCAACAATTTTAACAAAAGAGACTTGGCCTCTGATGTCTTTAAACTAGCCCACCATGGCAGCAGCACCTCCAATACCGAAGACTTTCTTGAAGCTATCAATCCTAGCTATGGCATCATATCCTGTGGCCAGGATAACTCCTATGGCCATCCCCACAGGGAAATAATGGCTCAACTCAAGGCCAGAAATATCCTGGTCTTCCGTACTGATTTGCATGGGACTATTGTTATAAACTCAGATGGTAAGGACATAAGCATAGAGACTGAGTTAGATACTGGTGTAAATCTGGGATCTCAGGAAGTAGTAATAAGTGGATTAGATAAGATAGCTGAAATGGTGACCATCAAGAACAATGGCGAGGAAGATGTGGATTTAGGTGGCTGGAGATTAATCTCTGTAAGGGGCAATCAGGAATTCATCTTCCCCAAGCATATCCTCAAGGCTGGCTCAAGTGTTACTGTAGGAGGCTATGACTCCAGAGACAAGGTTGATTTTATATGGGAGCTAGGGGGAGGAGTTTGGAGCAATTCCCAGTCCGACCCTGCAGAGCTTTATGATGAAAAAGGTAATTTAATAAGCGTCTTTGAAGATTAAATGTCCAGGAACAGGAGTGAAAATCATGCGTATCATTATTGATCGATTCGAAGGGGATTTTGCTGTTGTTGAATTAGAGGATAAGAGTTTTGTCGACATGCCCTTAAAGCTAATTCCAGAAGGGGCCAAGGAAGGAGATATCCTGGAGATAGAAATCAATAGGGAAGAGACTGAAAAGTTACATGAGGAAAGAAAGAATAAATGGTTAGGTCTATGGGATTAAAAAACCCCTAGGATGAA
>FZPS01000010.1_pt152 | contig 13971 bp, 10 predicted proteins | sample 1817821 | NCBI WGS metagenome assembly FZPS01 (sample SAMEA104158645, study PRJEB21678) | metagenome | place: Germany | collected 2015-04-21 | reverse complement strand
GTTCTCCTTTATCGACCTGCAAATGCCCATCACTAATATGCGTCTGGGACAAGTCTACTGCACAAAGCGCGAATATACGCCGCTGCTGAAAATGGTGCAGGGCGGCAAAATGATCGAAGACTGCCAAGTGATGTTGCAGATCAGCTTGCATAGCCTGCAAAAAAACTCGAGACGCGTGTACAAAGGCATGCCCGAAGCCATCTTCCCGCTCTTCCAGCTGCGCCGTGAATTCTAAAACACAAAAACAGCAAACCAGCCCGCTCCCTCTTGTGTCCCTTCGTGTGCCTTCGTGTCTCTTCGTGTGCCTTCGTGTCCTCCCCCTTCATGTGTCTTAGTGGTTCATGACTTTTCAGACGCGGCCTATGATAGATATGCACTCACATATTTTGCCTGGCATCGATGACGGGCCGGAGAGCCTGCAGCAGTCGCTGCGCATGGCGCGGCAGGCCCTCGAAGCCGGAGTGAGCATCATGGCGGCTACCCCGCATGCCCGGGACAGCGACTTTGCCGCCCTGCTGCCTGCCCGCGATGCGGCCCTGGCAAAACTGCGCCAGGCGCTGCGGCAGGAAAAGCTACCGCTGCGTATCTTTAGCGCGCTGGAAATCCTGCTCAGGGAGAATTCATTGGCCAGGCTGCAAGAGCAAGCAGGCTGCTTTTATGCCCCTGAGGATGGCAGTCCTCTAAGCAGACGAGTCCTGTTGCTGGAGCTGCCCCTGGACACCGACCTGGGACTATGCCAGGAGCTGCTTTTTCAGGCTCAATTGAAAAATATGCAAGTCATTCTGGCGCATCCGGAGCGCTATTTGCACTTCTCCTCGAGGGTGAAGCTGCTCCAGGAGCTAATGGAGCGCGGGCTGGTCTTGCAATTCAATGCCAGCTCGCTGCGCGGCGGGCTGGCCAATTGGCCCTTGACCCGCGCCATGCTGGCGCTCATCAAGCATAGCCCTCAACAAATAGTGTTGGGCAGCGACGCGCATGACTGCACACGCCGAGCGCCAGGACTGCTGAGCGCCAAGCCCCTTATCTTGAGAAAATTCGGGGAAGCGCTCTGGTGGCAACTGGCCCGGAATAATGCCGCAGCCCTGCTTGGAGAGGACGAGGGAGGACACGAAGAGCCACAAAGCGACACAAAGGCAGACTAAGAGCCAGCAGGACGTTTAATTATTCTTGCTTATCGCTTTTGAGCATATGAGTCAGGTATTTACCGTATGAGGTTTTGAGCATATCCTTAATGCTGGCGCGTACTTCTTCGGCGCTCATCCAGCCTTTTTCGTAGGCGATTTCCTGCAGGCAGGCCACCTGCAAGCCCTGTCGGGTCTGGATGGTGCGGATGAAGTTGCCCGCTTCGAGCAGGCTTTCATGCGTGCCGGTGTCCAGCCAGGCAAAGCCGCGCCCAAGCATCTGCACATGCAGCTGCTCACGTTCCAGATAGACATTGTTGACGGCGGTGATCTCCAGCTCGCCGCGCGCCGAGGGCTTGATGCTCTTGGCGATCTCAACCACCTGGGAATCGTAGAAATAAAGCCCGGTAACCGCATAGTTGGACTTGGGTTTGGCCGGTTTCTCCTCTATGGAGACCGCCTTGCCCTGCTTGTCAAACTGTACTACGCCATAGTCCTGGGGATTATTCACAAAATAGGCGAAGACAGTGGCGCAGTCGTGCCGCTGGACCGCCTTTCTCAAGGTGTTGCTGAAAAAAGAGCCATAGAATATATTGTCGCCCAGCACCAGGGCCACCGGCTGGCCGGCGATGAATTCCTCGCCAATAATAAAGGCCTGCGCCAGCCCCTCCGGCTTGGGTTGCACCGCATAGCTGAGCTTTACGCCGAAGCTGCTGCCGTCACCCAGCAGTTTTTGAAAGGCGCTCTGGTCCTCCGGCGTGCTGATCAGCAGTATATCCCTGATGCCGGCCAGCATAAGCACCGACAAAGGGTAGTAGACCATAGGCTTGTCATAAATAGGCAAGAGCTGTTTGGAGACCGCCCGCGTAATGGGGTGCAGTCGCGTGCCGGCGCCGCCAGCAAGAATGATTCCCTTCATAGATGCGTTCTTTCCTACTTGAGGTGAATAAACAAAGAGAGCTTAGTGTGCCTTCGTGCCCCTTCGTGCCCCTTCGTGTCCCTTAGTGTCCAACTAGCGCTTGCCTGCCGCCGGCGAAGCCTTAGGAACAGTTGACCCCCAGGCGCTCGCGCTGGTAATTGCCGCTTTGCACATTTTTGCACCAGCCCTGGCGATTGTCAAGATACCACTGCAGGGTCTTGCGTATGCCGCTGGAGAAGGTTTCCTGCGGATACCAATCCAGCTCCCTGCCTATCTTGGCAGCATCTATGGCGTAGCGCAAATCGTGTCCGGGACGATCCTGCACAAAGCGGATTTGCTCGGCGTAGGAGAGGCCGTCGTGCCTGGGGCTAAGCTCATCTAGCAGGCGGCAGATTTCCCGGACCACGTCGATATTGCGCATCTCGTTATGTCCGCCTATGTTATAGGTTTGTCCGCTTTCGCCGCGCATGGCCACCAGGTACAAGGCTCTGGCATGGTCGTCCACATGCAGCCAGTCACGTACCTGTTCACCTTTACCGTAAACAGGCAGCTCCTTGCCCTCCAGAGCATTCAGAATCATCAGCGGTATGAGTTTTTCCGGAAATTGATATGGCCCGTAGTTATTTGAGCAGTTGGTAATCAGCGTAGGCAGGCCATAGGTGCGCCGCCAGGCTCTGACCAGGTGGTCGCTGGCCGCCTTGCTGGCCGAATATGGCGAGCTGGGCGCGTAGGGCGTGTCCTCGCGAAAGTAGTCCGTAGGCTCTTCCAGGTCGCCGTAAACCTCGTCGGTAGAGACGTGATGGAAGCGGAAGGCCGACTTTTCTGCGCCCTCAAGCTCCTCGTAGTGTGCCCTGGCGGCTTGCAAAAGCTCGTAAGTCCCCACTATATTGGTGCGTATGAACTCACCCGGCCCGTCTATAGAGCGGTCCACATGGGACTCGGCGGCCAGATGCATAACATGACTGGGACGGAAGCGGGCAAAAATCTGGCGCAGAGCGGCCCCGTCACAGATATCAATGCGGTGAAACTGGTAATTCGGGTCTTGTTCAACGCTTTGCAGCGATTCGAGATTGCCGGCGTAGGTGAGTTTGTCAATAATGCAGACCTGGTCTTTGCCCTGAGACAGGATATGACGCGCCAGAGCCGAACCGATAAAGCCGGCACCGCCGGAAATCAAAATACGCTTGCACATATGATGCCTTTTGCTCCTTTTGCCGTGATCTAAGACTGGGTCTAATATACCACTCTTTAGCGTCGCTAGCCACAGAAAGCGGCCTCCTGTAGCCGTATGTGCCGGCTGTCCAGAAAATCCGCTCTTGCGCTGCCAGGCTGCGCCGCGGCAGTCTTTCCCCGTTCTGCTGAACTGGCGGCAAAGTGTATTATATTACCATTTTGGCGTAAACGCGGATTTGACTATGGATTACCTGAGCATATTGCCCTCGTGGCGCGAGGCACTGGCCGAGGCCGGCCTGGACCAGCTTGATGCTCTTTTGAGCTTTGCCGGCGGGGACTGCGTCTCCAGGCACACCCGGGGCAAGACCTCGAGATTTCAATTGCCCTCTGGAGCTGTTGTATTTATCAAGCAGGACCATCACACCAAATGGAAGACCATCGGGCGTTATGTGCTGCGTCTGCAAAAGCCTCAGCCCAACACCGAGAAAGAGCGCGTTCGTCTTCTTATGGCCAGCGAGCTGGGCATCGTTGTTCCTGAGATTGTCGCCTGGGGTCAGCGCCGCCGCCTTGGCCTGCCGTATCAGGGTGTTCTAGTGATGCTGCCCATGAAGGGGCTAGACATACCCACATATTTGCGGCGTGAAGCCGATGCGGGCAAACGCCAGGCAGCCATACAACGAGCCGAGGACACACTGGCATTGCTGCAAAAAAACCAGTTGGACTGGTGTACCGACTGCAAGCCGGAGCACTTTTTTGTACTCGAGAACAATGGCGAAATCGGCCTGATTGACCTGGAACGGCTGCACCGGCGCAGGCTGCCGCTGTCCCAAAAGCATAAGGATATGCAGCTGCGGCGCTTCCGCTCGCTACTGCCTACATGAAAAAAGACCTGGCCGAAATTTGGACACGCAGCCACACTAAGGATACCCGATGTTGATTTTTGATTTGGACGGCACCCTGGTTGACTCACTGGCCGACATAGCCGCCGCGGTCAATTTCGTCCGCGCGCAATTTTCGCTTCCCGCCTTGAGCCGGGACAGCGTATGCAACAATATAGGCGACGGCCTGAAAAACCTGATCAAACGCTCTTTTGCCGATGCGCCGGAGCTGGACCTGGAACTAGCCTTGCAGTTGCAAAAGCAGTATTACAGCGAGCATATGCTGGTGCATACCAGGCTTTTTCCCGGCGTGGCCGAGACATTGCCCAAGCTGGCCGCCAAACACAGCCTGGCACTGGTGACCAATAAGCCGCAGAGCGCCAGCGAGGAAATCTGCAGAGAGCTGGAAATCAGCCAATACCTGAGCATAATTATCGGCGATGCACCCGGACGCAAGCTGAAACCACACCCGGAAGCCATAATCGGCGCCCTGGCGCAGACCGGCGACCAGCCAGAGCAGTCCTGGATGATTGGCGACCACTACACCGACCTGGCCGCGGCAGCAGCGGCCGGCTGCCAGGCCTGCTTCTGTAAGTACGGCTTCGGCCAAACCCGAGGCGAAAAAGCAGACTTGCAAATAGAAAGCTTCGAAGAACTGCTTAGTAAACTAAGGCACACGAAGGGTGAGGACACTAAGTCACACTAAGCGACACTAAGTCACACTAAGGAAAAACGGCGAGCTGAAGAATAATTTGTGCTTTTTTCCTTTGCCGCAAACATAATCTTTTTCAGGGATTATGTTAATTTCCGGTCTTGAATTTCCCGTCGGCCACAGCGTATACACGAGGTTTTTTTGTGAATCAGTCTGAAATTCTGCATCATCTCAGCAACACGGGCGCGCTTTTGCGCGGTCATTTTCTGTTGCGCAGCGGCCTGCATAGCGACCAATACTTTCAAGGCGCACTGCTCTTGCAGCATACCTTGCTGGCTAGCGAGCTTTGCGCCGCCCTGGCAAGCCACTGGCAGGAGAGCGACATCGACCTGGTGCTATCCCCGGCCATAGGCGGCATCATCGTCGGACAGGAACTGGGAAGAGCACTGAAAACAAAGGCTATTTTCGCGGAAAAGGACGGCGACTCCGCCCTGCTGTTGCGCCGCGGCTTCCAAATCCAGCCCGGACAACGCGTGCTCATCGGCGAAGACGTGGTCACCAAAGGCGGACGCGTGCAACAGGCCATAGACCTGGTGCGCAGTCACGGGGGAGTCCCCATAGGCGTGGCCACGCTTATTGACCGCAGTGCCGGACTGGTCGACTTCGGCATGCCATACCGTAGCCTCATGCAGCTCGAACTGCCAACCTATAAACCAGAAGAATGCCCTATGTGCCGCCAGGGAATGCCCATCGATAAGCCAGGCTCGAAATAAACCCGCCATCAGACCCCCAGACAGGCTTGGGCGCACAAAGACGCAAGAAGGCAAAAGCAAGTTTTTCAAGCACCGAGAATAACATATGTTGGAATGGATTGCACGCAAAATTTTTGGAAACCGCAACGCTCGGGTTCTAAAAAAAATGCAACCTCTGGTTGACAGCATTAACACGTATTATCAGAGCTATCAAAGCTTGACTGACGAGCAGCTCAAGGCCAAGACCGCAGAGTTTAAAACGCGTCTGCAAGGCGGGGAGAGCTGCGACGACATTATGTGCGAGGCCTTTGCAGTGGTTAAAGACGCCTGCCGCAGGCTTAAGGAAAGCCCGCTTTCCAGTGAAAACACGGTGAATGTTAACGGACATCCCTTGAAATGGGATATGATCCCCTTTGACGTGCAGCTTTGCGGCGCCATTGCCCTGCATCAGGGTAACATCGCCGAAATGGCCACCGGCGAAGGCAAGACCCTGGTGGCTACCATGCCATTATATCTCAATGCCCTGAGCGGACGCAATGTGCAGCTGGTCACCGTCAACGACTATCTGGCCAAGCGCGACTCGCAATGGATGGGACACGTGCTCGAATGGCTGGGCCTCAGCGTGGGTTGCATACAAAACAATATGTCGCCAAGTGAACGCCGTGAGCAGTACGCTTGCGACATCACATACGGCACCAACAGCGAGTTCGGTTTCGACTACCTGCGCGATATGGGCATGGCCACCCAGAAAGAGGAACTCGTACAAAGAGACTATTTCTACGCCATCGTAGACGAGATTGACAGCATCCTTATTGATGAGGCGCGCACGCCACTCATCATCGCCGGCCCAGCCAAGGTCTCCACCCATCAGTTTGACAAGCTCAAGCCCAAGGTGGCGCAGCTTTATCAGCGACAATACGAACTTATGGCTAGGTTGCTGCAAGAAGCCAAAGAAACCCTGGCCAACCCTGAAGCCAGCGCCGAGGATATCGACCAGGCACACCTCAAGATCGCCAAGGTGCAGCTGGGTATGCCCAAACATAAGCTGCTGATGCGCTTCATGGAAGACCCGGCCATTAGAAGAGCGCTGGAACGAAAAGATGTGGAGCTGCATGACGACAATAACCGGGGCTACCTGCAAAAAGTGAAGGAAACCCTCTTCTTCAGCATCAATGAAAGAAACAACGAGGCCGACCTGAGCGAAAAAGGCAGGCAGTTCCTGCGACCCGACGAGGAAGACGCCTTCGTCATACCCGATCTGCCCAGTATATTCAGCCAGATCGACCATGACGACAGCCTCGATGAGTCCGAAAAACTGGAAAGACGCAAGCAGGCACAGGTCGAGTACGACGGCAAGTCCGAAGTCATACACAATATCTCGCAGCTCTTGCGAGCCTACTGCCTCTTTGAAAAAGATGTGCAGTATGTGGTGCAGGACAACAAGGTTATCATCGTTGACGAGTTCACCGGCAGGCCGCAGCCGGGGCGGCGCTTCAGCGAAGGACTGCACCAGGCCCTGGAGGCCAAGGAAGGCGTGAAGATCGAACGGGAAACCCAAACCCTGGCCTCCATCACCATACAGAACTACTTCAGAATGTACGACAAGCTGGCCGGCATGACCGGAACGGCGGAAACCGAGGCCACCGAGTTTAAGTCCATATACGACTTGGACGTCGTCGTCATACCAACCAACAGGCCATGCCAACGCATAGACTTGAACGACAAAGTCTATAAAACACAAAGAGAAAAATACAGCGCACTTATCGAAGAAATAATGGAATGCAATAAGCGCGGGCAGCCGGTGCTGGTGGGAACCATTTCCGTCGAGGTCTCCGAACTGCTGAGCAGGCTACTGCAGCGCCGACGCGTCATCCACAGCGTGCTGAATGCCAAACACCACCAGAGCGAAGCAGAAATCGTCGCCCGAGCCGGACAGTTCGGCGCCATCACCATAGCCACCAACATGGCCGGACGCGGCACCGACATTAAACTGGGGCCAGGAGTCAAAGAGGTCGGAGGACTGCATGTTATCGGCAGTGAAAGACATGACTCCAGACGCATAGACCGGCAGCTGCGCGGACGCTGCGCCAGACAGGGAGACCCAGGCTCCTCGCGCTTCTATGTCTCCCTGGAAGACAACCTGATGCGCCTCTTCGGCTCCGACCGCCTCACCGGCATTATGGAGAGACTGGGCCTCGAAGAGGGCGAGGAGCTCTCGCACAGCATGCTTAGCCGCACCATACAAGGCGCGCAAAAGCGGGTCGAACAGCAGCATTTCGCCGTGCGTAAGCGCACCTTGGAGTATGATGACGTCATGAATATGCAGCGCAGTGCCATCTATGAGCTAAGACGCAATATATTACTGACAGAAGACAGCCGTGAATTGCTGCTCGATTATATGTTCACCGCAGTCAGCGAAAGGGTCGAGGCCGCCTACGCTGCCAAAGTCAAAAATGAGCCGGTAAACCTGGAAGACCTGCAGAACTGGCTGGCAGTAACCATACCCATAGGATTCCCGCCAGAGCTTTTCAGGCAGAGCCAGGACTGCGAGCCGCTGAGCAAGGCTATCATGTCGCGCATCGAGGAGGCCTACCAGATCAAGGAGGAGGCCGAGGGGGCCGAGGCCCTGCGCTGGTTGGAACGCTATGTTATGCTCAGTTCGCTGGACAACTTGTACCAGGAGCATCTCTACGCCATGGACTCGCTGCGCCAAGGCGTGCAATTGCGCTCCTACGGGCAGCGTGACCCGCTGCTCGAATATAAACAGGAGGCCTATGAACTGTATGCCGGCTTGCTCAACTCAGTCAAGGACGAGGTCTGCTCAGGCATCTTCCGCATGAGCATGATTGACCCGGCCAAAGTCGAGGCAGCCATGGCGGAGCATAAACGCCGGCTGGCGCGGCAACACAGCAACCTGGCCGGACAGCTCGCCGGCGGCTTCGAGGCCGGCGAGCAGGTGCCGGGTGCCGGGGCTGCTGGCCAGCCTGGCCCCGACGCAAGCATGGCGCCGCTGAGCATACGGCGCGAGGCGCCCAAGGTGGGGCGTAACCAACCCTGCCCCTGCGGCAGCGGCAAAAAATACAAGCAGTGCTGTGGGCGATAGTATTTTATAAGACAAGAAGCTTGGTGTGGCTTTGTGTGTCTTAGTGTCCAAAAAAGCTCGGCGGCATGTATTATTAAGCGCCGCTACTGCTTGTGCTCGGCAGAATGCCTAGGGGCAATATTGGAAAATGAAATTTTAGCTAGGGAGTAAGATAGCAGTGCCAGAAAGTGCTGAAAACAAATTGAACCCGGAATTCGTCTCGCAGCTGCAATGCATCATGAGCTTGCTTTGCGCTCCCGCCGAACTCAGCGAGATCGAGCGCATTATATACCTGGCGGCACGGCATATGCCACGCCTGGCTCGGCTCTCATCTGAGGAATTGGAGACGCTGGCCGAACAGATGCACGCCGAGAAGCTGCTGCAAAAAAGCGGCGACAAATGGGAACTGCGCAGCCGCAGCATGGAGAAAACACGGCAGCTGCTGGCTAAAAAACAATATGTCGAGTTTGCCGACTTTGTCGCGCGCGCCGTACCCGCCATAGGCAACCGCGGACTGCCCGACCTGGACTACCTCAAACGTGATATACGCAATGCGTTTTTCGCCGCAGACGCACGCCTGCTGAATAGCAGCCTGGTCAATATGCGCGATTATTTCCCCGACGAATACAATGACGCCGCCGGCTTTGAGTTCCTCCTCAAAAAATCCAGCTGGTCCGAACTCAAAGAGCTGCCTTCGCATCTCATCGCTATTTGCTCCTGGCAGCTGCTGCCCCTGGTCATACGCCAGCTACGCGACATAGGCGATTTTGAGGAAAAGCTGATCGAGCTAGGCGCATCCCTACCCATGGCGGCGGTCTATCCGCTTATCGATTATCTGATTCTGAAAGGGGACTGGAACCAGGCTGCCGCCCTGATGAAGAAAAACCCCAACAACAACGCCAGGATGCTGCGCCAGGCCTGGCTGTCAAGCATCTTTGGCAAGGATGAGCGTGCCGTCAATCTCTACCTCGACTCCCTGTATGAAGTCAGACAGCTCGAAGGCGTGCACGATTTTTACTTTCAGACCGTGGGCGGCCTATTCTTTATCTTCTCGCTGCTGCGCAGCGGCAGCACAAATGCGCTCAATACCGCCGAAAGCAATGCCGAGCTGGCAAGCAAAGTGCCTACCTGGGGGATAATCTATGAACAGTTGCAGAAAATCGTCTCGGCCAGGCGCACACAAGAACAAGTGGAAAAACTAGAGCCACCAAAGAACTTGGAACCGCTGCCGGAATTCTTCTGGCTGTTGGGGCAATACTGGATGAACTCCGAATTGGACGAAGATGAAAAACTGCGCTTGGAAAAAATCACCGCCCTGGCCAAGTCCGGAGGATATCTCTGGCTGACGCGAGAATGCGAAGAGTTATTGCTGCGCTGCAATTCCAAGCAAGGTGGATTCGCACACCGTTTCCATGAGGACCCCATAGCCCAAATGCCCTTTATCCTGGACTCGGTGCAGGTGCAAAACAGCTGGCTAAGCCGCATCAGCAAGTTTGACAGCTTCTTTGCCGGCCTGCCGGAGCGCAAGCTGCGCCGACTGGTCTGGCTGGTCTCCGTCGATGTCGCACAGCAAGGTCTTTTAACCGTGCGTCCCATGGAACAACACGCCATCAAAAGCGGACGCTGGAGCAAGGGGCGCAAGTTCACTGCCTTCAGAAACCAGAACTACTGCCGCATAGAACAAGACCTGGACTCCTTTATGTCGGGATATCAACTCAGCGCTCAGGATAAGTTCGCCTGCACTATTATGCGTGAAGCCATGAGCAAGATCGAGGAAAACCCCGCCTGCATGGTCTCGGCATGGGCCTCGGTGTTCCTCGCCCTGGCTGAACACCCAAGGCTGCTTTTGGAGGGCAATACGCCGCGCGAGCTGCGCTGCATCACCGCCATGCCATACGTCAGACTGCTGAAGTGCGAAAAACACTACGAGTTCCAGCTCTGCCCGCAACCAAAAGACGAAGAACTCATCGTCCTGCGCCTGGAACACGGCGACCTCATCAAGGTCTTCCTCTTTGACAATGAATTCCTGCAGCTCAGACAACTCATCGGAAAAGAGCTGAGACTGCCGGTGGAAGAAGAACAGGAAATGCTCGAACTGCTGCGCAAACTGAGCAAAAGATACCAAATACTCTCTGACTGCCCACTGGACTGCATAGCATTCCAAAAAGAAATGGTGGAAGCTAAACCGGAATTCAGACTGCTGCCAGAAAACCAAGGACTGCGCATCGAAATCTTGCTCAGCCCCTTCGGAGAAACCAACGGCTTCTATAAACCCGGACAAGGGCCAATGGAAATGCTGCTGCACCAGGAAACCGCAGAGCGCAGACTGTGCCGGGACTTTGAACTGGAATTGAAAAATGCCGCACTCGCCGCAGAAGCATGCCCGGCTTTGCAGACCGCCGAAAAAATCGACCAGTTTACCTGGAGACTGCCAGAGCCGCAAGACTGCTACGAGTTCGTCTTGCAACTGAGAAATATACTCTCGCAATGCCAAGTGCATTGGCCGCAAAATAGCAGATATGCCAATACCAGAACCGTCGAGCTGGGAAACCTCTCGCTTCGAGTGCAAAACTACAAGGACTGGTTTGTGCTCGACGGCGAAGTGCAGCTCGATGATGACAAAAAAGTCAGCCTGAGAGAAATATTGCAGAAAAGCAACGAGGAAAAAGGACGCTTTATTATCCTGGAAGACGGTCAGGTGCTGGCTCTGAGCGACAGCTTCCGTAGACGCCTCGATGACCTGCACCGGATTTCTGAACTCAGAAACGACAGCTTCCGCGTGCACCATTTTCTGCAGCCGGTACTGCACGGCCTTTTTGCCGGCACCGCCGGACTGGAGACCGACGCCAAATGGCAGGAGGAGATAGAGCGCCTCGAGGCCGCCATGCAGCTCCAACCCGAGGTGCCAAAGACACTGCAGGGCGAACTGCGCAAATATCAGCGCGAGGGCTTCACCTGGCTCTACCGCCTGGACGCGCTTGGCGCGGGAGCCTGCCTGGCAGACGACATGGGACTGGGCAAAACCATACAGGCCATCACCCTCATCCTGAGCAAAGCGCATGAGGGACCCAGCCTGGTGATCGCGCCTACCTCGGTCTGCGCCAACTGGCAGCAGGAATTCCAAAAATTCGCGCCCTCGTTGGAAATTGTCACCCTGGGCAATACCGAACGCAAAGAAACCCTGGCGGCTTTAAAGGAAAATTGCGTTCTTATCAGCAGCTATGGCTTGCTGCAGAGTGAAAACGAGCAGTTTAGCGGCATTAACTGGCGCGTAGCCGTGCTCGACGAGGCGCAGGCCATCAAGAATTATCACGCCAAACGCTCACAGGCAGCCATGAATATCAAGGCGCAGTTCCGACTGGTCACCACCGGCACCCCGGTGGAAAACAACCTGAATGAACTCTGGGCCGTCTTCCGCTTTATCAATCCGGGTCTGCTGGGCAGCAGAGAGTCCTTCCAGAGACGCTTCGGCATCCCCATCGAGCGCGAGGAAAACAAGGAGGTCATGAGCCATCTCACCAGCCTTATTAAACCCTTCCTGCTGCGGCGGCGCAAAGACCAGGTGCTGAAAGAATTGCCGCCTAAAACCAATGTCGACTTCAGGGTGAAGCTTAGCGAGGAGGAACAGGAGTTCTACAAGGGGCTGAGAAAAGGAATCCTGGCAGACCTGGAAAAACGCCAGGAGAATGACGGCAGACTGCGCATCCGCGTGCTGGCCGGCATCACTAAACTGCGCCTGGCAACCTGTCACCCGCGACTGGTAGCGCCAAATAGCCTGCTGCCAGGAAGCAAGCTGGAGGCTTTTCTCGAACTCCTGGATGAAATCCTCGACGGCGGACACAAAGTCCTGGTATTCAGCCAGTTCGTTAAATTCTTGAGCATCGTGCGCAGCGCCATCGAGGAACGCGGCATCGAATATCAGTACTTGGACGGCAGCCTCAGCGGCATCGAGCGCAATGCCGCCGTCAGCGACTTCCAGGCCGGCAATTGCCCGGTCTTCCTTATCAGCCTGAAAGCCGGCGGACTGGGGCTGAATCTTACGCAGGCAGACTACGTCATACACCTGGACTCATGGTGGAACCCCGCCGTCGAAAACCAGGCCTCCGACCGTGCTCACCGGCTAGGCCAGGACAAACCGGTGACCATCTATCACCTGCTTGCCAAGGATACCATCGAGGAAAAAATCCAAAACCTGCATCAGTGGAAGCGCGACCTGGCCGACCAGCTGCTCAGCGGCACCGAAACCATGAGCAGCATCAATGTGCATGAATTAATCAACCTGCTCAAGGAAGACCTGCCCTGAGCCGTTAGGCAAGACTTAGCACACCAAGGCACAGGATGGGGGAGGACACGAAGGCACACGAAGGGACACTAAGTCACACATAGGCACACCAAGTAACACTAAGAGTCAGAAGGCATTTTTCCTTATCATGTCCAGCAAGCCTACAGTAGCGCTGCTCTGCGGCGGTCAGTCACCCGAGCATGAAATCTCCCTGCTCTCAGCCTGGAGTGTCTATCAGGCCATAGACCGCCAGCACTATGAAGTCCTCGTGGTGGGCATAGATAAAAAAGGTGTCTGGTATAACTTCGGCGACTCGCCCGACTTCCTGCTGCAGCGCGAGAACCCGGAGCGGGTCCGCCTGGCAGACCACGGCAAGGTATGCTTTTTCTGCCGCAATTGCCAAGTGGTGCGCCTCTGGGAACTGGGCACCGGACAAGAATTCGCCATAGACCTGGCATTCCCCGTGCTGCACGGCGCCAACGGCGAGGACGGCACTATCCAGGGACTGTTCCAGATGCTCAGCCTGAAATACGTGGGCTGCGACCAAACCAGCTCGGCCAATTGCATGGACAAAGACATCAGCAAGATATTGCTGAAGGCGCAGAATATCCGCGTGGCTCCGGGAATATGCCTGCATAGGAAGCAGTTGCCCGAATTTGAAGCCGGCCCGCTTCTTGCTCAGCTTGGCCTGCCCTTGTTTGTCAAACCGGCGCGCACCGGCTCATCCATAGGAGTAAGCAAGGTCAAATCCGAGCAAGACTTGCTGCCTGCCATACAGAATGCTTTCAGCTTTGACGATAAAATATTGCTCGAGCAGGCCATAGTCGGGCGCGAGATCGAGTGTGCCGTGCTTGATGACGGCGACAGTCTTTTCTGTCCCGCCCCCGGCGAGGTCATCCCTCACGACGAGTTTTATTCCTACAAGGCAAAATATATAGACAAGGCCGGAGCCACCTTGAAAGTGCCTGCCGAGCTTAGCCAAGACCAGGCAGAGGAGGTGAGCGCCATAGCCAAGGCCGCCTTCAAGGCTCTAGGTTGTCGCGGCATGGCCCGGGTCGACTTCTTTCTGCCCGCCGACGGCCTCTGGGTTCTAAACGAGCTTAACACCATAC
>FZPS01000198.1_pt31 | contig 13974 bp, 8 predicted proteins | sample 1817821 | NCBI WGS metagenome assembly FZPS01 (sample SAMEA104158645, study PRJEB21678) | metagenome | place: Germany | collected 2015-04-21 | reverse complement strand
ACAGAATGCCCCGCACAATGCTGCGCTACGCGATTGAGAAATTTGAACCGGAATTAAGGCAGAGATTTCTAAAACAATCACTGTAATTCAACAACAAAATATTTTGATAAAAATGATTGACAACAGCACTGCTATTTGATAACATTCTTGTTGTGATTGATATCTCCGAATACTGGTAAAAGTAGTGGGGGAACCGTTTTTTGGGGTGAATCTTGTTAAAGAGGGGCAACTTGGTCGCCCTAACCCGTCAGCTAACCTCATAGGAGTGAACCAAGCGTATGATAGGTTTTTGCCTATTGTGCGCTTTTTTTGCGCCTAAAAAAATGAATGGAGGTATCGTTATGGGAACATTGTTGAAACTCAGTATTGTACTAATTGCGGGACTAATAGGTGGACGGGTGGCACGTTTTTTTAAACTGCCAAATGTAACAGGATATATCATTGCCGGTTTACTCGTCGGTCCCTCATTTTTTCATGTGATTACTGCTCAAGACAGCGTTTCCCTGGGAATAATCAGCGAGTTTGCCTTAGCTATTATTGCCTTCAGTATTGGCAGTGAATTTGTGATTAAGGAAATTAAAAAGGTAGGTAAAGCTGTGGTAATTATCACCATCGCAGAGGTTATTGGAGCTGTTTTTATCGTCTTTGCCATCATGTATTTCCTGTTTAAGCAGTCATTTGTTTTCAGCATCGTAATCGCATCTATGTCTGCTGCTACTGCTCCAGCAGGCACAATGATGGTAATAAATCAGTACCGAGCAAAGGGACCCCTAACAAGAACGATTCTGCCTGTGGTAGCCCTTGATGATATTGCTGGCATTATGGTTTTTGGCATTGCAATGTCTATTGCTCATCTTACATCAGGATCTGCTCAGGTTTCGTTTATCGGCATGATCACTCAACCAATAATCGAAATTGTGGGTTCGTGTCTCCTAGGGTTGGTATGCGGTATAATTCTAGCTTTCCTCACCAAAAAAGCAGAAGACAACGAAGAACTGTTAATGATGGTATTGGCAGCAATTGGAGCAGCAGCAGGACTTGCAGTTCTGCTGAACTTATCGTCGCTGCTTGCCTGCATTGTGGTGGGTACAGTGGTAGCTAACCTTTCACCCCATGCTAATCGATCTTTTGCGGTGATCAATCAATTTGCACCTCCCGTTTACCTTCTGTTCTTCACCCTGGCTGGTGCCAGTCTTGAATTATCGATTTTAAAGACAGTTGGTCTGCTCGGGATCGCCTACATTTTTGCTAGAGCAGCCGGAAAAATTCTTGGTGCCTGGATAGGAGCAAAAATAGTAAGAGCAGAACCTGCTGTGGCAAATAATCTAGGCTACGCTCTGTTGGCCCAAGGCGGGATTTCCATCGGGCTTTCAATATTAGTACGTCAGCAGCTTCCAGAATTGAGTACAGCGATTACAACTATCATTATGTTTGCTGTATTAGTTTATGAAATCGCCGGACCAATCCTGGCGAAATTCTCCCTGCAGCGGGCAGGAGAAATCAATCCCAAACCAAGTCAATTAATGGTAGAATAGGGTTAGGAGAAGCCTCAAAAAGAATACAAAGGAGACGATCCGGATGTATGCTCTGTTTATTGTGCTTAATGAAGTTGACTATTTAGAGACAATCTTGGATAAATTTATGGAAGTCGGTGTTAAAGGTGCTACTATTCTTGACAGCCAAGGAATGGGCGGTGCAATGGCTGATCGCAACCTGCCTCTCTTTGGGTCATTGAAAACCTTATTTGACGGTGCCAGACCTTTTAATAAAACAATTTTTAGTGTCATCCCGAATGAAGAGCTTCTGAATAGGACGGTTGCTGCTGTAAAAGAAGTTGCAGGCAGCATTGAGAAACCAAGTGCAGGCTTCATGTTTACTATGCCTGTGGCCAATGTATATTCCCTAGGCTCAGAACAAAACCAAGAATAAATTTATAGATAGGACTGCAGGAGGATTCAGCTTTTGCCCTTCCCTGCGGTCTTATTTTTCTGATAAACGTCCAGCTGAAAGGTATTGTAAAAAAGCTTCTGCAGAAATTTATCCACAGAAGCTTTTAGACCAACTATTCAACCTTAGTTAATTTCATTAAAACTGCTCCGTGAGCTGGCACATTCGAAGTAACCACCTCTGTGCTGACAGTTTTCAGATCTTTACGTGCCCACAGATCCCGCACCATATAGCTGCCGGACAGGTTTAATTGAGACAATTTAGTAGTAATATCAGCTGGCTGTTCTGTTAGATTGAAGTGAGCTAAGTAAACAGAACCATCCTCTCCCACCGCTGTCCAAGCAACTAAATCGTTATCCCGATACACTTGGCGGTTAGAATGACTGGCATTTGTAATCTTAAGCACTTCTTCATTGGTCAGCAAAGATGTTGTCCACTCATCATTATAGCGGAGGTCTCCGCCAAACATTAACGGGGAGCGCATTATCGACCAAAGACTCATCAAAGTAATCTGCTCATCTTTAGTAAACTTGGTATAGCGATCACCGCCTGCACTTCTAATCCCGATTCGCCCTAAAGGCAGCATGTCAGCATCAGGCCAGTGTCCTGGACCGATGAAATCACTCCAAGCATCAGCCCGCTCGAACATTGCATACAAATGGTCCCAGCGATCCCAGAAATCATCTGTCATCCGCCAGAGATTTGTATACTTCGATACATGCTCACCTTCCGCCACAGGGGTTGGCCCAGGTGAAATACTGAGCACCATATCCCTACCGGAGTTGATGATCGCATTATGAATCAGCTCAATTTCACCGTGGTTATACGGACGGGCAATATCGTCAACTTTAACGTAATCGACACCCCACTCGGCATAGAGCTGAAAGATTGAATTGTAATACTCCTGTGCTCCCGGCTTTGACGGATCTACACCGTACATATCCGTGTTCCACGCACACACACTATTAGTATCGGCTATATCAGCAGCAGTATAATCCGTCCCCATAATAGCTGTTTTCTGGGCTACAGCCTGCCGTGGAATACCCCGCAGGATATGAATACCAAATTTCAGTCCTAAACTGTGAACATAATCGGCTAGCGGTTTAAAACCCTTCCCATCAGCTGCGCTGGGAAAGCGGTTTACCGCTGGCATTAATCTAGAATATTCATCCATCACCAGTGGTGCAAAGGCGTTATACTGGTCGCTTTTAGCGTTGGGCTCAAACCATTGAATATCAACTACCACATATTCCCAACCATACTGTTTTAAGTTGGCTGCCATATACTCCGCATTTCCTCTAACTTCATCTTCGCGCACACTGGCACCATAACAATCCCAGCTGTTCCACCCCATCGGTGGGGTTAGAGCCACTTTCTTTGACAATTTCATCCTCCTCAGCCTACGTTTTCTGCTTCTTTAATTATCAGTTCCTGTCATTTTGTCGCTGATGCGGTAATAATCGAAGTCCACATATCCACCAATGTTTTCTGTCGCATAATTAAACAGCGCAAACCGATATCCCATAAAATGGGGGATGGTATATGACATTTTAATGGAACGTCCAATAGCTGTCCACTTACTGCCATCCAGGCTGTAATAGAAATATGCTGTATCCTTCTGCTCTCTAAAATCACATTCCACTTTAAAATAAACGCGATCTTGAGTCAGCTTGACACTCTCAACTTCTACTGGCGTTTCTGAGGTGCCGTCCACCATCACAATTGTCTTTTCGGAACCGGTCATTTTTACTGCCACAAAACCATAATTTTTCTGCAAGGCAGCTAATCCAGCATAATCGCCATCCTGCATATTGTTCACTTCAAGAGCAACAACAGCAGAACACTCGGGTCCAAAAGTGCGCTGAGTTAGGGTATTTCTAGCATCGGTAATGCTGGTGGCGATATGACCTGTCCTCAGCCGTAAATAACCGGGACGCTCAGTAAGTGACCAATTGTTGTTATCAGGATTGTGGTTCCACTGCCACACTAAAGCAAGATTAGAGCCGTTGTAATCGTTTTCATCCAGACCTTCCACTACTGTGTGATAGGCGCCGATTCTGTCGCTTTTTTGATCAAACTCATCAGACGCGACAATGCGGATTTTAGATTCCACACTAATACCTGTGTCCTGGGGAACCTTACCGTCAATACCTAAGACTGGCCAATCATCTTCCCATCTGACCGGCACCAAATATGGTATTCTGCCTACCGCTCCTCTATCCCCAAAGAGCAGAGCATACCATTTTCCATCCGGTGTATCTACCAAACCACCCTGGGCAATACCTGCATCCCGCAGCACAACTCTGCCCTCATATGGCCCAGTAATATGATCAGCACGGTAGCATAACTGAGTCCGCATTCCCCCACGAGGCCATGTGATTAAGAAGATATAGTACTTGCCGTTAATCTTGTGGATATGAGCGCCTTCGGCCGGCAGTCCAACTGGACCAGCAATTTCGCTGGAATTGGGAATAATTACTTGATCTAATCCGTCCGGTTTAACTGCCCTTAAATCTTCAGTCAGCTCAAGCAGCCTGATGTCGCCGCCGCCGTAAACCAAATATGCCCGCTGATCATCATCAATCAGCAGAGACATATCATGGGTAAATCTGATTGTGGTTTTTTCCCATGGACCATTTTCAATATCATTGGTTCGGAAAATAAAGGTGTGACCTGCAGTCTGCGAACTAAATAATACATAGAAAGTACCATCATAATATCTGAGACTGCTGGCCCAAGAGCCTCTGCCGTACTCATTTTGGCCGTTAACCAGTCGCTGCCTGTCATCTCCACCTAAAATATCGTAGACATAGTTAACAATCTCCCAGTTGACCAGATCCTTTGACTTCATAATCGGAACCCCAGGGTTCACATGCATAGTGGTGCTGGTCATATAGTAAGTATCTCCGACCCGAATTACACTCGGGTCGGGAACATCAGCCCAGATAACTGGATTTTGTGCATTCTTACTGACTGCCATTGGTTAACTCCTCCGCTCTGAGATTATTCTAGGTCCTTAACAATCATCAGTTTATCGAAAATCCCACCAACATAGCTTGGTCCTCGATTGGAAAACTTGACAGTGATTTTGGTTTTGCCTTCAATCCATTCTGCTGGGATTTTATACTGCACGTCGTAAAATCCTGTGGGCGACTTAGCTTGGATGGTTTCTTCAACCAAAAGCTGATCATCTACATAAATATTAAAGGTCCTGCCGGCATCACCACTGTAATACTTAACGCGAAGATAGTTAGTAACCTCAGGTTTCACCTGCAGATCATAGCTGAACCAACCCTCACCATCAGCCTGACCATGAGCATGACGATAATTGTAACCACCAAAGGATCCACCCGAGGAATTTCCCTGCAGATTGTGGACTAGTTCATGCTGATCATTGGTGAGCTGCACCATATCGATAGTTGCTTCCGCCAGACGTGCTGCTCTTTCTTTTGCTTCTAGAATTTCCTTCAGCACTGGTGAGTCAGGGGTCAGCAGATGGAAATAGATGCCATACCGCTCCTTATATTCAGAATAATAAGGTACAAACTTAAAGTTATCGTCCTCATCTGTGCCCCTGAGAGTGAACTCCAGCTTGCCTGGGGTTTTAACCAAATTAGTTTTAATATTGGCGATCCAATCCTCAATGGTACCGTCTTGAACCACAATGTAATCTTTAATTTCAACACCTTCAGGAGTTGTCGCCTTCACAGAAGCCCAATGAGGTTCGACTACCATTTTCTCTGTACCAAAGCGCGTACACAAAACAATCGGTCCATAGGTAAATGCCACCACATTTTTATTATCAGGCAGTCGCGATACCTGCACTTCCATCGGCAGACTCAATTCCACTTGATCACCATTCTGCCAATTCCGACTTACTGCTAGGTATCCATTGACAGCCTTCGCTGTCTGCTGTTCGCCATTGATTTTTACTGTCACATCTTGATCAGCAGCCAGCCATTCCGGTACCCGGAATTTGATAGTAAGCTTGTCTGCTGGCGCAGCATCAACTGTAAACAGAACTGTGTCGTTTTCCGGAATCTCAGATTTCTGGGTTAAAACCAATCCTTTTTCTGCCCAGTTCAGTTTTGAACTTAGGTAGAGATTGATATATAACTCTTCATCAGAATGGAAATAGATGCTGTCGTTCAACTTAGTAAAGTTCTCCATTCCTGTACCGGTACAGCACCAGAATGATTGGGTTGGTGTACCGAAGGCTTTAAAATACCCTGTTCCCATCGGCTTAAAGTAGGTAACCATTCCTGTTTCCGGATTGAGGGATGCCATAATCTCATTAATTAAAGCTCTCTCATAGAAATTGGCGTATTTGACTTCACCAGAAAGCTTGAAAAGCTCACGGGTAAGCAGCAGCATATTATAGGCGTTGCAGCCTTCATTGTTGAGATTGTCTCTAGTTGCATCTAACGCTCTCGGCTCGCGGAAATGCTCTGATTGGCTGTTGCCGCCGGTTACATAAGTATGGTTGTCAACAACCATTTCCCAAAACGCCTTGGCCGCTTGATGATAAAACTCAGCTTCTTCCCCTAAGACACGGTAGCGATTTAGTGCGCCGTTAAACTTGGGAATCTGGGTATTGGCATGTTTATTCACCAACACATTTTTTCCATCAACAATCGCTCTAAACAGGTCGTCTTCATCAAATTTTTGTGCTGCAGCGAGATGTTTTGGATCATTGGTGAATTTGTACAGTTCATACAAACCATCATTCATTCCACCATATTCAACACTTAGCACCCGCCGCTTTAGGTCTTCATCCCACTGAGATGAACGCTCATAAGTCCAATCTCCTAGGCGAGCTGCTACTTGAAGGGCTTCTTGATTGCCTGTGTACTTATAAACACTGACCAGTCCAGAAATAAGTTTATGCATTGTATACCAAGGGACCCATTGGTTGCCGGTACTCTTTCCTTCCACCACATCAAAATGAGTTTCGGGTGACGCAAATAAGTACCCGTTGGGACTGCGATCCTGAAAGACTTTTAACTGGCTGACTGTATAGTTGATTTTTTCAGCTAACCGTTCACTTAAATCTTGATCGCGGTTTTGAGTCTGCCGATAAGCCTGGGCTAGTGCTGTCAGGTAGTGACCCATGGTATGGCCTCTCAGAAGACACCATCCACCTTCCCAACCCCCATAAAGGTTAAGATTCGGCTCGGTTAAGGGATCCTTTCCCTCAGAAACAGCCTTGAATCCAGCCAAAAGCCTGTCAGGCTCAAGGGACAATAAGTACTCTGTTACTTTGTCAAAGGCGTTAACAAAGTAAGCATCGGTTACTTGTACAGAGTTTAGATCAAATTCTCTAATCATTCATCTCACCTTCTATCAATGATTTTTGACACAGATTATTTTAGATGGAGCACTAATGCAGCGGCGCTCTGAGTAATTATCGGCTGCCAAACAGTGGCAGCACCAAACCCAATAATGGTTTGGTGCTCATTGTCTGGATCGCAGCAACTAAGGGCAGCCGCTTACTCCTTCGGCAAACCAATAATACTTAACTCAGGGAGGTTTTCATTACCTTCTCTGCTGGTAAAGGTCACCAATCCACCCCAATGACTGGTTTTGCTTTCCACACGAATTGTGATCTCTTCTACACCCTGTTCTATGTGCTCCTGAACTATCCGGGTAATGGTAAACTCATACCAAACACCAGATTCATTCGATACACTGCGGCTGGAGATCATTTTGCCTTCGGTCAGAGGAGCATTCTCCCAAGTTAGGTCACTTTCGGACCAATCAGCACCTGTGACATCATAGATTGCTATTACACGATTCTCCAGTTGATCCGAAAATCCTGCATAAAGACGCAGTACGGCCCATTCTACTGATGCAAAATCACTGAGATCGAACTTAAGGAAGGCAACTCTAGTCATATCCGGACGGCCATTTTCAAACTTGACTTCAAGAATCTCTGCATCTCCGTAGTTAGTACTGGCTGAAGCGCCTCCCCTTACAAACGTGTCAGCGGTTGGATGCAGCACCCTATGGTTAGGATCGATATATATGGACTCTTTAAAAGCGTTGAAGGCAGCAACCAATTCGTCATATCCAGCTTGTAAATCTGCTTCTGTGGCTTCCGCATTTTTAAGAACATTCGAAGCATCGTAAATCGCATCGAGGAAATCAAGCTTAGCCATAATTGGATATTCCCCATGTTTGGTGCCAACTTTAGCACTGTTCACAAAAGCGCGTGCTGCTTCAATCAATGCCTGCAGTTCTTCATATCCTTCCTTATGAACCACATTCGACGTAAAGTAGTTAACAGCCGCCTCAACTCGGGCAAGCATCTCCAGGCGCTCGTGGAGATTTGCATCTTTGCTGCTGATAAGTTCCCTAGCCTGCCGCAGCTCAAACTGCAGCTTGTCCATATTTTCTTGGCTTGTTTCGCCGTGGTTGGTTCCAACCTGTGCATTTGCTGCCAACAAATATCCGTAATCAATTGCTTTCAGCAGCTGCAGAACTCCATCATACTCTGTACCAGCTGCTTTGCCCACATAGTAGCTCTCAGGTGGTCCTAGGTAGCTGGGATTAACACCGCCAGTGTCGATCACAATTTTCTGGAGTACAACACCTGGATCCACCATCCAGAACTTGAGCGTATGAAGACCGGCTTCTACTCTATGGGTAGTAGTTGTAATCCTGATGTTATCCATCACTCCTCTGCTCCAGAGGGGAGAGGTGTAAAATGCATCATTTTCCTTAGGGAAGGTATCAACTAACTGGATTTGCTGGTCATCAAAGGAAATACCGTAAAACAGACCGCGCTGGCGATTGATGTTGTTTGTCGGTGCGGTATAAACCATCACATTCACCCAACCAGGGTAGCGGAGATAAACCTGGTATTCCAAGCAGGGTGATTCAGGCGGCGTTTGATAGGGAACTGCCGTTGGAAATACCGCCATGGATGACAGCGTACGGCCGTAGTTATCGATTTTCTGCCAGCTTAATCCATTGTATGGAATGTTATTGGCGTAATGCTCGGCCTCGATTGAGATATAGCCATCATCTTCAATAAATGTCATCGGACTTAAGCCGCTGAAAATGCTTAAATCAGGGTTGTACGCATTAACAACCACTGTCAGCTCTTTGCCGGTGCCAGAGATAACGACCTCACCCTTAAGTTTTTCAGACTGAGGAGCAGAGTCCCAGTCAATTTCAATCCAAACTCGACTTTCATCCTCAATAATCTCCTGTTCCTGAATCACTTTGATCCAGGGATCGCTGACTGATATTTCCACCTCGAAGGGATCTGATTTGAGATTGAAAATATCGATATAATGCCTTTCTTTAGTCAGCACATTAAATCTGGGCAGCCTAGTTATAACTGTTCCAGATTCAGTATAAGCAGACCTTGTTCCTTCAACCGCTATTCCCATTTCCGAGCCAGGATTTACAGGGATGCGGCGCACAGCCGGCATAATATTCCTTTCCGGTGTCTCCCACCCTGTCTGGCCAATGTGGGCATTAGACATAATACCGCGCCACTTGCCGCCAGCTAACGCATTGTTGTAGTAATTTGTATCCTGCGCTTCATCACGGAAAACCTGTTCTGCCAGGTCAGCATAAAGATTGGCACTGATTCTGCCCTGCTGAGCATAAAGGTTATTCAGACCGGCGTATATATTGACCTTCACCACGTTTTTACTACCGCGGGTTGGATAAAGTACCAGCTGGTAAAAGGCATCTTTCTTGTAGTCCGGCAGCAGGTCATAAATCTGTTCTGCCCGGGCAGTAATCGCCTCAAATTCTGCCAGCACAGTTTCAGCTTCTTTGTAGTTCAGCAGACTGTAGGTTTCTGGCTGGACATCTTCCGATTTTTTTCTGCCGGTAAATTTCCGATAAGTATCTGTAATCTCGGCGATTTCTTCAGCATACTCGGGACCAAACTCCCTTTCAGCCCACTGGATAGTAAACTGATCCAGGTTATCTTTATGCCATTTATCGATATCATAGGCAAGTTCTAAAAAGAATTCAGTAGCGATTTCGTGGGGTTTTAAATCGCCTACATTCACAATCCAAATGCGGTCAACACCATAATCATAAGCCATTTTCATCTGCTCCCAAATCTTATGGTTGGGAGTGGAGTTGACCCACCGGTATGATTTTGGGCCGCCAACATAATCAAAATGGTAATACATTCCAAAACCACCGGGATGATTCCGTTCGTCGCCCTGCGGCAGCATGCGGATGTTACCAAAGTTATCATTAGCCAGCAGAATGGTCACATCATCCGGCACTTCCATGCCATTTTCATATAATTCCTGGACTTCTTTGTAAAGCGTCCATGCCTGCGGAATTTGAGTCACATCGGGATTAACTTTCTCGGCTAAAATCCGGCGCTGTTCGGTTATGATGTCTTCCATCGTGGCAATCATCTCATCGACGGTGCCGTTGTGCATCATAGGCTCATCCCCGTCACCGCGCATACCGAGAGTAACGATAATTTCATAGTCTTTCGACCAATCGATACCATCTTCCCAAAACTTGAGTAAGTTTTCTTTATTAGTGCTGTAGTTCCATTCACCCCGTCCGAATCTGCCCCACTCACCCCAAGCACGCATCATCGGCTCATGGTGGGATGTCCCGATAACAATGCCGTATTCATGGGCTAGTTGGGGATTGAGCGGATCGTCTCTAAAGAAGCTTTTTGGGCTCCACATTGCTGGCCATAAGAAGTTTGCCCGAAGGCGCAGCAGCAGCTCAAAAACATGCTCATAAAATCGATGGTTGAAGCCGCCAAAACGCTGCACCCAAGTACTAAGGCTGGGAGCTTCGTTATTGAGGAAGATCCCCCGATATTTAACAGAGGGTTCACCCTGCTTATATATTCCATTCTGAACAACAAGTGTATCCCGTTTTTCTGGGGTTACATCTGCCCAAAAATACCATGGGGAAACACCAATCTGTCTCGAAATCTCATAAATTCCGTAGATAGTTCCTCTGCGGTCACTTCCAGCTATCACCAATCCAGTATCCACGTTCGGTAGAGGATTGGCCACAACCTGGATTACATAAGCTTCCCACTTACCGACAATGCTGTCAATATCCAGTCTGTCTGCTGCAATTAGTGCATCAATTACCTCACTGTGTCCGATTGTCCCAGCAATTACTGCATATTTACCCAGATCAGCTTGGGACTTTTTCACCTCTGGCAGCAGACCGGTAACCCGCTCGATATCATCGCGGAGATCTCCCAGGGCTCTGGCAACCCCTGGGAGATCACTCTCATCGACATATAGATCAGCTGTCTGCTGCTCAAACACAAGCTTAAAATCGCCAGTATTGTAGGTGTCTACCACAAACTGCTCATGTCTTAAAAGCCTCTCGCCAGCAGCACAAGAGACAGCAATCGCAACGACAAAACAGGCCACCAGCAGAGTTAACTTAGCGATTCTCTTCATGTTGTCAGCCACTCCCGCCTAGATTTATTTGCTAAACAATGATAAATCCACTGTTTCTCCCATCTTTTGATAACCAGCTGCGCTTGGATGCAGGTTGTCGCCGCTGTCGTAGAGATAATACAGTTTTTCCGGATCATCAGGATCTCTCAGCGCTGCATCGAAATCAATCACAGCATCAAATTCACCGCTGGTGCGGATCCAATCATTTACTGTCTGCCTAATTTGTTCCCTTAAGGGACTGTAGTAGCCAGATCCGCCAAAGGGCAGAATTGTGGCACCATATACCAGCAGGCCGCGGTTATGGGCTTCATTGATAAAATATCTGTAGGCGTCAATTAAATCTTCTGCTGTTTTCATCGAAGAACTGCCTCCGATATCGTTTACACCTTCCAAAATAATCAGCCAGCGGACACCCGGCTGGTCCAGCGCATCCCGTTCAAACCTGCTGTAAAGAGTGGGCCCAAGGCCTCCTGCCACTACTGCGTTGCCGCCAATTCCATGATTAAGCACAGCAATATGTGCAGTGTCAGAATCTGCCTGCAGGCGATTGGCAAGAATGTCAGGCCAGCGGTTATTCTGGTCTGTAGTGGAGCCTCTGCCATCAGTAATTGAGTCTCCCAACACAACAACAGCTGCACAATCAGGGGAATCCGCCAGAACATCAATTCCTGCAATAATATACCAGCGCTCTGTAGTTACTGCATTTGGCATGCTCTCTAGGTCCACGCCATTTCCAGGCACAATATATGATGTAGTTCGCGAACCTGGATGTCCGGTTATTGTACGCGGAACATCACCAAATTTGATTGTAATGGCTACAGTGCTTAATGGGTCAAGGGAAAATTCGATGGGGTCTGATACGACAGTCTCGATTGGATCAATTGTAACAGACTGCTTTCCGCTAAAAGTGACATATTTTCCTGTTTCAGGAACGATCCGATGTCCACCTGCTGATTGGGCAATATGTACTGATTCAATTTCTAACTCAGAAATCCCATATTGATTTGACAGCTTCAGCCGCAGTTGATCGCCACCAATGGAGACGCGAACAACCTGGCGCAGCGTATTGTAGGCCAAACCTGGTTCCGGCGGCAAGTTGTGGCGCTCTACCAACTGCTGAGATGCTGCCCATGTTCCAACCCAGCGCTCACTAGATTCGCTTCCTGCAGCCGCCACAGCCGCTAAGCTTATAGTAACAATCATCAAAAAAGAAAGACAAAAGAGTGCAGAAAGCAACTTCTTTCTCGAAACCCTATTAGTAGTCACTCTGCTTACCCCCTAAAATAATGCAGTTCTAATGGTTCGCATCAAGTATTGTTAATCTCCATCCCCCGAAAAGCTGCCGCTTAGGAAAATGTGTGGTTCCGATAAATTCAGAACCACACATTTTCAGTCTAATCGAACAGGGCTACTGCACAATCACCAGCTCAGGATTATTTGCTGCAGCTTCCCTACTTGGAGCGAAGATAGCGCCGCCCCAGTGGTCGTCTCTGTGGTTGATCCGGATCGAAATCACTTCGGTACCGGCCTCAACATGCTTTCTGACCATATCAGTTATATCAACATTCAGCCATACGTTAGAGGTGTTGTCTGTGTGCGCATCTATAATGTGGGTGCCGTCCTCTAAAGGAGCGTTCTCCCAAGTGATCTCTGCCTCTGACCATTCTTGGCCAGTAATGTCATAAAAAGCAAGAGTCTTGAATTCCAAAACATCGTTGAACTCGAGGAACAGTCTTAAAGTAGCCTCTTCAACTGATTCGATTTCGCTGATGTCGAACTTAAGGAAGATAACCCGAGTAGAACCTTCATCATTTGCGTCGTACTTCACCTGCAGCTGCTCGGAATCTCCGAAATTAGTAGAAGCAAAGCCGCCACCTCTTACGTAAGCATCTTCAATCGGAGAGAGCGAGAGCACCAACTTTTCTGTACCAACAAATTCGATAGCCTTTTTATCGTCTTTTTTGACTGTTAATTCTGCGGGTTCAAACTTATAGCCTGGCTTGTTAACTGTAATCTTGACACTATCCCCAGAAACTTTTGCAGACCACTTTCCTTCTTCATCAGACTCAGTTTTAGCACTTTTCTTAGCGTATTTAAGGATAATAGTAGCACGCTTAATTGGGTTACCATCCTTATCTTTTACCACACCTTCGACAGTCCATTCCTTATCCTTACTAAAAATGCCAAAACATCCAGTCAGCATTGTAGCAACTAAAACCAGAAACATAGCAACTTTAAAAACACGGAATTTTTTAGACAATTCTTATCCTCCTTTTCCTTTTAAGATTTAACCATTTGATTAATACGAGTTTTACACCAAAAACCAAAGCTGACTTCTATTTCCCCCCTTTCGAATCAAGAGAGTGAAACCCCAGCTATGTTCAAATTGATGTTTTATGCGATAAACTTGTCCATATTTTCTGCATAAACTATACCATCAGTATTGAACGATTATTATCACGAGCAGAGTCTTATGCAGCTAGGGTCTTACAAGCTAATGTCACTTGTGAAATGAAACCTAACCATTTACATTTTTAACCCTACATACACATTCTTTACATACCCATTAGTTTCCTGCTTCCAATACTACCTTTTATGATATAAT